>Ga0182027_10006993_pt1 | contig 16750 bp, 19 predicted proteins | sample 712E1DmetaG_FD_121300 | JGI IMG/M metagenome (GOLD analysis project Ga0182027, IMG submission 121300) | Permafrost microbial communities from Stordalen Mire, Sweden - 712E1D metaG (Illumina Assembly) | ecosystem: Environmental > Terrestrial > Soil > Wetlands > Permafrost | place: Sweden... | reverse complement strand
TGGGAAAATAAATGCCTTTCCAATGAGCGATACGCAGAATTATCGGAAAAACTTAATGAAGTCGGCCGCATACTTGGCGGCTGGAAAAAAGGCTTGGAAAAGAAAACTCCCTCGCAACAAGCGAAGGAGGAACAGCCAAGTTGCGGGACGACAAGCCGGTGACCATACTCGGCATTCCAGAGATTGTCGTTCTCGAAGCGGTTGACGTTGACGTTGAGACCATCGTCGTTCACGTTCACGTTAGCCACGAAATTGCATAGCGCGCCTTCTTCAAGAGACTGGTTGCCAGCCCCTTTACCACCGCCGCCCCTGACGCCGAGTGCGAAAGAAACGGCTGAAAATTATTCGGGACATCGGGAAAATTTTATCTCCTTAAAGTCCGCCAGCGCGCCATACCAACTTTAGCTTGTTTATTTGAATTAAAAATATTTTCCTCTCTTGCCAGCCGTAACCGGCAAAACTCTCAAAAATATCTTCAAACAATCTTGGCTCACCAGCCTTAGCCGGCGAACAAATCAAAACTGCATCTTTATTATACAAAAAAAATCCCTTGAATTCAAGAACGAAGGTTAAAACCTAAGTTCAAAGAATCCAAGGGACAAAGTTTCCAAGTTCAAAAAAACTAAGAAACTAAAGCTTGCGGGACGACAAGCCGGTGACCAGACACGGCACGCCAGAGATCGTCGTCCTCGAAGCGGTAGACGTAGACGAGGAGACCATCGCCGCGCACGCGCACGTCAGCCACGAAAAGATTGCCGTTAGAGGACTTATACGGAATAAAAGTTGCAAATCCATCCTTTCGCAACCATTTACGATGCTTATTCGCAAATATTCTAACCTGATCTCGCGAAGAAAAGAAAACTTCTTGCAAATCAGACGACAGAGAGCCGAACATTTTTGTGAAGGTAGCATCCTTCACCATTTCATGAACCTCTACGTTCACATCGATGGTCGGCGGACAAGGCTCATTGGCCCCTTCCTTATCGCAACCATCATAAAAATACCAGGTAATCGTGCCGTCATCCGCCTGTGATCCGTCAGAACCATCGATAGTTAATACTTCACCGCCGGAAATAAGCCGAAGGATTTTTTCAACAACTACACCCGTCCAACTTTGCTCTTTCCGAAGAAATTTTTTAAACTCAGTGAGCCATTCTTGGCCAGCCTCGCTTAAAAGCTTCTCTGAAAAATCCAGAATTACCCCGAGCATTTCTGTCGGGAGCTCTACAAGATTTCTGACAACCGCACCGAGCATGTCTTTTGCCGACATGGTCAGCCTCCTTTTTTAAAATGTAAAAGTGCTTTTCTGCTCTTCCCGGCAGAATAGGATACAAAATGTATACTAATACGATAGCACAAAAAATAGCTTTAGTCAATAGTTGGTTAATTTATATGCTAATATTACCAATCTTCATTGACAGCATCAGACAAAATTGGTCATCTTTTGGCCTGTTTTACGTTCGTTGGGTTGAAAGAATCGCCTAAATGAAAAGGTTCGGGTTCAAAAGAACTTGGTCATTTTTTCATTTACTGATGTGTTAGTTTCCATCATCCCCCCAATTTTCCAAACTCGTTTGCGTAAACGCATATGTCGGAGGGATTGGTTGGCCGGCACGCCAAAGGGCAAAATGCAAATGCTTGCCGGTCGCCCAACCCGTACTGCCTTGATAACCAATAACTTGCCCGATCGTCACTTGATCATCTACCTGGACGTCTACCGATGCCAAATGACAATACTGCGTCCGGAGAGAATCTGGGTGTTGAATATCTATTTCATTGCCGTAGCCATATTGCACATCGGCAGATTCGGCAACTTCATACCAACAAATACCAGTATCGCTTGTATCGCAAAATTTCCAGCGCCTGGTAGTGTTGTAGAGCGTATTGTTTTTTACCGCTACTACTGTGCCATCGGCAAAAGCTTTGACTTCGGTTTGGCGAGAGACGCGATCCGCAATGTCCCAGGCAATATGCCTTGTGCCCACCACCGCTCCCTCATCAAGAATGACTCCTTGCGTTAACACGCCAAGGGTCGGAAAAATGTACGGATGGGCAAAGGCATACCACTTCTCCCCAAAAACCGTCTTATAGCTAAAGCTTTGAAATTCGGTGAATGTCCCCGGCGGTTGCGCAATGTCGTCGCTCACCACCGTTCCCTGCCCCTGAATGACTGTAAAGACGGTGGCGATGACGAGATATATAAAGAGAATGAAACCGAGCACTAAAACGAGAATAACAACGCCAGCCTTTTTAATCTCGCGCCTATTGCTGTAAATGAGTTGTAGAATATATGACAAATTCATAGAGAGCATTAGGCTGGCGGTTTCGTCGTGCACACCCGATCTTCTTCCTCGCTGCTCTTGATAGATATCGGTATTTTAGAGTCATTGATAATGAGCAGTCCCTTGCCAATTTCCAGCCGTTCCAGGTAGGCACGCTCCGGCTTGTTGATGTGCACTTTCTCATTGAGCTTATCGAACGAATCGCTCACTTTATGCTTCATAACAAGCGTGAGCGACGACTGGTCAAACAGATCGCTCGTGCGCGGATACGGGCTGTTATAGTAATGGTTAATCGACTGCACAATTGTTGTTACTCCCGAGTTATATTTTCTGCCTCGCAGCGCCAGCGAGCCGAGCTTTTCGACGATAAGGCTGGACTGGAAAAGCTGGCTCGCCTCATCCACGATTAAATTTTTAAACTTCGCCCTGTTCTTCGGGTGGTTGATATAGTTCCAATAGCTCTCAAGAATGACGGCCACCACGAAATCGCGCTTGTCCACGTACTTGAGCGCGAAGACAATAAGATCATCCGTCGCAAAATCAATATTTTGCTGTTTGTTAAAAAGGTAATACTGCGGATGGCTCGGTTCGTTATAGGAGCGAAGTACGGTAAGCAAATCATCAATTGTCTGGTTGCGCTGCAAGCCTTCAATCGCTTTAATAAAACTTATTAAAACCGGCTGGCGGTTTTCTGCCAAGCACCACTCATACACCGCGCCGATGGCTTTTTCAATATACGTGATGTCAGTCACGCCAATCTTTTCATTGCCATACATGGTTTTTAAAAGCTCGCGCACAAACTCTATTTTTTGCGCTTTGTATTCCGGCCCGGAAATATGAAAAGGATTGATATAATAAATAGATTTTTCGTTAAGCTCGATGTACTTGCCTTTGAGATATTGCGTCACCATCTCAAACTCATTTTCAACGTCGAGAACAAACGACTGGTACCCGATCATCCGCGAGCGGATCAGATCAAGCTTGATGAAGTAGCTTTTGCCGGCGCCGGTCGCGGCAATGATAGCGCGATTGTAGCTCTCGAGTTCTTTTCTGTCTATCGTAACCAGGGAGCGGTTAATTTCATCCACGCCGTAAAGGATTCCGGTGCTCGAGGAGATTTGCGGGATGACGAAGGGAAAAGTAAAGGCAGCCACATCGGTATTAAGGTCGCGGTGGTTGCGGGTGCCCGTATCGCTAAAACCGGCGATAAAGGTTCCCTTAAGCCCTTCAAACTGCTCATAGTGGTAGATGCGCGAGCGCATCATCTTGCGATTTAACAGCCTTTCCAAATTCATATGCACCAGATTGAGGGCTTGAATGGTGTCGGAGCGGAACGTCGTTTCAATTTTAAGGTCAATCGGTTTAATTTCGGAGCGAAGATACTGCTTCTCAATTTTTTCGGTACTTTCCAAAACTAAGATATCGGCAATATTTTTGGGTTTGTGCTGCGAATTTTCATCAAATATTTTGGCTTCAATGCGGTGCCGTTTTTCCGTGAGCTTTGTGACGGTTTCCCCTGGGTCTTTGCTCGTGAAAGTGAACATCAGGTCATTCGCATAGGGAAACATCACTAATTCTTTAAACCAGTCAATATAGGCATGACTGCCGAGCTCGCTCAAAAATTCCGAACGCAGATACAGCTTGTGGTTAATGCTCATGAGGTCAATATTTTCATCCTCGATAAAATCCGGGCTGATTTTGTTAATGACCGAAAACGGCAGGCCTGACTTGGCCGCTTTACCGCGGTGTTCGTCAACGCGCTCATAAAATTCGCGATTATTCAAAAACTTTTCTTCATCCAAATACACCATCATCACTTTCACAATTTCATTAGTGCCGAGCATTTTGCTTTTTAAATTAATAGCTTGGAATTGCGATTTGAAGGTGGTAAGAATCGCAATCATGCTCTGGCGAACTTCCTGGAAAATTTCTTCTTCGGTGATTTCCCGTTTTTTCTTGGCATCTTTTTCTTCGCGGCTAATAATGTCTTTGGAGAGCGTATATCTGAGCTCGCTGAACTCGAGAATCAGGTAGAATTTCTTAGTGATAATTTCGTAGTCCTTATTTACTTCCCGGATAAAGTCGGCGTATTTGCGAAATAAATCATAGGTGCCGATGCTTCTGATGCTGTAGATATGCTCAAGCTGGTTAACATAATCATTGGCGTTGGTTTTTCTCGTTTGCACCAGAATGCGGAGCGGGTACTTAATTTCAATTTCTCGAAGAACCTGCTCAAAGCCAACGACGGCCCGCCGTTTTTCCTCGTCGTCCATAAGGCTGAAGTTGGCCGGAAAAATTTCCAGGCACATCCGGTACTGGCCGCCTTTCATAATTATGACCCCGTCTTTAATGTCCTTGAACTGCCAAAAATCACCCAGCGTGGCATAAGCCGGTTTGTGTTTAAATAGAATGTTGCGGATAAATGACATAGTAAAAAAATTAATTGCGCGCCGGTTATTTTTAGCCGCCATGCACAGTGTGGTAAAGATAGAACCCAATTAAAATTAGCAGAATGAGGCCAACGCCCAAGGCCGCGAAAATAGTAATGAAAGTTTTTCGGTTACTATCTTGCGTGTAAACAAGCTGCTTGCCCTGCTCTTTGGCCGCGCCGCTCGCGCTATAGTGGTTGTAGATGAAAACGCGCGGTTTGTTCTGGTAGTATGACAGCATAAAAAGGACGTGGCGGTAGAACCCGCGGCCTCGGATTTCAACAATGCCGAGAAGAATAAGGCCGGTGGCGACGAACATGGCAACCATGCCCGCGAAATGTTTGGCGACCATGGCGAAGACGCCAAAACCGGTAAAAAGCGTGGCAACAAAAACCGAGATTATCTGGACGACAGTCAGCCCCCAAAACAACGTGAGCTTATACCCTTCAACCGATTCCGGAATATCAATTTTAATTTGTTTCTCGTCGCTCATATATTTTTATTGCCCCAAAAATCTTTTCCAGCTGGACACGGTACTGGCGGTGGAGCTTAGGCCTTTGCGGACAACGGATTTAAAACCAGACACTTCGGCGGCCTGGGCGATTTGTTGCAGAAGATTATTGCTATCGGCAAGAATCGCCATGCCGACCAGCATAAGAATAAGGTTGCCGAGCGACAATCCGCCCGAGCCTAAAAACACAAAGACCATGAGGAGAATAATAAGATCAAAGGTTAAACTAAAGCTTGTCACAATGAGCTTATTCCAAAATATCATGCCAATGTTGCGCGTCATGTCGAAAAACAGCATGGGCGTGAAAATGGGAGCCAAGAGGATCATAATGAGGAGAATAAAATACCGCTTGGCGTTTCTGAAAATGATAAACCCGAAAAGGATAATATAAATAATGACAAATATCGCGAGCGCCACGAGCGCAATATTGAAACCAGAAAACGTTGCCCAAAGGCTATCGCTGATTAGCGCTGATAAGGAGGTGCTGAGGCCATTGGCCAATGGCGTGCTAAAAAGAAAATCGGCAAACGCCTGAGCCGTGGTAATCACGGCTTCAGCCATGTACCGCGCCAAAAATACTCCGGCAAAACCTAATAGCATTTTGCCGAGGTCGCCCACAAAATCGCTCGAATAATCATTGTCGAGCGAAAGCAGAATGGATTTGAAATAATGAGTGATAATGAGGAGATATACCCACGCCAAGCCTATAATTTCACTTAATTTGAGGAGACTATCGAAATTCACGGCTTGCAGCACCTGAGTATCGGAAGCCGTCGAGCTAGAGTTGAATACTTCAACTGGGAGCCGGAACAAAAAACTAAAATTAAACTTTTCTAGTATAGCCGAGAGCACAGTACCGGTGCCGCGCACCATCCGACTGATAATAACGCCGATTATGTCATTGATGGTTTTCTTGATGCAATCAATAGTGTCCACGACGATCAAAATACATTTCGCGTCCGGCGTGGCAATAGAGGTGCCCTTGATATCGCTGCTCAATATATCCGTATTGCTAATATCGCTCGGCAATTTGTCCGACAAGTCTTGCGAAATATTATTGTAAAAATGGCTCATGTATACCTCGTGGAAGGTAAAAACAAACGCGCCCGAGATAAAAAGCATGACCAGCCCCACAATAACCGTCCGGATCATATAGTTAGAACGTGCGACATCGTCGTGCTTGCCAGAGTTGCGAATAATACCGGCCAAAGCAATGACAAAGATGCCGACAATTATACTAATGATAATGACGGTTGGGACGTAGTTAACGAGGACGGCTTTAATCAGATTGTCCATAAGGAATTTGGGCAGTGGTAGACGCACTTAAGCTATTGCATCCCGCAAACCCATACTTAAAATATAATTCTGGCCGGCTATTCCAATGGCTGGTGATTCTCGCCAAGGTCAGCTTCGCATCCACGCCATTCATATCCAAAATATTGCTGTCGGCCAAAGCAATGCTGTTGGTTTTGAGATTGTGGAAAATAAGAAAGGAAAATAATCCGGCCGGTTGTGTTTGCCCGTTGCGGTATTTCAATAATTCTTTGCTCTCAATCCGCGGATCGCTCACATCCAAAATCCTGTCGCCGGCCGTGACTTTCCAATCCGGGCCGGTTGCCAGGAACGCCGCGAGCTTGGGCATGGAAGCATACCGCCAGTCATACAGCTCAATTTTGGTTACTTGCTCCGTGGCCTGATCAATATTGCACATAACCGTGCCCAGCTTCACCAGCGCTGGAGTATCTGCCAAAAATCCTTTGTCTTTGGCGTACTGGTAGCGGGCTCGGCCAATATTTTCGAGGTAGGCAAAATTTTCCGGCACCACTTCAGTTAAATCGCCGCCGGTATCCGGAGTCAGTCCGCCATTAATAAACATCAAATCTTCAAATTTCCGTTTCACCAGTTCCTTGTCCTTGCCATTGAGCCAGCTGGTGAGTTCGTTCGTGAATGAAGCCACGGTCTGGTTTTTAATTTTATCCCTATACGCTTGGCTGTCCCAGTAACTTTGATCGGCGATGACGGTTTCTTTTTTTATTTCCGGTTTTATTTCCGGCGGCCGAGGAGGGACGGGCACTGCCAAGCGCCAGATTTCAACGTATACAGCAATAGCAAAGAGCACGCTAAAATAGATGATGGCGCGATAGTTAAAAGATGGGATGAATTTTTTTATAAGGTTATCAAACCAATACAGCGGGCCTTTTCGTACTGGCTTGCCTGATTTTTCTTCGTTCATATAAGATGCGTTAATTGCTCTTTATCCCAACCAGTCCTAAGACATACAAAATAATGCCGACGATGAAAATGGCGGCGAAAGTGATGCCAACGCCGACCACCGTGGCTTTTAGTCCGTTCTTGGCATCCTGCGACTTAAGAGGATCGCCGCCAGCCGATTGGAGCTTAATGCCGTACCAGGCGATCATGATGACGGCGTAGATTACCGCAATGCCGAAAATAACACCGATGCCGATGTTGGCGAAATCTCGAACCGGCTTCATTTTATCCGATTGCCACACCGACATGTCCGGTGTCGGCAAATTATCCGCCGCCAGAGCAACTGGGATGTAAAAAAATAAGGCGGTGAGGATGCCGCTGACTGTTGTGAAAATTTTTTTCATAGGGTTAATGATAAGTTAAGTGGTTTATAAATTATTCGATTAGGATTTGCTCCATTGTCCCCGCCAAAAAGCGGGGTGTCGCTCACAATCATGGCTCCATCGACCTGTGCCCGCGCGGCGCGAGCAGTGGAGATAAAGTTCATAAGCGATATTTCCAGTTTGCGAACGGATATGGTTAAAAGCTTATCCGTAGGAAAGAGAACAAAATCCGGAATGATAAATCCTGCCTGTTTAAGAAACTCCATTTTTTCTGTGAAACTGGTTTTAGTATCCGTGTTACCTGCGATAAATGTTTGTTCATCGAGCCAAACACCTTTAATTTTACCGCTGAATCTCTCAATTATCTTGGGCACGCCCTGGATGGCCAGCGCATTTTGCAGTTCACCCTTTTCGTAAACAAACTCGGTAATTAATCCGATGAAGTGCGGCTGGATGTACCAGGCAGGATAATTATACGCGGCGGCCAGCCGGATAATCTCGCGCAAATCCGAGTATGCTTTTAATCCGCTATCCGGCTGATCATCACCGGCACCCGGGCTGATTGCTTTTGGCTGTCCGCCAGCGTTTTTCAAGAGCGAGCTGTCCGGATGGACTTGCCTTAAAAAATCCAACCATTGGCAGTAGTCGCTCTCAATCACCTCGGCGTTGCCGCCGCTCAAAGCGACTTTCATCTCCGCAATGATTTGTTCTAAAAATTCGACGTAAGTGTTCATCATAAGAAAGAAAATAATTTAAGGCGTGATGAAATTGTCGCGCTTACCCGCCCTTGCCGCACCAAGTCAACAGTATTTTCCGCGGCATAGACCGGCTCAAGAAACTGAGCCGGGCTAGAGAGCACAGACACCTGGGTGGTTAAAATACGCAAATGTTTTAAAAACTGCGGCTTATCCAAAAGAATATTCAGCCAAAATGATGTTTCCATGCCTGGTGTCTGAAAAATAATCCGAAGCGTAGCATGTTTGCACTCCTCGATTGTGAAAAATCTGATGTATCGTTCAATTTTTCGGATCATCGCGCTGTTAGTTTTATTGGTGCGCTCAAATTCGGTGAAAACCCGCTCTGTTTCATTGCCGACGATATACAGAACCGTATAGTCCGGCGTTAAAACCTCGATATTTTTATCGCTTCGATACTCGTGAGTTTGCGAGCCTGCCTCGCCTTTAAAAGTGATATTTAAGTTATTGGACTTATTTAGCGCCTCCAAGCTTGCCAATTCCACCACTTGAGCTTCGTGTTTAAATGAGCCCGATGAAAGTAAAATTTTTGCCGCTGGATAATTTTTCAGCTGGAGTTTATCATAATGCGCCTGCTCGGCGAGCACTTTAATCCCGGCTTTGGAAAGCAAATAATAAACAGGGATGCCGGCCAGCGATCCGGTATATACTTTAAAGCTTTCTAAAAATCCGGCCTGCCACATCCGGTGCAGCTTAAGATAAATATATTTCACCCTGTCCTGCTGTCTCAAAAATCTTGCAATCTGCCCGGCCGTGGCAATTCTAAACTCAAATAGGAGCTTGAGAATGTCAAGGCTCGTTTCGTTCATTTGAACGTTGTACGGCTCGATGTTGACTCGTGGGGTGAGAGTTATTTCCAACATAATATTTGTGTTAAAAATCAAAGATAGATTTAATGACTGGCGCCGGTTTTTCCTCAGGCACAGCGTCCAGCTCGGGCACCGGTTTAACATCAACAGTCAATGGCAACGATGGATTGAGCGGCAATTCTCGCGCGCTCGCCTCTGGCTCGGAGGTTTTTTCTTCCTCCGGCTCAGCGGTAAAAGTAGCCGCTCGGCCCATATGTTCAAAAAAAATCTGCTCCCGCTCGGCGGTGTAATAAACGGTGTTGATGGTTGCCCGCTTCTGCTTAATAACCTCAATCGGTGTGCCATACCGTTCCATAGCTTCTTGAATAAAAATTGCTTCGGTATCCTTCGCAATATCTGTCGGGTGCTTGGCGCGCTGAATATTGATCGACATTGCATCTTGCGGGATGCCATTCACTAATGTTTTGATATAGGCCGTTCCGGCTGGAAGATTAATAATATCCTCAGCCGTCGCTTTGCCGCCTAAAATTCTTTGAGCGATATCGGCATCGTCAACCGATTGGGTGCGCATGAAAATCTTGGTGGCAATATTGGATTCAATTGACTTTTGTATTCTCTCATCGAGCTGGCCCATAAATTGATTGGAAATGACAAGGGCGGTGTTAAAGGCTCTCACTTCTGAAAACAGGGTTTCAAAAATGTCGCTCGCTACCCGCTGAAATTCATCCACCACAAACACGGCGGGCTGGCGCTCCTCGTTCGCGAGCCTCGCTTGGCCAAAGATGGCCTCGGCAATGTGGGCGCTCAGATAGACGGCATAATACTTTTTCATTTGTTCGCTGCAGGAGCCAAGGTTGGCGATGAATATTTTCTTGGTATTGATCATATCCTCAAAGGTGATCTTGGTTTCCAATCTATCCACGATATTCATAAATTCAGGATAATCCAGAATTTTGCCGATCTTGTTGTTGGTGGTCGCCAGATATTTTGCCAGGTCGTTATCCGTCCGTTTCAAGATTGACCCGCTCCAGAATTTCTGCAGCCGCGGCGGCAAATATTTTAAGATGTTTCGGATGGCAGGTACCCCAAATCCTAGACACTTTCTCTACGAGTTCATATAATGAAAACATATGAAAAAATCATTTAAAGTTTCGACAGAAACTAAGGACCAAATTTTAAAAAGAATTAAAGAAGAGGGCCTGTCGGTGGCCAAGGTAGCCGAAGAACACGGCGTCAGTACAGCCGCTATCTACAACTGGCTATCTAAAGGCGTTAAAGCTCAGCCAACCTGGGCGGAGGTGTCTAAGATTAAAAAACAGAATCGAGAGCTTCTAGCCCTAGTGGGTGAGCTCACTATTAGTTTGTCTCAAACTAAAAAAAAGACCTAGTTATGAAACGGGCCAACAAGACCCAGGCGGCTCGTGATATTGGAGTTTCCCGCCAACTATTATATTATCACCACAAACAACAAGAGAAAGATTGGCATTTGAAAATTAAAATTGAAGAAGCATTACATAATCATCCTAGCTATGGCCACAAACGGTTAGCCCTCCATTTACACATTAACAAGAAAAGAATTCTCCGAGTGATGAAATTATATGGCCTCCGGCCATATCGTAAAAGAAGTCGGAAATTCAAATATAACAAGGCAATTAGAGATTTAGAGTTTTCTAACTTACTCCTAAACAATATACCCGAATATCCCAATCATATCTGGGCTAGTGATTTTACTCACATAGCCTTTAGGGGAGCATGGCTCTATCTAGCCACCATATTAGATTTATATACCAGGCAGATTGTGGGATTTAGTGTTCTAACTAACCACAGCAATGAATTAATTGTTAATGCCTTACTATCAGCCGTTCATCATAATCCACCGGCTAAAATATTACATTCTGACCACGGCAGTGAATATGCCTCATTTGATTATTCTAATATCTGTTTGAATCTCGGTATCAAGCAATCGATGAGCCAGCCGGGTTGTCCCTGGGAAAACGGCTATCAGGAGTCATTCTATTCTCAGTTTAAAATTGATTTGGGCGATCCCGACAGATTTAACAGTTTAGGAGAATTAGTCTATAATATTCAGAGGACTATTTATCGCTACAATCACACTAGAATCCATACTAAATTAAAAATGCCGCCTGTTTTATACAGTCGGCGCTATCAAGAACTCCATAGACAATGTGTCTAACAAAAGGGGTACCATCCAGTTCACTGAAAAATGATAGTGCTTTTTTCAAAAATTTCTAACATAGTCCGCATACCTATAAAGACCTTTTTTCCTTTGTTTTAATTTGTTAAAATCTTCAGATCCAACGCTTTTTTTCATTCTACTTTTTATGGAATCAATTTTTGATTTTGTTTTAAAACCAATGTCTAATTTATTTCTACGTAAACCAACGCCTAAAATTTCTAGCCCCTTATCGTGACACATTATTTTGCTTTTTTTTCCAAGTGGGTGGAGGGGTAATTTTTGATTATTATCTAGCGATGAAAGGATTTCTATTTCTTTATATAGGAGCGCCATTTCCTTTTTACTTGCGTTAGACGCCGTTATTCCTATATCATCTACATAAATAGCAATGCGAGGGTTTTTCCCCTTCAATCTTTTTTTTACTAGCCACTCAAGTTTAATAAAAAAATCTAAATTACACCAGACTGCAAGTCTCGGCGAAGTTGAAAAACCTCTAGCTATAGTCTTTCCCTCAGCTCCGCCGTTTTTTGCGCCAATTGGAACACAACATAGTCTGCCAAATATTCTTGCTATTTTCTTTGAACAACCACATTTACCCCAAAAAAAACGTTCAACCCGCTCTGAGTCTATTTTTTCATAAAAACCTTTAATATCGATTTTTAAAAGGGTTCTTTTTCTTTTACTACCAATCAGTTCTTTGGCTGCCATTACATGGCTCTTTCCTTTTATACCCCCAAATATAAAAAATGGAACAAGATTGTCATGGGTAGATAAAACTTTCTGACTTATTTTATCGAGCAGGACACCGAGAGGCGTTCCAACGGCAGCACGAACAAACTTTTGCTTTTCCGGCTTTGACGACCTACTGTCTTTCCAATAAAAATTAAAATTATCAAGAGAGTCATTAATCAAGCTCAGCGCCTTTTCCGGCGTAAAATGCTTATCAGAAATATGTCTCGCTAATTCCCGCTTACTTCTTATAAAAATTTTTGGATAACGCCTTTTTCCCATAATTTTTTAAATTTTTGGCCTTCTTCTTAATTAAATAGTGTTGCATTTTTTCGCCCAAGTCTATAAGTTTTTTTTCAATCGCCGAGACCTTCTGTGCTGAATAATGTTTATCCATAAACAAAAAAGGTGTTATAGACACAGGATGAACATCTATGGCCTTGGCAACTGCTAAAATTAATTTTTTAGATACCTCCTTTTGACCCGTCTCAACCATAGCTATTAGCACGTTGGAAACTTTAATCTTTTTTGCAAACTCTTTTTGCGTTAATCCCGCCTCTATTCTTATACTTCGTATTATTTCGGAAAAATTATTCATAAATACAACTAAAGGGCAGCTATCGCTAGTTTAGAAAATCGAGAATGATTTGAATAATCCAAAGGATTATTTTTATCACGCTCAAAATTTTTCTTAACATATTCGATAGCCACCCTTATTACGGGAGATCCGATTTTCTTCATTATTCTGAGTTGAGCTTTTAATTGATCTTTATTCATATTAAAGGTGGTTAAAGATATTAATAAAATCGACCACTTAAACATTTCAACTCTCCAGTGGTTATTGGTTTGATGCTTAGTCTCCCGGTATTTTCATCTTCCCAGACCACTGGATAAAATGAAATGTTCCAAGAAGGATATAGCAATAACTATTACTACAACTTCTATTACTGCAACGGACACTATATTAAATAAACAGTTAAGCACTGCTACTATAAATTCATGTGCGGCGCAGAATTCATCTCATTTCTGAGATGAGCAGACGTTCCAAAATAGACCGTCTAAAATAATCCTACCAATAACTTTCTGAAAATCTTTTAATGTACCACCTTTGCTAATAGTATATACTTTTCGTATATGATTGTCAACTCCTGTTTATGCACATTTTTTCCACTTTTTTTGAATTTATCTTCGCTTATTGAATTACTCTAAAAAATGGTGTAGCATTACCATAAATATTACCAAGTTTACTATGAAGAATGCTTTAAACGACAAAAATAGCAACTACTTCAAAGGGATTATACAAAATCTTCGCATTTTAAATACTGTAAACGAGAACTTTAAAAAGGATATAGCTTGGGAGCGACAAAAAATGCTTCTAGAACGAGGAGTGCCGCCAGAGGCTCTTGGTATTGAACCGAATAATGATTGTTGTGTGGATTATTCTAAACAATTTGATGAGCCAGATGAAGATGTTGATTTAATAACCAAATACAACTTGTCAAAAGCTTACGCGGAACCAATTGTCCTGCTCATTGAGCATGATTGGAAGGATTTAAGATTGGGCGATCCATTTTACGGAATTTTAAATCCATATTTAGACATTGACGAATACACTGACGAAAAAACTGTTGTTTTGCCATTAGACAAAGAAACCTCCTTTGACGATATTCGGCGTGCATGGCCTCAAATCTCAAATGAAAGAGACAGATTATTGAACATAAAGAGAGTAAAAAAGACCAATCGCAACAATCTCGCCAGGGATTTAGAAATTTTCGAATTGAAACAAGCGGGTAAAAAGGCTTCCGAAATAATGAGGGAAATTAATGCAAAATATACCGGCAGTACTATAATCTATTCAGATGTGTCAAAGATTATTAAGAGATTGCGCAATAAAGCAAAGGAAATAACAGGGGGCATTTAAAATTATTTTTGTTGGCATATTTGAAAATTAGTTTCTCGTATATCATAAACCATAATCAATTGATTATGGTTTTTTTATTAACTTTGCGGCCGCCGGCGCGCCCAGCCCGACAGGGCGGGGCCGGCGGCCGCATAAACTTGATAAATTACACATATCTGACAACACTATGAAAAACATTTATGAAACCTTGGTTATTTGTGGTAGGTATTTTGAACACATGGATTTTCTTGACGGTATTAAGTGCGGCAAGAGAGAAGGAGCTCAGCCGGTCAAGGGAAAACGGAAACAAAATAAAATTAGACTAGACAGCTTGCTTAGAACAAAACAAAAATTAAGAAGATTAATCTGGTGCAACGAAAACCGCATGAAAACTTTCATCACCTTAACGTTCAAAGAAAACTTCAAAGACCTACAAATGGCCAATGTGCTTTTCCAAAATTTTATCAAAAAAATGACTTATCGTTTCTGCGAACTCGCATATATCGGAGCCCCTGAATTTCAAAAGCGAGGTGCTGTTCATTATCACTTACTGACAAACGTACCATATATATCAAATGAAGATGTTAGTAGTATGTGGGTCCATGGCTTCGTAACAATCAAAGCCGTAACAAAAGAATGTAATATGGCCCGATATTTGACCAAATATCTTACCAAAGATTCTGCTAGTGATGATGATCGGTTTTTCAATAAGAAAAAAATATTTTATTCTAAAAATATATGCAAGCCGGAAATACTTAGAGACCCAAAAGACATTAAGGCACGTCTCGATTATTATCGCCCAACACTTAAACAGCTTTATGAACAACCGCTAAAAATAGACTTTGTTGGACCAGCTATTTATAAACTATTCGAGTCAATAGTATCTCACGAATTCGTGCCGACCACCAAAGAAGAATTTGATAAAAAATTAAGGTCAATGCTTGATGTAATGAATAATTCGAATTCTGCCTCCAAGGTCAACACCTTGAAATCATAATGAAACGTGATAGAGTAATACAGTGATGTGCATAGTCCCGTCTATGCCCTTGTATTGCTCTTTAACAATTAAATATGTCAATCGATCTAACTACAATCGAATTCTTAACCACCGAACAATTAGCCGACTTTTTAGGTATCTCAAAAACTTCTGTTTATCGCCTGATCAGTCGCCGGCTAATTCCTTTTTATAAACTTGGCCACAATGTCCGCTTTAAAAAAGCCGACGTCTTAGAATACTTAGAACGAAATTGTATTAGGTCGAATTCTTGATTGAATTGTATGAGCGTCACAAAACGCGGAATTAAATATTGGATAGACTTCGGCTTTAGAGGCCAAAGGTTCCGTTTGCCAAGTCCTGAAAATTCTTTGGCCGGAGCCATAAACTATGAAGCTGTTTTACGTCAGCGACTTCTTAAAGGAGAAAATATTTTAACCACTCCTGAAACTGTCCCACTTTTTAAAGACTTCGCCGAAAAATGGTTTGCGACTTATGTTAAATCCAATAACAAACCTTCCGAATACAAAAATAAAGTTAGTGGCTTCAAGGTTCATCTTTTACCATTTTTCGGTAAATTCAACCTCGACCAAATCTCGGCCTACATGATCGAGGAGTTTAAGGCTAAAAAGCTCAAAACCGCTCTAAGCCCTAAATCTATTAACAAATTCCTCTCAATGCTTCGTATCGCCCTAACAACAGCCGAAGAATGGGGTTTGTTGGCCTCGGTGCCAAGAATAAAGCTTCTCAAAGTGCCTCCGCAGAAATTTGACTATCTTTTACCGGATGAGGCGGACTTTCTCTTAGACAACACTGACGGCCTTTGGCATGACATGATTTTGCTGGCTTTAAAATCCGGCTTGCGCTTTGGCGAGATCATCGCCCTAAGCTGGGAAGATGTAGACTTTCCCCATAAATTTCTAGCTGTCCGACATGCTATTGTCCGGGGAATTATGGGCAGTCCGAAAAGCAACAAAATCAGATACGTGCCAATGAACAATTCTTTAGAGGCCATGCTCAAGGCCCGAAGAAAAAACGAAGACTATATTTTTACTCTTGGCGACAACAAACCGCTAAAGCAAATTTATTGTCTCAAAAATCTTCATCGCATTTGCAAGAAACTAAAAATGCGACAAATCGGCTGGCATACTTTCCGGCATAGCTTTGCCTCACACTTGGCCAATAACAACATTTCGATGAAAGTTATTCAAGAACTTTTAGGCCATTCTGATATCACAACGACTATGCGCTATGCTCACCTTTCACCGGCCACAATTCGTGGATCGGTAGAGACTTTAGACCGGCCAAAACCGGTAGAAATAAATTTACGTCACAATTACGTCACAATCGAGAAAAAAGAAACGGATTTAGCTCTTGTTAAATCACCGCATACATAACAAAAACAGCCCTTTCAGGCTGTTCTGTTTGTGAGCATATCTACTCCGTAGTTAGAACTCATTTTGACCAAAACGGCGGCGATTTACTTTCCCCCTCGGCAACTATTGAAGCCAACCAATAATTATGATACGCTCAAAGCAGGGGGGGCTACT
>Ga0182027_10006992_pt1 | contig 16751 bp, 15 predicted proteins | sample 712E1DmetaG_FD_121300 | JGI IMG/M metagenome (GOLD analysis project Ga0182027, IMG submission 121300) | Permafrost microbial communities from Stordalen Mire, Sweden - 712E1D metaG (Illumina Assembly) | ecosystem: Environmental > Terrestrial > Soil > Wetlands > Permafrost | place: Sweden... | reverse complement strand
GTTTTCACGCGGTGCTCTCTGGACTCAGTCGGGATGCCTGTCCACGGTGTGGACCAAAAGAGGTTGATCAGAGCTGTGCGGATTTCGCCGCTCATTCACTGCGCCGAGGCAGAATCCTTGGAGGGTGTCATCGAGAAGCACTTTCCTGGCCTTCCCGTCGAACGGTCCGATGTCTTGGGCCATCGACGCGACGCCGATGAATTCGAGCACGCTGTCGATACTGTGTTCGCGAGGAGGAACCCGGCCATTCTCGCGGGGGACGAGCCGGATGTTCCTCAGTTGCTGGCCACCCTGTGACAATGCCGCCCCAACCTGAGTTTCTCGGCGATCCGGCGCTTTGGACCGGGTCCAAGCTGGCGTTCTTCTGCTCGGCCAAATGCCCGGGGGAGATTCTCCTGTGCGTGCTGAAATGGGTGCCGACGCTCACCGGCCAGAACGCTGTCGTGCTGGCGAGCGGCTTTCACACGCCTGTCGAACCACTGCGGGCGTTTCAAGAAAGGCAGGCTTGATATCCGGTCCCAAGTTCATAGTCTTTCGATAATTCAATGACTGAGGAGAATCGCCTTCTGCTGATCGAGGACTCCCCTCAACGGAGCCGATGGGATGCTCTGCAAGCGGCGTGTCCAAGCCTGAGCAACTGGGGTTTGAACACCTTGAAAGCCGGATTGGATGGTCATGTTGGCACCATCGTTGTGGAGCCGCGCTACATCTGTAAAGATCACCGCAATCTGCACAGCAATTTCTATTCGAAAAAGTTCAAAGAGCGGTCGGCCACGTGTACTCGTGTGCATTTCTTCTCCAACACCGGGATCACCCGGGGTCGACTGATTTTTGATCTCGACGCATTGCAGCCACACTACATCGGGTACACGGTCGTGCGGCCAGTAAGCGAACGGTGCCTGGGGAGGACGGTGATCGATCCGTATCTGATCGGGCGCCACAAGAACGATGGCTTCTTCCTCCTGCGCACGGGATTCAAGACTCATTTGGGCGGACCGGCGCTGACCGCCCATGGATATCCCTATATGTCGCAGGATGGCGAGGCGACGGTATGCGCGCACACCGCTTTGTGGGGTCTGTGCCGTTTCCTCTCGGAACGATACAGCGCTTACAGGGAGGTCTATCCGTACGATCTGATCTCAATGACCACGGATACCCAGGGCAGGCTGGTGCCATATCACGGCATGACGTACAGTGATTACTCCCAAATCCTGGTCGGCTTTGGCTGTCATCCGGAGATCCTCCCGATCAAGCTGCGCGACACCGATCCTGCCCCTGACGCAGGGCGATTCCAACAACTCTGCACCTATACGGAGTCCGGATTTCCGGTGCTTGCGAGCTTTGCCGGCCACGTTGTCACCATCGTAGGGCACACCCTTGACCGGGCGCGGACGCCCCAACCGGATACCGATGGCCTCGTGGACAGTTCGGCATATCTCAAGCAACTCATCGTGGTGGATGACAATTTCTTCCCCTACCAGTTGCTCGGTGATCTCGGAGATCCGGTGAACTACGGGAAGGCATACCAAAACAGTCCTTACCATCTCGGCAGTATTCGTGTCGCCGTGTGCCCGTTGCCGGAGAAGGTCTACCTGCCGGCATCGAAAGCGCGAACGATATTCATGGATGCGCTCAAGGCTTTTTTGGGCAATTCCGAGCTTGCGCTGTTGCTCCGCGACGGGCTCGGTGAGCCGTTGGTGATCCGGATCCTCATTGCCACGAGTTCGTCTTTCAAGAGTCGCAAATTGGCGAAAGCATTTCAGGGGAACCAGCTGACCGATCCGTTCGCCGTCAAGGTTGCCGATCTGCATTTGCCGCATTTCGTCTGGCTCATGGAGATCGCTCCTCGTTCGCACTATTTGAATGGACAGTGCACGGGTGAGATCGTCTTGGACGCCACCGCGAATTCGATGGAGGAAGCGTTGCTTTATGCCCGGATCGGGCCGAGTTTCCTGTTGAATCGGGAGCGAGTGTCTGTCAGCAATCCTCCGGTGTGTCTGAAGACATTTGCGCAATACACCCATAACCTCGGGGAACTGTGAGGCGCGCTATGAACGAAAACCAAGCGGCGAACGAAGCCGACAAAATTGTATTTGTGACTGAACCCAGCAAGGTCCTCCAGGACGCTATCCTCGAATCCAAACGATCGAGGCATGACTCTGATATGGACGACGGCCACGATGCTGGTGAGATTTGGAGCGTTCTGGCAAATCAGGTGGTTGGACATGAGAATCTTTTGGGGATGACTTCGTCGCATTTGAGCTGAAGGAGCGTGTCGGCCATGAGAGGCGCGCCAATAGCCGCCCTCAAGGCGGGCGACGGTTGAAGGGCGCCGGCAACCGGACAGTGCCGATTCGAGGCTGGTCGCCGTCATTGCTGTTCACAATCCGCCCCAGTTGTTCCAGAGAGGAGGAGATTGTGATGTTGCGCCGTTGTTTGGACGGCGAGATTCAGTGGCTTGAATTAACCGAATATATGGAGCCTCTCACTCAGCCTGCGTTGTGCGGACCTGACACGCTTTGGTCGCGGCCCAAGCTGGCGTTTTTCTGCTCGGCCAAGTGTCCCGGGGAGATCCTCCTGCGCGTGCTGAAGTGGGTGCCGACGCTCGCCGGCCGAAACGATGTCGTTCTCGCCAGCGGCTTCCACACGCCCGTGGAGCGCGAAGTGTTGCGGCTCGCCCTTCGCCAGAAGACGCCCGTCATCATTTGCCCGGCGCGCGGTCTGCTGAAGGTGATCCCGGCTGAATGGCGCGGGCCTCTGGACGCCGGCCGGTTGCTCATCGCCACGCCGTTTCCCGCCGCCGCCACGCGCATCACGGCCGCACGCGCCGAGGAGCGCAACCGCTGGCTCGCCGACCACGCCGACCAGATCCTCGTCGCCTGGGCCACCCCCGGCGGCCGTCTCGAATCTAGCCTGCGGGATGTGCCGCCCGCGAAGAGGATACCGCTCGTTTAGCCGATCCGTGATCCGTTAGCCATGACCGCCATACTCGACGTCCTGCTCCGCGCCCTTATCCAACGCGCCTTCACAGGAAAACCCAGGACTTTGCAGCCCCAGCTCCTTCAATAGAAGCTTCCGCGAATCAAGACATGGGCCGAGCCAACGATGAACCACAGCCACCCATGTACGTACAAACGCGTTGGTGACTGAGAATTCTTCTGATGGCCAATCTGCCCAAATTCCGTGGCAAAATCGTCTGCCGGCCGACTGGGTCATTTGTTCGGGTTGTCGAGTCGCCGCCTGATGAGTCGTATGGCCTCGGTGCATTGGTGCCGCTAGGCATGGCCGGGGAGGAAAACGGAAACCAGATTCAATCGTTTTACCTCGTTGAGGGTCAGGCATACCCGTGTGAAGGACTGGTTGCACCTTTATGCCGAGACGTAATTGCCACGCGGGTCCCACCAACGAAACCCGAAAAGGAGGGAGCTGAGACACCAGCCCTACTAGAGCTGTGGGGTTGGCAGCAGGAAGCGTTGGCGGCGTGGAAAAGAGCCAATCGTCGCGGCATCGTGGAGGCCGTGACCGGTTCAGGAAAGACGTATCTCGCCCTGGCTGCATGGCAGGATACCCGTCAGAAACACCGTTCCACCTATACGTTGGTGGTGGTCCCGACCGTTACGCTTCAGGAACAATGGTGCGACCGCATCAAAACCCATTTCCCTGACCAACGCATAGCCCGGCTAGGCGGTGGCCATCAGGAGTCCTTCGCTCAAGGAGCCATTTGTGTCGCGGTGATAAATTCAGCGGTATCGGTCGGGCACGACGCCGCCGAGGCAAGAATCCTGCGCCTCTTTGAACACTGTGCCCGCTGCCGTGAGAACCAGTCATTCCTGATCGCAGACGAATGCCACCACTACATCCATGCCCCGGTGTTCAGCAGGATTCGCACGCTGCAGCGATTTGATCATGTGCTGGCATTGTCTGCGACCGTCGGTGAAGATTATGAAGTCGAAGGGTTGGGACGGATTATCTACGAATACACCTTTGCCGACGCGATTGCGCGCGGAGACGTGCCGCCGCTCGTGCTGCTCAACACGCGATGCCGTCTGACAAACGATGAAGATCGCAGATACAGAGATCTCGGCGAACGCATCGGCATCGCAATCGAGGGCATCAAAGAGCGTTTCCAAGAGCACCTATCCGAAGTGGTTGAGGATCGGTTTTGGGACGCCCTCAAGGCACTTGATTCTGAGGCTGGTCTAGACGGTGATCCTGAAATCCGCAGACTGTTCGGCCTTGTTTTCCAGCGGACCACGATTGTTTACCGTTCACATCACAAGTTGTCTTCAGCCAAGGACATCGTTCTTTCCCTCGTCAACACTCGCAGGGCTAAAATCATCGTCTTCTTCGAGCGGATCGACACGGCAGAGGAATCCCAAGAGCGATTGGATGTTCGGACGGCACAAGAAATGTTGGGCGAGTTGAGTGATCGATTGAGCGGCTGGAGCGGCGTCATCCACAGCGGGCTCGTCGCTTCGGAGCGGCGCCGTTTGCTCGACGAGTTCAAAAATGCCGGCCCGTCGGCACTCTTCACGTGCCGGCTGCTCGACGAAGGATTGGACATCCCCACCATCGATGCCGCGGTCTTGGTTGCATCAACGAAATCACAACGGCAGCGGATTCAGCGGATTGGCCGGGCTCTTCGGCGTGGCGATGGCGATAAGCAACCCGTCGTGGTCACTCTTTACTGCGAACTAACAACTGACCAATTCGTTGTTGCGCGGGACCGGGAGCTTTTCGGCAATACCACCGAGATTCTCGATCTTGATCCCCGCGGAACGCTTGCCCGCATCAGTCGCCACGAATTGCGGCTCAGGTAGGTCCTCATGCCGCGCCGACCCTCAACCTCGCCGTGTCCAGTTTCTTAAGACCATCGGAGGGAAGATTCAGCCGGCCGGCTGAGCGCTGACTCGCAGGCCATGGTCGTCGATGAATTCGTCGTTTTGCTGCCCATTCTTATCGACCTCGCCGTCACTACCGATATTCGAGAAGGCTATCAGCCATGAGCCGAGAATTCTTCCAGATTCGGGCCGAGATCGAAGCGAAGATTCTTTGGTGCACCACAGCTGGTGTGAGTCCGGCTGATCGAGACATGCTTGAGCGCCTGATCGCCGAACTTGAAGCGCAAGCCCTGGCGGAAAGACAGGGAAAAGATAGGCCACCTGAGCCGAACGTCCCGAGCAGACCGGATCCGCCGCGCCCGCCACCGGCTCCGGCACTACCGAAGAGCGAGCGGTTTCATTCAGTTAAGCTGGAATTCGATCGCCAGATCGAGCTATTGGACACGGAATTAGAGGGTCAAAGTCTGCAGAAGAAACAGCGAAGGAGACTGAAACGCCAGCGGGATCTCCTCGCCAGCCAACGTGGAGAGACGTTGAACCGTCTGATGAGAGAAGAGGCCCCGGTCGACCTTCTGCGGCGCCATGACGAGGCCGAGGTAGCACTCCGCGTCCACGCAGAAAGGACGCGAAGAGGACTCGTGACTTGGCAACGATATTGTGAGCAACTCAAGCAGGAATGGCGGTATGCAGTGGCGCAGTGGGAAGCCGATCCCGCAACAAGAGCCGATCAAGTCCGAGATCATGCGGTTCAACGCCTAAGGCCGCAGTTGGAGCAACTCTTCAAGGGGCGGCTGGCTGGGCCTCCCATAGAGAAACTGCCTTGGAGGATGCTCCCGCCACCGCAACCTGGCGAAAATGGCCTGGCTAAAATGCTGACCGACATCCGCACCATCTTCCCGGGCGTCCGTTTTGAAGAAGCGAGGCTGGAGTTCGCCTATCACCTTGGACCGGTGCACATCTACGTCGGTCTTGGCGAATTCGAGGGTTACCTAGCGTTTCTCTTCAGTCAGACTAATCGGGTCCTGCTCGATTGTCCGATGAGTGGGAATGCCGCCTACATCTTCCGAGAAGATTGGCGTATTCTCTCCCGACTGAGCAAGACGGAGCTACTAAACTACCATTCTCCCGAGGTGGAGCGGGTGATTCACGATCCGGACGGCCACTGGCGATTTCGGATCAGAGCCTGCCTTCGTTTTTGATCCAAAAGGGCAGTTGAAAAAGGGTCCGTCGAGACAGTTGTGCCCGGTGGCTGGCGGAAGACGGCGGTGCTCGAAGTTGTGAAGCGACCCAGCTGGCCGTTTGTCCGCTGATCCGCTGGACGGGCTGTTGGCTTCGTACGGCTACGGCGGAAGATCGACTGCAGGCCCTCTGCTGCCTTCGCGTCCTTCTGTGGAATCTGTCGCGGCGGACACGGCGTGCCACGCCCTAGTCTCGCGCGAAGGCCGGCCTGCCGTCCTCCACTCAGGCGACGCGCCGAGATTGCCGAAAGGAGGAAACCTCTTGTTTGATTTCCGTCTGGCGCCAGGACCAATGTGCGAGGAACGACCCTTCCTTATGCACCCCAAATCACCCGAGCCCCATCTTGAACCCATCGAACATATGATCTTCACAATCCGCGGGCGGAAGGTGCTGATCGATGCCGACCTGGCTGTGATCTATGGCGTGAACACACGAACGTTGAATCAGGCGGTCAAACGAAACGCCACACGTTTCCCAGCAGATTTCGTCTTTCGCATCTCTGCCTTCGAGAAGCAAGGGGTGATCACAAATTGTGATCACCTATTGCGCCTGAAGTTCTCGAAGTCCCTGCCATGGGCGTACACCGAACACGGTGCGATCATGGCAGCAATGGTCATCAATAGTGCCGCAGCCGCGACCATGAGCGTCTATGTTGTTCGCGCGTTTCTGCGCATGCGCGTGGAACTCGCGAACGGTGCCGACATTCTTAGGCGACTGGCGGTCATTGACCGCAAACTTCTGGTTCATGATGCCATTCTGCGCGACATCTACCGCAAGCTGCAGCCTCTCCTGGCGCTGCCGCCGAGCCGGCCAAAGCGCGAGATCGGATTTCACACCCGGCTTCTGCCGGCCCCCAGGCGAGGCCCGGCAAAATGTTGAGGCGCGGCAACGAGATCCTGCCCGGCGTCTTCCGGGACTCCCGAAGGCAGGCGCACCGCCCTCGATCACGAGGACACTTTGGATTTGAAGACGCCACGGAGCGTCGCGTCTCCATCAAACATGCGATCCACCCTACGGCAGCCACGGAAACTGTTTCACGTTCGGCTTTCGTTTTTCGCGCTGGGCCGTGTGAAACTCCCGGGCCTCCTCGGTCATGTAATAGAGAAGCGTCGCATTGCCGGCGAGCTCCTGCAGGCCCGCCTGCCCGTCGACATCGGCATTGAAGGCGCTCTTGAGGCACCGGATCGCAAGCGGACTGTTTTGCAGAATCTCGCGGGCCCACGTCACACCCTCTTCTTCCAGCTGAGCCACAGGGACCACCGCATTCACCAGGCCCATGTCGAGCGCCTGCCGGGCATCGTACTGCCGGCAAAGATACCAGATCTCGCGCGCCTTCTTCTGCCCGACAATTCGGGCGAGATAGCTCGCCCCAAATCCGCCGTCGAAGCTGCCCATCCTTGGGCCGACCTGCCCGAAGATGCCGTTGTCGGCTGCGATCGTCAGGTCGCAGACCAGGTGAAGCACATGCCCGCCGCCAATCGCGTAGCCGGCGACGAGCGCGATGACGACCTTGGGCATCGAGCGGATGAGTTTCTGGAGGTCGAGTACATTGAGCCGTGGAACGCCGTCCTCCCCGACATAGCCCGCCCGCCCCCGCACACTCTGATCGCCCCCCGAGCAGAAGGCATATTTGCCGTCCGTGTGAGGACCGGCCCCCGTGAGAAGCACAACCCCGACGGTCTGGTCGTCGCGCGCGTCGGCAAACGCGTCGCACATCTCGGAAACGGTTTGCGGACGAAAGGCGTTGCGTTTCCCGGGTCGGTTGATGGTCACCTTCGCGATGCCATCCGCCTTGTGGTAGAAGATGTCCCGATACTGCTTGGCCGGCTGCCACTGGATGCTCATGCCGGACATCGTGAGTTCTCTTGAGACGGTTGTCGACAGGTTCGCGCCCCGGACCGGTCCCGGCCGCACGCCTGCGCATCTGGCTGCCCCCGACGCGCCGGCAGGTGCTTTTTGAGTCGCAATGCGCGCCCCCGTGCAGGATGATAAGAAGGTCCAATCCTTTCAGGAGATCGAGATCGGACCCCTCGGCCCAGCTCTGAAGCGCCCGCAAACCAGAAATCCCATGGAGCTGCTGAAACACCATTTCTTCCGCCATTTTCCGCCCGCACACGCCAAAAGACTTGTCCGGGCTGCGCAGCGCGTCACGTATCCGGCAGGGCGGATCATCTTCGACGAGGACGATCCGTCAGATTCCATCTGCCTCGTCTTGTCAGGCCGCGTCGAGATCCTCAAGCACTCGAGCAGCGATCACCTCCATACGCTGGCCTTCGCGAGCGCGGACGACTACATCGGCGAACTCGGCGTCCTCGATGGCAGCGGTCGGAGTGCGCGTGCCCTCACTCAAACGGAAGTCCATGCGGCCGTGATTCCCCGCAGGTACATTCTCGAAGTGCTGCACCGGTGCCCCTGGCAGACGACCATGGGTCTGTTTGGACAGGTCATCAACAACCTCCGCGAGACCAATTCCCGGTTCATTCATGAAGTCATTCGCAAGGAGCGGATCACGCTCATCGGCGAGATGGCGAATGGCTTCCTTCACGATTTTCGGAGCCCCGTCACCTCGGTCCAGCTCGCGCTTGAGGCGATCACGAACCACACTGAAGACAAGGCCACGCTCGAGGCGTGCGGCACGATTTCGCGCCAGCTGCGCCGCATGAGTTCGATGGTGGAGGATGTCCTGCAGTACGCCCGCGGAAGCGCCAGCCTGGACCGCCGGCCCGTGTCGCCGCACGATCTGTTCGCCGATCTGGTCTCGCTCAACGCAGACGCGCTGCGCAATGCAGGCGTCACCGTCCGGGTTCGGGCCGACGCCCGCCTGGTGGCCCTGATCGATCATGACCGCATGATCCGGGTCCTTCAAAACCTGCTCACCAACGCCGTTGAGGCTCTGATCGGAAAACGCAGGAAGACCATCGTCCTGTCCGCGCGCAGCGCGGGCAAGATGTGCGAACTCACGGTGCGCGACAATGGCCCGGGAATTCCGAAAATCATTTCGAACAGGCTTTTCCAGCCGTTCACGAGCCATGGGAAGCGGGGAGGCACGGGCCTCGGCCTCGCGATCGCCAAGGGCATTGTGGAAGGCCACGCGGGAACGATCACGTGCGAGTCAAAGAAGGATGCGGGGGCGACGTTCCGCATCCGCCTTCCGCTGCCCGTGTAGCCCGCATATTTCCAGACTCGGTCGTCGCCGAAGTCATTCTTCCACTTTCGATTGGGGCGTCGGCAAGAGTCGCAGGATATGCGGGCTAAGCCCGGATGTCATTGACGGTGGGCCGACAGGTTTGGGCATCGAACTGACTGACGCTCTGCGGCGATGTGAGGTGTGAATCATCCGGGCCAGGACGCCCGCCGGGGCTTGCGCTCCCGGGCCCGCCCGAACGAGGACGGGCTCCAACGGCAGTTCGTCAGGCGCTTTCGCGACGCGCGGCCTGCTGGGTCGCAAATTCCCGGAAGATCTCGGCCCGTTTCTGGGCGCGCTCCTCCTCCTTGATCTCGATCATCGACCGTTGCTTGTTCTGTTCGTGCATCCGGTTGCGGACCTGCCGCAGCGCCAGGTCCTGGAGCTGCCGGATCCGCTCGCGGGTGATCTTGAATCTCCGGCCCACCTCATCGAGCGTCATTTCCCCTCCGCCATCGAGGCCGAAACGAAGTTTGAGGATCTCCGCCTCCCGGGGGCCCAGCGATTTCACGATCGTGTGCAGGTCGTCGAACAGGGTCTTGTCCCGCAGGTGTTCTTCGGGACTCCGGGCGTTGTCGTCGCCAACAATGTCGCCGAGGTTCCGCGCATCTGAGTCCTCGCCGAGCGGCGCGTCGAGCGACGCCGGGCGCACGCTCACCGTCTTGAGCAGGGCGATCTTGTTGACCGGGACCCCGAGTTCGCAGGCGATCTCCTCGTTGTCGGGTTCGCGACCGAATTTCTCCAGATATCGATTGATCACAGCGCGCATTCGCACGACGCGGTCGACGAGATGGACGGGAAGGCGGATCGTCTTCGATTGATTCGCCACCGCGCGTTTCATCGACTGCTTGATCCACCAGGCCGCATAGGTGCTGAGTTTTCCGCCCTTGTCCGGATCGAAACGTTCGATCGCCTTGATCAGGCCGAGATTCCCTTCGCTGATCAGATCGAGCAGCGGAAGGCCCAGATGGCTGTAATCATAGGCGATCTTGACCACCAGCCGCAGGTTGGCCCGGATCATGTGCTCACGCGCGGCCTTGTCACCGCGCCGGTTGCGGATTGCGAGCTGGAGTTCCTCCGCCGCGGTGAGCAGCGGCGTCTGCCGGATCTCGTTGAGATAAAGCTGCAGGATCGAGCGCTCGTCGCGATGGTCGATGGCGCCGGGCGCTTCACCGTCCACGGACGAGACATCCGAAGTCCCGGCCTCGACACCGGGTCGCTCCGAGTCGTCCGGAATCGCGGCAGAGGAGCCGTGCGGCCAGCCCGAAAACGCCGATCTCGGACGAAATTCCGTGCCGGCGCGGCCGGAATTCCGGCTGCCGGAGCGGATGGGAAATGGCTTGAACGGATTGTTTTGTTGCATGGGTGGAAATTAAACCCGCCGTCGTGCTGTCACACTGAGGACCGGCGCAGCATCGCATTCACTGTCGGCGCGGCGGCGGGGTTGCGGCTGGCCGCCCTGCTTAGTTGGCCAAGGCGGAATTGTCGTGGAGCGGGAGCCGGCAGCCCGGAGGGTTCCGGCCGCCAAAGGGGACATCCCGATCAGTCTCGTAGTCCGGGAAGAGGGGTCGTGTGGGGGCAACTGGCTCACGGTGTCGGAGGATACACGATCAACACACACAACGATATACGGTATTTACCTACTACAATCCGCACCCGGGCCGGCACGCGCCCGCACGATCCGCACAGACCGCCCACTCCGCCGCGCCCCGGTGAAAACTTCGCGGTTGTATCGGCAGCGCAAGCTGCTAGAAATCCCTGCAGATTGCCTGCTTCCAAGTCGGTTCCCAGCCCCTACCCCTGCATGCGGCCTATTACCATCCTTTTGGCTGAAGATCACGCGGTGGTCCGCGACGGCTTGCGGGCGTTTCTTCAAATCGACGAAGGCTTTTCTGTGGTGGGTGAGGCGACCAACGGCAGGGAGGCCGTTGAACTCGCGCTGAAGCTTCGCCCGGCTGTGATTGTGATGGACGTTGCAATGCCGAGGCTCAACGGCTGCGAGGCAACGCGTCAGATCCTCCTCGACAATCCATCGGCGAAGGTGCTGGCGCTTTCCGCACGCAGCGATGACGAGTATGTCGCCCGCATGGTCGCCTCGGGCGCGATGGGTTTTCTTGAAAAACAAAGTTCGGGCGAGGTCCTCCTTCGCGCGATCCGCGAAGTCAGCGAAGGCAGGAGCTTCTTCAGCCCCGCCATCACGAGACGCCTGCTGCAGATCAACCGGAAGGCGCGCGAACAGGGCGTCGCACCCGTCCACAAGCCGCCGGTCCTGACGCCGCGAGAAGAGGAAGTGCTCCAGCTCGTCGCCGAAGGGGCGCCCAACAAGCAGATTGCCGCGGAGCTCGGCATCAGCGCAAAGACGGTCGACAAGCACCGCCAGCAGTTGATGAACAAGCTCGGCATCCATGACACCGCAAGCCTGACGCGGTACGCGATCCTGTCGGGCACCATCGAATGCACCGTGTGATGTCTGACGGTTCCTGCGCCGCCCGGTCGCGATGAACGTCGCGGCGAAGACATCGTTGGCGCGCTGATGATCCGACAAGGCATCTCCACTCCCGCAGCGATCATGAACGAAAAACCGCGCGAATCCACCGATCCGCAGGCGACCAAGTCTGTGCTGCGGAAGAGCGAAGCCCGGTTCCGCGCCATCACCGAGCGCAAACAGGCGACGGAAATCCTCGCCGAGCGCGACGCCGTCAGGGACCGCGAAGAGGAACTGGAGGCCATCTATGAACATGCGCCGTTGATTCTGCTGCTGGTCGACGGCGAACGCCGGGTTCAGAAGGCAAATCGCCAGGCGGAGCTGTTCGCCGCGTCCAGCCTGACGGACATTCTGGGCTGCCGCGCAGGTGAGGCGTTGCGCTGTCTGAACTCAATGGAGGATGCCCGGGGCTGCGGTTTCGGGCCATCCTGCGATCATTGCCTGTTTCGCCGGGCGATTTCGGACACGATTGAAACCGGGCGCGGCCAGCATCAGGTGGAGATGACTTTCATGGCCGCAAGCCGCGACGCGGCGCAGCGCCACACCTTTCTTCTCTCAACGACGCGACTCAACCTGCGGGGCCGGCCGATGGCGCTGGCCACCATGCAGGACATCACGTCCCGCAAGCAGGCGGAAGAGGCGCTCCAGCAAGCCCGGGCGGAGCTGGAAGTGCGCGTTGCCGACCGCACCGCGCGCTTGCGCGCGCTCGCAGCAGAGCTGACCCAATCCGAGGAACGCGAACGGCGGCGGATTGCACAAATCCTCCACGACAATCTGCAACAGTTGCTGGTCGGGGCGCGGTTGCGCCTCGAAGCGGCGCGCGGGCGCGCCGAGTCGAAACCGATTGCGGACGCCCTCCAGCGGATCGAAGGGCTGATCACCGAAGCCGGCGATGTCGCGCGCGATCTGAGCCACGAATTGAGCCCGACCGTGCTGCACGAGCACGGTCTGGTCCCGGGCCTGCAATGGTTGAGCCTCTGGATGCGTGAAAAGCACGGTCTGATCGTCCGTGTCGTCGCAGACGCTGCCGCCGGGGCGTTGGATGCCGACGTCAAGGTCCTCCTCTACCAATCGGTGCGTGAACTGCTCTTCAACGTGGTGAAGCACGCGGGCGTCGGGCGGGCCAGCGTGCGGATCGGGCCGGCTCACGGCGGCTGGATTGAGGTGCTCGTCAGCGATCGGGGCCGGGGCCTCGATCCCGCGCAGACAACAGCCGGTCGGAATGCCGACGTCGGATTCGGCCTCTTCGGAATCCGGGAGCGCATGGCTTCTGTCGGCGGCAGGATGGAGATCGAGAGCAAGCCCGGCCGCGGTTGCCGGTTCCGTCTCATCGCTCCCCTGCAGGGTCCGCCCGGGAAGGAATTGTCCGCGGGCAATGCGGCTCAGCCGGGTCGGAACCGGCGCACCGGCCAGAGGCGCCACGAGGACTCCCGGGAATGCCCGCGCGCCGGGGCCGGTCGAAAACGCGCCCCCATCCGCGTGCTGCTCGCGGATGACCACAAGATTGTGCGGGACGGCCTCGCCGTGATCCTCAACACGCAATCCGGAATCGAGGTCGCCGGCCTCGCCGCGGATGGCCAGGAAGCGATTGCCATGACGGCGAGCCTCCAACCACACGTTGTTGTCATGGACGTCAGCATGCCGCGTCTCGACGGCATCGCCGCCACGCGGCACATCGTCGCAACCTGGCCCAAGGTCAAGGTGATCGGACTGACGATGCACGCCGACGAAACCAGTCGCGACGCAATGCGCGCAGCGGGCGCGGTCGATTGCCTCGTCAAGACCGGTCCGACCGACGATCTGGTCAACGCCATTTGCGCCGCCACAGGTTCGGCCCCACCCTGGGCGACACCGTCAGTCTGACCGGAAGCCGCCAGATTCGAGATTCCGACTTTGCAATCCGGTTGCACAAGCAGCCATTCCCGGCATACTCGGATCCATGCTGGATGCGGTCATCGGCAGGAGTCCCCTGACAAAGTCTGCGGTGCTTGGATTGCTGCTGTTGACACTATGCGGCTGCCAAGGTCCGCGGTATGTCAACGGGCGCAAGGTCATTGGCACGCGCTGGGTGGATGGCCGTGTGGTCTCCGTGCTGGCTCCGAATGAAGAGGATCAGGCCGCGATCAAGAAAGTGCTGAAGGATTCCGAGACCGCGGCGCGGGAGGTGACGTTTGTTCCGTCGGAGAAATGACGCCCGCGGCAGCGAAGGCTTGCGCGGCAGGAGCGAATTGATTGCCTCAGCCACGGCCATGTCAGAGGACGATCCAACCAGGCGCGTGATCGTTGAACGCGAGCGCAATCCGGATGACGCTCCGACGGCGCGTGGCCCGGGGGACAGCCAGCGGGTTTTCGGGCGCTATGCGCTGCACGCGGTTGTCGGCCGCGGCGGCATGGGCGTCGTCTGGCGGGCGTACGATGAGAAGCTGGAACGCGAGGTGGCGCTGAAATTCCTGCCGGACGATGTGCGGACCGATCCCGATGCCGTGCGGGAATTGAAACAGGAAACCCGCCGCTGCCTCGATCTGACTCACGCCAATATCGTGCGCGTCTACGATTTCGTTGAGGACGGAACCATGGCTGCGATTGCGATGGAATACGTCGACGGATCAAGCGTGGCGGCGTGGAAAGCCGCGAAACCGCACGGTTGCGTCAACATCCAGGAATTGTCGCCCCTGGTCGCGCAGCTCTGCTCCGCGCTTCAGTATGCGCACGCGACAGCCCGGATCGTCCACCGTGACCTCAAGCCGGCGAATCTGCTCGTGACCCGCGACGGAATGCTGAAGATCTCCGATTTCGGCATCGCCCGCAGCCTCATCGAGACCAAGACGCGCCTGACCGGCGCTGAAGCCACGAGCGGCACACCGGCGTACATGAGTCCGCAACAGCTGCTCGGACAACGCCCCGAACCAGCGGACGACGTCTATTCACTCGGGGCAACCCTCTATGAACTGCTTACGAGCAAACCGCCCTTCCACGCCGGGAGTATTGCCACGCAGATTCGTGAGGTACTGCCGCCGCGCCTCAACGAACGAAGGCATGAACTCGGGATCAATGATCCGCCCGTGCCTGCCGCGTGGGAAGAGACGATCCTGGCCTGCCTCGCAAAAAAGGCCGGGGACCGGCCTTCGAGCGCGGCCGAGGTTGCCGAGCGGCTCGGCCTTGCTCCGGCTCCCAGCGTAGTCCGGCGGAGCCTCAAACCCGGCGTGTGGGCGTTGACACCCGCGCGGAAACGGATGCTGAAGATCATCGGCGGGGCCGCGTTGCTCGCGCTGATTGCGGCCGGGTATTATTTCGGCATCCACGCCCCGGCACAACGACGGCAGGCCGAGCTTGCGCTCCGGGAGGAACAGAACCGGAACGCCGGGGACGCGGAACGGCAACGGCTCGAGGCGGAGGCCGCGCAACTGCGTTCGCAAAAGGAAAAAGCGGAGGCCGCCCTGGCCCAAGCCAAGGCTGAGCAAGACCAACGGGATCACGCGGCGATTCTCGCGCGAATCGAAGCCACACGCGATTCGGCGCCGCCCGCCGGCATCGCGGCGACGGACAAGGCGGTGCGTGACTACCTGGCAACCGCCCCTGAGCATTCCAAACCCGACGTGTCCGCAGCGTGGGCTGGGCGGCAGGCGGCGTGTGCCGCCTATCAGGCAGCGAGTGCCCTGGGAGGTCTGGTCGTGCGGACAACGCCCGGGGCCGCCGATGTTCAGGTGGGAACCCTGGCAGCGGGCAAATCGCCGCTGACCCTGAAGGACTTGAAGCCCGGACGGTATCCAGTTCGGATCCGTCTAGGCGGCTATGAAGACTGGAGCGGTCAGGTGGAAATCAAGCAAGGGAGCATCGACGATCTCAACGTGCCGCCGCTCGTGAGAAGTCACGGACAGTTCGTGCTGGAGACCGAACCAGCAGGTCTGGAATACCGCTTGCGAGGGGCAGACGACGTCGTACGGAGCGGCAGGGCAGGCCCGCAGCCGCGCGACCTGCCGACAGGCCGCTATCTGTTGACGGTGTCGCGACGCGGCTGCATCGACGTCACGAAATACGTCGAGGTGAACCGGAACGCCACGACGGTCGAGAAGGTCGCGGTTGGATCCGTTGTCTCCGGCACCTGGACCTGGCAGGCTCCCGGACAGCGGGGCGGTCTTGGCGGCGAAATCACACTGACCCTCCACAACGAGACCGGCCGGATCACCGGAAGCGTGTCGGGCCCCAGCCGGGTTGGCGCGGGCGATCTTGTCCTCGGCAATCTCTCCTACGACAATGACCGGCTCACCTTCAGCCTGATTCGGGACGTCCAGGGGTTCCAGGTTGTGAACCGGTATTCCGGCAGACTGGACGGAGATGTGATCCGAGGCTCGGTGGACACCTCGGGCCGCGGCGGCCAGACCGTGCACCGCGAATGGCAGGCAACGCGCGTCCGGTAGCGCCAGTCTGCGCCTGAGGAATCGGGCAACCCCGACCCGTTCACCGCTGCTGGTCGCCATTCTCCGGCACGCCGGGCTCGTCGAGCAGCTGGATGGCGGTTGCGGGTCCGAAGTTCGCCGGTTCATCCCAGGACCGCAGCGCCCAGACGATCGTCTTGTCCGGTGTGACTTCGAGAATCTGCACCGAGGCCGGCCAGTCCTTGGGGTCCTTCAGCGCATTGGCGCACCAGCTCGCGATGACCGTGTTGCCGTTGGCCAGCCGGTTGGCTTCCTGGATCACAAACGTCCGGATCCCGGCTGCAGCGGCATCCGGCTTCCCGAACTCCCACACCGTCTCGCCCTTCGGATTCAATTCGCGGACAAAGCCATAATTGCTGCTGACCAGCGTATTCCCGTTGTGGAGACGGACTGCGGCCCATGGCGAAGGCACCGCGACCGCCCAAATCTCCTTCCCGTTGGCATCGTATTCGGCGACCTTGTTGTTGTCCATGTGCGCAACGAGGAACGTGCCCGCCTTCGTCATGCGCACGCGCCGGAACTGACCGTGCGACTTCGCCGGGTTGCCGGTGGGCAGGACGAGCTCC
>Ga0182027_10006991_pt1 | contig 16751 bp, 16 predicted proteins | sample 712E1DmetaG_FD_121300 | JGI IMG/M metagenome (GOLD analysis project Ga0182027, IMG submission 121300) | Permafrost microbial communities from Stordalen Mire, Sweden - 712E1D metaG (Illumina Assembly) | ecosystem: Environmental > Terrestrial > Soil > Wetlands > Permafrost | place: Sweden... | reverse complement strand
CTCACCCTGACCGTCAGTGCTGATCAGAAAATCGCCCAACTTTTTACCTCCCATCTCGAATCTTTGACAAAAGCTGCTTGACTCTCCTATAAGTTGCATCACATTTTTATGCAACGCTGGGGTTAATTATCATTATGTTTTATTCCCTTTCTTTAACTGCATTAAATACGAAAGGCTTATTCCTCGCGCAAGTTAGAAAATGGTTAGAATAAAAAAGGCCCGAAGCTTTCGCCACGGACCCGCAAACAATCCGGCAATGAAAAGGCGGGCAAGCGCGGCGGTATAGATCGACCCTTGCCTTGAGTCGACACGTTTGCACGTCCGAGGCGCCGAAGGGCTTTAAGGGGCCTTTCCGTGCGTTTAAAAAAAACGAAAAATGTAATTGACTTTCTTATTATAATTTGTTATATTTGTACATAACTAACAATATATAAGGAAGGAATATTATGACACATCTTACAGTAGCGGACGCAAGGCGGGACTTGTCGGACATTTTAAACAGGGTCGGTTATATCGGCGAGCGCATAATGATCACGCGACACGGAAAAGACATTGCGGCAATCGTTTCTTCTAAAGACCTTGAAATGTTGGAAAAAATTGAGGACACGGTTGATGTGGCCGAAGCGGAAAAGCGGCTTTCAGAAGGAAGGAAAAACGCCATTCCTTATGAGGCAATACGCAAGGAAATGGGCCTTTCGTGAAGTATAAAATAGTCTTTCTGCCGATTGCACGTAAGGAACTTATTTCCCTTCCTCAGGAAATACAAAAAAGGGTAGATAAAAAAATTATCGCTCTTGCCGATGAGCCGCGACCGCATGACGTTAAAGCCTTGCATGGCGAAAATAAACTTTACCGCGTCCGCGTAGGGGATTATAGAATTGTTTACAATATCGAAGATAAAATTATTACGATCGTTATAGTTCGCGTGAGACACCGAAAAGACGTATACAGGTAGTTCTTATATTTTTTTCTTTGGATAGTCGCGAGGTAGCTACCTTCGACTAAAAAAGACAGTCCTGCCCACAATAATCATATTCCCGATCCATCTCGAATAAATCCGCGATTTTGTCGATAGAGGCTGTTTAGAGAGCGGTTCTCACGACTTTTTTTCGCTTCACTATCGTTCATTAAAAAGTATTAAAAAAAATAAAAATCGAAATTAGAATTGTTAATAAATATCTTTAAATAACAATGAGTTATGAATAAATAAGTAAAAAATATGTTTGCTTTGGAAAATAAATAAAATAAATTTATTAAGCACGCATATTAAAATTACCGTATATTATACTTCAGAAATTATTGTAGTTTAACCCTGTTGAAAGGAAGAAACATATGTTTAAAAACATTCTTAAGCGATTAATTGTTTCTATAATGTTCTCAGCCCTGGCGCTTTGGGCGACGCCGAGCATTTCTACGGTAACCGGAAGCGCTGCATCGGTCGGTAAATACTCGAAAATCGAATTTGTCGTCGGTCTTACCGGGACCTATACTAACCCCTACGATCCCGACCAAATCGATTTGTCTGCAACCTTTACCGCGCCTTCCGGCGCAACATGGAAAATCTACGGTTTTTATGGAGTGGATGCTGCTAATAATTCGTCATGGAGAATCAGATTCGCGCCCGATGAAGTAGGTAATTGGACCTATACGGTCCAGGCGACGGACCCTACCGGAACGGCCACCGGCACTCCGGGATCATTTACGTGCGTTGCCTCAAGCAATCACGGCTGGATTCGGACCGCCGCGAATAAACGGTACCTCAGGTTGGACGACGGTACGTCTTTTTACGGCGTGGGCCCCTGCTATCCGTATAATGTGACCTTTCCCGGATATCATCTATTACAAAACGCAGGATGTAATTCTTATGTTTATTGGAATGGTGAGAATGATGGTTATGGGCTGATTGAGTCAACGGCATCGGGAATAGGCAAGTACGACCAGCCTAAATGCAGAAGGGTCGATTCCCTTTTGGATTCGTCGGAGGCGTTGGGGCTTCATATGTTCATGGTACTTTGGCCCCATGACCAGCTTGGACAGACCATGTCCGGCTCTTGGACAAATCATTATAGTTCGACGCCATATAGTACGATTGTTCCACAAGCCGTAAACTTTTATAGCGATACAACAGCCTGGAAATATGAGCAGAAGATGTATCGTTACATTATCGCGCGGTTTTCGTATCACCAATCTCTTGGAGGTTGGCAGACCATCGATGAAATCGAAGGGACCGACGGTTGGAGGAACCAGACGACCGCAAATGCTTGGACAACGAAAATGGCGAATTTCTTTCAGATAAACGATCTTTTCAAACACCCCACCAATGCCTCCGGAGGCGACTACTGGCCGCATGGAGATTCCGTGAATGATTTTTCAAACACTGAAAATTACGGCGCCACCACTGCGTCGAACTGGGCGTCAATCATACAAAAATTGTGGAACGGCTATCTCAAACCCGCTATCGTCGGGGAATCCACCAACAGTAACGCCCATACCAATTTATGGGCAACGCTGTCCACCGGAATAGCCATTACGCCGCTCATGTGGCAATTCAACGCGAATTCAAGCGTATGGTCTCCCACCATAACCGCGAATTGGCCGCCCGTTGTTGCTTTTGTTAAGGGAATTAATTTTGCGGGGCTGACCAACCTGAAGCAGGCGACGGTCACGGTGACGGGAGCGACCGCCTACGGCATATCGAGCGATCAAATCACCTTCGGTTGGATAACGGGGACTTTTTCAGGCAAGAGCCTGAGCGCGACGGGTTTGGCAAACGGCGCAAGCACCTTGGAATGGTGGAACACCACGGCGGAAACGGTATTATCCTCCAGCTCGGTCACCGTGACCGGCGGGGCGCTCACGGCGGCCATTCCAACGTCAACCGCGGCCGATATCGCCTTTAAAATCATATCACCGGCGGGCGTCGCGGTCGCCCCGGTGAACTCCTCTTTCACAATAAATAGCAAGCAGGTAATAACGTACGATCATGGCGCTTTACACCTGGCGAAACCGCTTTTGGCCGGCGCGGTCATAACGATCACGACGGTTGCCGGCCGCGAAATAGCGCGTTATAGCGTGGCAAGGGGCGGCGTATCCGCCATTATGATTGACAAGATGGAGCCAGGCGCTTATGTGGTGAAACTAAGCACCGGGAGCGCAACTGTTTTGCAAAAGGTGATCGTGGCCGGCTCGAAATAGATTACCGATAATGAAATTTAAAAAGGTCCGAATCTATTGGAAGGAGACGAGCATATGAACGGAAATATGTTTAAGGGAATTGGGATGCTGTGGTTTTCCGCGATTTCCATTTTGGCGGCGCCGAGCATTTCTACGGTAACCGGAAGCGCTGCATCGGTCGGTAAATACTCGAAAATCGAATTTGTCGTCGGTCTTACCGGTACCTTCACAAACCCTTATGATCCCGACCAAATCGACTTGTCGGCAACCTTCACGGCGCCTTCCGGCGCAACATGGAAAATCAACGGCTTTTATGGTGTCGACGCAGCAAATAATACATCGTGGAAAATCAGGTTTGCCCCGGACGAGGTGGGCGCCTGGAGCTATACGACCCAGGCAATTGATCCAACAGGAACGGTCCAGGGGCCTTCGGGAACTTTTACCTGTACCGCATCGACGAACCATGGTTGGATTCGGGTCGCTTCGAACGGCAGGTATTTACGTCTGGATGACGGAACGTCTTTTTACGGCATCGGACCATGCTACCCCTATAACGTAACATTCCCCGGGTTTCATGAACTGCAAAGTTATGGATGCAATACCTATATTTACTGGAACGGCACGAACGACGGTTATGGCCTTTTTGAGTCGGTCGCTTCGGGTATCGGCAAGTACGATCAGCCTAAATGCCGAAGGGTCGATTCTCTATTAGATTCTTCGGAGACGCTCGGGCTTCGCATGATCCTGGTCTTGTGGCCGCACGACTACCTCGGCGAGTCCATGGTTCCCGGCTGGACGGAACAATGGAGCGATCATACTCCTTATGCTTCCGTCGTTGACAAAGCAGGTGATTTCTATGGCGATTCAACCGCCTGGAAATATGAACAGAAGGAGTATCGTTACATTATCGCCCGCTATTCATATCATCAATCGCTGGGAGGATGGCAAACCATCGATGAAATCAACGGCACCGACGGTTGGGTGTCGAACCAGTCGGCGGCAAATGCCTGGACCACGAAAATGGCCGATTATTTTCATACGAACGACCCTTTCAAGCATCCTACGGAAGCCTCCGAAGCCAATGATTACTGGGCGCATGGAGATTCAGTCAACGATTTGACGAATACCGAAAATTACAATAGCACCACGGCCGCCAGTTGGGCGTCGCTCATACAAAAACTCTGGAACGGCAATAAGAAGCCTGCAATCGTCGGGGAATCGACCAACAGTAACGCCCACACCAATTTGTGGGCAACGCTGGCCACCGGAATCGCCATTACCCCGCTTATGTGGCAATTCAACGCGAACACATCGGTATGGCCGACGAGCATTTCGGCGAATTGGGCCCCCGTTGTGTCTTTTATCAAGGGGATAAATTTCGCGGGACTGACCAACCTGAAGCAGGCGACCGTCACGGTGACGGGCGCGACCGTCTATGGTATATCGAGCGATCAAATCACCTTCGGTTGGATAACGGGGACTTTTTCCGGCAAGAGCCTTAGCGCGACGGGTTTGGCAAACGGCGCAAGCGCCTTTGAGTGGTGGAACACCACGGCGGGAACGGTACTTTCATCGAGCGCGGTCACCGTGACCGGCGGGGCGCTCACGGCGGCCATTCCCACGTCGACCGCGGCCGACATAGCCTTTAAAATCATATCTCCCGCGGGGGTCGGGGTTGTTGAGCATACTGCGTCATGGGCACCCGATAGCAAGCAGGCAATTGTTTATGGCCATGGAGCTTTACGACTGTTATTACCGCTTTCCGGCGAATCCGGTATAACGGTTACCTCAATCCAAGGCCGCCTTATCGTCCATTGCACGGTAACGGGTCCGAGTTTAACCGCCATTCCCATCGGTAAATTGGAACCGGGTGTTTACTTCGCGAAAGTCGCTTCGGGGAACAAAACCTACGCGCAAAAGTTTTCGGTAATGGGTATGCTTGACGCCGGGAATTAATCCGGTTTCCTAAGACCCCCGCCGTAACGGGGGTCAAGTTTCTTCGTTAATGGCGCTTAACTTGCGGTACAGCGAGGACAGGGAAATGCCCAAGGCCTCGCTTGCCTTGTATTTGTCGTCGCCGAAGTCCCGGATCGTTTTGAGGATATGGGCGTTTTCAACATCCTGGAGCTTTTGGAATTTTATCGGTTCCATGGCCGCCGCGGGTTCGCTGTTGAGGCCGGGAAAATGCCGGGGAAGCAGTGGCTTGCCTTGGGCCAGCAGCATGGCCCGTTCGAGCATGTTGCGAAGTTCGCGGAGGTTTCCCGGCCAACCATAGCGCGACAGCATGCCAAGGACTTCCTTCGACGGTTCAACGTGCGCATAGCCGAACCCCGACAAAATATGTTCGCTTAATCCGGGAATGTCGTCTGCCCGGTCGCGAAGCGGCGGAAGGGTAATGGGAAAAACGCAAATGCGATAATAGAGGTCCTTGCGGAAACCGCCGGTTTCCGTTTCCTTCAGTAAATCCCGATTGGTCGCGCACATAAGCCTGAAATCGCTCTTGCGCACCTGGTTTTCGCCGATCCGTCTGAACGATTTTTCCTCGATCGTTTTAAGCAGCTGCGCCTGGACTTCCAGGTCCATGTCTCCGATCTCGTCCAGAAAAAGCGTGCCGCCGTCCGCCACTTCAATGAGGCCTTCCTTGTCCTTGATCGCGGAAGTAAATGAACCCCGCGAGTGTCCGAACAACTCGCTGCGCAAGAGCTCGCCTTTGAGGCTGGAGCAATTAAGCTCCACGAACGGCTCGTGTTCGCGCGATCCCTGATTATGGATCCAGCGCGCCAGAATACCCTTGCCCGTTCCCGTTTCGCCGAGGAGCAGCACCACGGTGTCGTTTTCAGCCGCCACCTTGGCATATTCCAAGCATTCCGAAATGGCCTTGCTGCCGCCGAAATACGTGACGTCGTTTTTAAGCAGCCGCTGCTGGATCGAGGTGCGCCGGCGAAGTTCACCCAATTCAATGCATTTTTCCAACGCCAGTTTCAAATCTTCCATTTCAATGGGCTTGGTCAGAAAATTTTCAGCGCCGTTTTTTATGGCCTTTACCGTTGTGGGTATGTCGCTTGATCCGGTTATCACGATCACCGGAGTATTGGGATGGATCTTTTTAAGGTCCGGTATCCATTCTATAGAATCGCCGTCGGGCAGCTTAAGATCGAGCACAATAGCGTCAAAGCGGTCGGTGGTAACCGCGCTTTTCGCTTCTTTTAAGGTCGAGGCGCTCGTTGTTACAAAGCCCGTTTTAGCGAGGTAGCGTTCATAACCGAATAACGCGCTTTCGTCGTCTTCAATTAAAAGTAATTTGGCGGCTCTCATGGGTCCTTTCGTATAAACGTAATCATATCACAAACCAAGATTCAATCTCCTTGCACTTTGGTGCATACCAGAAGGGCTCCTAATTTGCCGACGATAACGCTACAGACGAATGCTAAAATAAAAAGCCCGCTCATCGCAAAGAATAGGGATTGATGAAACTCTTTTAAAATCACGGCAAAATAACCCGCAATAACCGAAGAAATAAAAAAAATACTTCCCGCGATGATTTTTGCATACAGAATAGGGGTAATGATTTTCTTTAACCGGATTTTGGCGTCAAACAGACCGCTTATAAAAGCCCCAAACACCGTAAACGGCAATGCCAGCGCCAAATACCGTGTAACCAGGATGATATGGTCGTGAATATCATTTTTTGAAAAAAGCGCCATTGCGCTTAAAAATATTAAAAAAAATGAAAACGCCTGTGGAAAATGCACGATAATAGGATGGATATGCGCTTCGATAATTCTTCGCCGCATCGGCGACAGCCGCTCGGTATCGGGCGCGAACACCGAGCGTTTGAAACCGCAGGCCGGGCAGACTTCGCCGAGGGCGCTTTCCTCCATGACAAACCCGCATACTTTACACCGTACATACGTTTTTTGCATAATTGCCGCCTCCGTTGCTAACCTGCTTTAGGGCAGATAAGGTTCTGTACGGGTAATTATCTACGCAAAACGCGTATATAATTCACCTACAGAACCTAAGGAGTTCTTTCCCGCCACGCGGCGGGGTATTTTCCATTCCTACAATATAAATATTTCCAATCGCCGCGCGCCCTATCTTTATCGGTCCGGTGAGTCCGGCCCTTTGGACGTGGCGCTCGAGTTCGGTCCTGGTAAAGCCTTTTCTAATCGAAGTGAGTCCGTCGCGCATGGTAAACCCGCCGCGCATGAATATGCCCGCGAAAAGCTTAAAGCCCACATAAGCCGGAAACGAGCGGGCGATATCGTTTATTAAAAACCCGAACCGCGCCCTATGCCGCATGGAGGCTATGAAATCCGGGACCCGGTCGTCGCCCATATGATGCATGACATTATTCGAAACGCAGTAGTCGACGGTCCCCGTCGGCAATGCGGGGTCGAAAACGGACCCGTGGACGATTTCAATGTTCGGATACGAACGGCACGATTGACGCAAGTACGAGACCACGCGGGGATCGTGGTCTATACATGTTATTGAGGAATGGATCGAGCGGCCCGTAAGGAATTTCGAGCACCAACGCGCAAAATCGCCGCCGCCCGCGCCGACATCCATAATGGTCACGCCCGTGAGCCCGCGCCAGCGGATGTCGCGCACGATAAACCGCCGAAACAGGGCTGCGCTCCGCGAAAAAAGCCGGTTGATCGAAGCGAAATGTTTGAGCGTAATGTAAAGGTCGCGTTCGCTTGACGATTCGTCGTCCATGATCTCCGGGGCCATGGTGCGGCGTGAAAAGTCCGGTAGGACACTTGCCGGGATCATCGGGGGCCTTTCCTGACGACGATCAGCTCAATCATACCCATCATGAAAAGCCGTGAAAATTCAACGATAAACCCGGCTTTCTTAAACGCCGCGCGCAGCTCCGGGCGGTTTGGAAAATGTTGTAAGCTATCGCCGATATAGCCGTATACCCACGGTTTGCCATGCAGGAGCAGTCCCCACAAACCGCCCCAGGCTTTAAGCACGGTGATTTGCATGAATGCAGGCAAGAAAGAGGGCGATTTGGAAAAATCAAGAAACGCCGCGGTCCCGTGGGTTTTTAGGACCCGGCGGCACTCCGCGAGCGTCAGGGCAAGATCGGGGGCGTTTCGCAGGGCGTATGCGCCGGTAATGCAATCGGCGCTGGCGGGTTTAACGCCCAGCGCGGCCATGTCCTGGTTGGAAAAGAGAGTGTTTCCGGGCGCGCCTCCCGGAGGAGCGGACCGAAGCATTGCGATTGTCAAGTCGCACCCCACGATGCGCGCCTGGGGATATTTTTGGGCGACCATGCGGGCGATGTCGCCGGGACCGGTTGCAAGGTCTATGACCACGCTACCCGCGCCAAGCGCCGATAGTGAACCAACGAGCCGTTTTTTCCAAGCGTGGTCGCGAAAGAAGGAAAGTCCGCGCGTGATCATCGCATAACGCGGCGCCACGATTGAAAAAAGCGATTGATTGAGCCTGCGCTTTGTGATTGGATCGGAAAAGGCGTTTTCAATGTTCACGCTGGCTCACTTCTCCAGCAGCATGGCGTGCATGGAAAGCCCCGCGCCGTAGGCGCACAGGAGCATTGGGCCGGGACCCTCCGGGTTTTCTTGCAGGGCGCGTTCGGCTATAAAAAGCACCGTGGGCGAGGACATGTTGCCGTATTCGCTTAAAACTTCCCGCGTGGGCCTCATTAAAGCGTCGGAAAGCCCCAGGGCCTCCTGAAGACCAATCACCATTTTGTCGCCGCCGGGATGCAGCGCCCAACCGCGAATATCACGTGGCGTAAGGCCATGGTCGCCCAGAAACGATTGAATGAAGTCAGGGACCTTTTTAACGATTATTTTTGGCAATTGCGAAGCGAGGCGGTTATGCAATTGTCCTTTTTTGTAAACATACCGCACGTCGTCGCGGTGTTCGGGGTCGAAGAGAGAGGCCGAGCCGGTCAGGCGCATGCCACTGGGCCGGTCCCACAGGAGTGCCGCGGCCGCGCCGTCGCCGAAAATGGCGTTACTGATGAGAAGGGAGGGGTCATTGTCCATTTGGAAGGTCGCGGTGCATATTTCCACGGCAACGCACAGCGCCACGTTGCCCGGACGCAGGCATACATGCGATTGACCCAGTTGCAGGTTCGGCAGTGCGCCGCCGCAGCCGCTTCCAACCAAATCATGGGCGAAAACGTTCGGTTTGAGGCCCATTTTCTCCACGAGATACGTTGAAATTCCAGGGCAAATATACCCGGTGCACGTGTTGACGAAAACGGAAGTGACCTCGCCGGGAGATACGCCGGAGGTTTTCAAGGCCTTGCGCGCGGCGCTTTCGGCAAGCGTTACCGCAAAGCGGGTAAAACGCTCCATGCGGGCGTCGGGGTCCTCGGTTTTAAGCGCCGTGATGTTTTCTTTTCCGTCAACCGCGAAATGGCGGCTGCGGATACTCGGGTGCATCATGACCTGCGTAAGCAAATCCATGCTTCGCGGGGTCAGCAGTTCCTTATAATGAAACCGCGCAAGCCGGGCGGCTTCGTCTTGAGTAATTTTACAGGGCGGTACGGCGGTGCCTAGCGCCGCCAATCGGACGGATTTATTATCCATGGTTCTCCCATTTAAAGCAATTCCAATGCCGAATCTTTGGTTTGCGGCACATGCTTTGCTTTTCTAAATTAATTATGTTCTCGCCCAAGGTTGGGAATTTATTTTGAAATGACACCACAGTGCGGGAGGAAGGGCCATCATGGAAGTATTGGGCTTGGAAGAACGTGTCCGGGCGATCGTCAAGGAAGTACTGAAAGTAAATGAAGCGGTCATCAAACCGGACGCTCGGTTTAGGGAAGATCTCGGCGCGGATTCCCTTGACTTGGTTACCTTGCTCATGGCGCTCGAGCAGGAATTCGGCGGTTCGATTTCCGATGCCGAGGCCGCGGGTATGACCACGGTCGGGCAGGCGCAGGCGCTCATTTCAGGTCTCAAAGCACCGAGTGTAATGAAGGGGAGCCCTTAATGCGTCGGGTCGTTATTACCGGAATCGGGATTATTGCGCCGAATGGGGCCGAAACAGGGCGTTTTTGGGAAAATTGCCTTGCCGCACGGAGCTCCGTTGCGCCCATTCCGGAAACCTGGAAAGCCTATCACTCCTTTTCTTCCAACATTTGGGCGCCGCTTCCCCCGCTGGATTTCCAGCAATTCGGAATCAACCGCATAGAAATGATGCAAAGCGATACGACCGCTCTTCTGGCCGTTGCCGCCGCAAAACAGGCGCTATCAATGGCCGACGTAGAAACGTCGCCGGCCAATGAAAAGAAAAACACCTTAACGCTCAAAGCGGTTGACGCGCTGCGCATGGGAGTTTTTATCGGCACCGGTATCGGCGGCATTTCAAGTTTCGCGGCGAATGAAGCCCATCATGTTTTTTCGCCGGTGCAGGCGAAACTGAGCGATGAAGGCGCCGCGGGCGGGTTTTCCGGTTGGGTACGGTTTCCAAACAGGTTTAATCCTTTTGCCGTTGCCATGAGCATGCCTAATACCGCGGCGGCTTCAGTGGGGATCAAATATTCGCTGCATGGCCCCAACATGACCGTCTGCAATGCCTGCGCCGCCGGGACCTCGGCGGTTGGAAGGGCGTTTTTGGCCGTTCGGGGCGGCGAGGCCGATTGCGCGCTTGCGGGAGGGGTGGAATATCTACGAGACGATTATGGAGGGATTTTTCGCGCGTTTGATTGTGCCAAGACCTTGGTTAAAGCGGGAGAAGACCCCAACCGGGCCAATCGTCCATTCGACAAAGACCGCTCCGGTTTTTTATTCGCCGAAGGAGGCGCCGCCATACTTATGCTTGAGTCCTTAGACCATGCACGGAGTCGGGGGGCCCGTCCGATCGCGGAAATCTGCTCGTTCGTTGAAAGCTTTGACGCCTATAGCATGATGAGTCCTGACCCCACGGGCTGCGATATAGAACGTATGCTCCGCATTGCCGTGGCAAACGCGGGATTGGCGCTTGGCGACATCGACTACATCAATGCCCATGGAACGGGCACCGCGGCCAACGACGAGATGGAGGCACGGATAATCGAGCGACTTTTCGGCGATAAACCTCTTGTCAACTCAACAAAATCCCTGACCGGCCATTGCGTAGGGGCGTCGGGGGCCATTGAGGCGGCCGTAACGGCCTTAAGCATCCGCTATCAAACTACCCATGGTTGCAAGAACCTTGAAAGCCCCATCGCCGCGCTCAGGTTTGTTCGGGATGCGCTACCGTATTCCATTAAAACCGCGCTGACGCAATCATTCGCTTTTGGGGGCCATAACGCGGCGCTGGTGCTCGCCGCTTCTTCCTCTCTGTAAACCCCAGTGCGCACCCGACACAATGCCTTCATCCAACCGCTCGGCGCTTGCAAGGGCCGCTTCCCGCCAAGATTTCCCGGCAACAACCGCTTTTTCCGTCCACGACCGGCAATATGAACAATCTCCGCATCGGTTGGTCCGGCACAAAAAAGCGCTGGACTTAAGGCCCTTCAGAAACCCGTCAAGCGCGCGATTGTCGATATATACTTCGCTTCTTTCGCGGGAGAAGTCATGAGGGATGACGGTCTCGGCGAATTTTTTCATGTCAAACATTGCCGAGGTTTTAATGAGCCAGGGTCGAAGCATAAGGGCAACCATGCGCGCCAAAGCCATCTTGGGGACCCGCTGCTCGTTTTTAATCCATGCAACGGGCGCGGTGAGCTCCCATAAATTGCCGTCGAACGTTCGGTTACAGTATGCGGCGACCCGTTTCAGCAAAAGTTCGGGCGGGCAACTGCGTTCGACGATCTTAAAATGACGATACCCCAAGTCCTCATAGATTTCAAGGTCTTCGGGGCGTATCCAGATGGAGCGAATGTAGCGTGTCGGGTCGCTGAGGCGCTCACGGGAGCATTGGACAAAGCAATAGTCGAAGCAAAACCCTTTAAGGCGATGTTTTTTTGTCGAGCTTTGCGACAGTACATGCATATGGGTTTGCTCCCAAATGCATCCGGGCAGGCAACTTGCGTTGGCGATAAGTTCAAGGTCGCAGCTAACGGAACTCCGCAGCGCATAGAGCAAATCGAAATCGCGATTGGCGGCAATGGCGCTTATGCACAAGGCGTCGGCCCCCAGGTTTTCCCAGGCCTTGGCCTTGGTCGGGCTATCGATTACCGCGAACGCGCCAACGCGTACGCGAAGCTTAGGGTAGTGTCTTTTTATGATCCTCAATAAAAGCGGCACAGCCACGGTAACGGCGTCTACCTTAAAGTCAACGAGATCGTCGAGGGTGCGCCGTATGGCCCGCTCGCCAGTTCGGGTCTGTTCCATGCCGTAGAGCGAAGCCGCATTAAGCAAGTAGTTAAATGCCATGCCGCCGACATGCGCCGCGGAAACGGCCCGCAGTAGGGCCGCTCTGGAAACGCGAGGAAGGGTATAAGCCGACCTTCCGCTTCCAATCGCCCCCCCCGGAATGCAACCGTAAACTTCCTTCACCTGGGGAAACCTAGCGAGTTTTTCAAGTACGCCGGATTGAAACCCGTAGGCAACGCTCAAATTCATGGGAGTTTTATTGCTAGCGCGGGACGCCGGTGGCGCGACCGACGGCTTGACGGTTTTTCGGTTGATCGATTGTTTTTCCCGGGGCTTTGACCTGTTTTTCAACTACAAATGCGTTTTGGACCGAGCCATGGACCTGGGACTTGATTTCCGTTTCCGCTTTGAGCCAGTCTTCCAAGGAGTGGCCTGGCTTGCAGCCTCGAGCAACATAAAGGGCATATGCCCTTGCTTGAATTTTTTCGTTAAATTCGCTCATGGCATTTTTCCTTTCTTAATGATAAAGGGTCAATAAATACATTAGTTTAAGCAATCGGTGTGCCTACCCCGCCTTAGGGCGGCCGAAGGCAAAACGTTCCCATTTTCAAGAATGGATTTCCCAAAGGTGAAAAATAACAAACTGGTATGATCGTTGTTATTTATTTTTAATTAATAAAATAATGCTTCGTAGTGTAAAGCGGGAAACTGTGTTTTTCGGCGAAACATAGTTTGTTATATTATCTTTGAACGAAAATATTTTTCGATTTCTTTCCTTTTACCGTTATAGCAGGCTTTTTCACCATGAATTCACCAATACTTTCCATCCTTCTCGTCGAAGACGACGCCGCCCAATCAAGGCTCATGTGTGAAACCCTTAAACGTATGAGCGGCGCAGCCGCATTTTCAGTGACATGCATCGATCGACTGGATAGGGCCCTTGAAATATTGAGCGAAAGCCCCTTTGATGCGCTTCTGCTCGATCTCTCGCTTCCAGACAGCAGCGGCGTAAAAACCATCGAACGGGTGCAAGCGCGGTTTACCATGCTTCCCATCATTGTTCTGACGGGTAATGACGACGAGGCCTTTGCATTCGAGGCGTTAAAAAGGGGCGCGCAGGATTATCTTGTCAAAGGTCAAACCGATGGAAAAACACTCCTTCGCTCGATTAATTATGCCATCGAACGCAAAAGGTCGGCCGACGATTTAAGCAGGGTTACGCAACTTTTAGGAACCATTTTAGATACGACGCATATGCTTATCGCCTATATGGACCCGCGGTTTAATTTTGTTCGGGTAAATCTCGCTTATTCCATGGCCGACGGCAGGGACGTCAAGTCATACAAAGGCAAAAACTATTTTGTGCTTAGCCCCGATCCTCAGCGTGAAAAAATATTTCAAGAGGTAGTGCAATCGGGGCGCCCCCATTACGAATATGGAAAAGCGTTTAAATTCGGCGCCGCTCCCATTCAAGAACCAAGCTATTGGGATTGGAGCCTGGCGCCCACCAAGGACGAAGCCGGGACCGTGACCGGCTTGGTTTACACCTTGGTCGATGTGACCAAGCAAAAGCTCGTCGAAGACGAAATCAATAAATCCCGCGAAGAGCTTGAAATAAAGGTTCGCGCCCGTACTTCCGAACTGCAAAACGCCAATGAATTGCTTAAGCAGGAAATAAAGGAAAAAATAGAGGCGCAGGAGGCCCTGTCCAAGCGCCAGGAAGTGCTGGAATCGATTTATGCCATCGAAACGACCTTTTCCAATACGCTAGAAGGCGCCTACGACCAGATCGTTTTGACGATTTCCAATATCCTGGCCGTGCCCTATGCCGCCGCCGCGCAGCTCGACAAGAACCGTTTTAAGGCGCTTTCTCAAGTTGTCGATGGTCGGTTTTCCCACGACCGCCCCCCCCAAATCGCCTTTCACCCCTGCGGAATCGTGTTCGACAAGAAAAAAATATTCCAATGCTCCGGCGATTTGTCGAAGCTTTTTCCCGACGAAATGCGTGGCGCCGGCGACGCCTTCAAATCATTTATCGGCGTACCCATTTTAGACAAAGAAGGAAAAGTGCTCGGCATGATTTGCGTCATGGACATGGTAGATCGCCGGTTCGGCGACTACGAAACGCATCTCATTGAAATATTCTCGCGATACATGGGCCACGAAATCGAGCGGGAACTCATGGAGGACCAGTTGCGCGCTTCGCATGAAATGAACCTTCTCGGGCGGCTGGCCTCAGGGGTCGCCCATGAGGTCCGAAACCCCTTAAACGGCATCCTCGCCATCAGTGAAGCGCTGTTTAAAAGCATCGGCGACAATGAAGAATATTTGCCCTACCTTGAGCATATCCGCAGCCAGGTCCACCGTTTGTCGGCGCTGATGAAAGGCCTTTTAGACCTTGGAAAACCCCTGTCTCCCGATGAATTTTTCGACCAGCCCATTAAAGACATTATCGGGTCGGTCATGGATTCGTTTCGGCACTCATCGCGGCATAAACAGCGGGAAATCGAGGTTGTTTGCACCCAGTCCTGCACACAGCGGGTCAGGGTCGATAGCGTTAAAATCCAGCAGGTTTTTTTTAATCTCCTCGAAAATGCTTGCGATCATAGCCCTGAAACCAGCAAAATTTCCGTGGAAATCACGGGGCCCGATGAAGGGTACTCGGTCATTAAAGTAAGCGACCAGGGTGTGGGAATATCTCCGGAGCTTTTATCGAGGGTTTTCGAGCCGTTCTTTACTACAAGGAAAGGCGGCACGGGGCTTGGTTTAAGCATCGTCAAACATATCGTGGAAATGCATGGTGGCGGCATTTCGCTGAGTAACAACGCTGCCGGGCCCGGCGCTACCGCGGAAGTGAGATTGCCCATACTCAGTGCGGCTTTTTGACAGCACTTAGGAAATGCCCCGTTCTTTAAGCGTATCTTTTATTTTTTGGGGTGAAACCGGTTTTTCAAAGTAAAAATCCACGCCTAATCTATCAACGGTTTTTTGTATTTCTTCCCCTCCATAAGCCGTGGCCACGATAACGATGCACGTTGGTTGAAGTCGTTTCACGGTTTTTACTACTTCATAACCTTCAATATTCGTCGTTCCGCTCAATCGTAAATCGGCAATCACCGCATCATAGCGATGCTCTTTTACTAAATCGATCGCTTCTTCAAGCGTGGAAGCTTTATCGACCCCTACGAACGGTGATTTGAGGAATTGGGAGAAAGCGAATAAAATGGCAGGTTCATCATCGACGATCAGAATATGGTGCGTTTTATTCATGCGGAGGCCTTCCAAGTGTTACAAGAATATAGGCAAAACTGCAACGGTTTTGCATATATGCGTTTGGTCTTTCGCAATTTCGTAATGGAAGTGTCCATAGTTCAAGATACCTGTTTATTGGAAATTACATTCCGAATTTGATTTTTAACGTAATTTTCCGTCATTTTTAGGAAAAAACTGGATCTTTAATGAAACTCCTCAATAAACAAAGTCTTTTTCCATTGCTTAATCATAAAAACTTTGGTCCGAAAAACATGGCACAGCTATTGCAATATATTCTGTGAAAAGGACAGGAGGAACATATGAATCGTTTTACGCGCCATATTCAAGTCACCTTTTTTTTAATGATTTCTCTCGCAAGTAGCATGCCGAACGGCAAAGAGGATGTTTCTCAACGTACCCAAAATTCGCCCTCAATAACCATGGGAATACAATACTTTGTTCCGAAAATTTCCGGTCATGTAAAAAAGTATTATCTCCGAAGGGCGGAAAACAATCACTGGTCAGGCGCTTTAACCGGGCAATCGAGGCAAAAGGTTAGTTCGGCTTTCCCCGTCACCCTTTTCGGAATGGGTCTTGTAATCGCGGTTTCGTTAGGTTGGATTCGGCGGAAAAGCGAAGATGACGCGCAATTAGCCGCGCCGATGCTGAGGCGCTGACAAAGTTTTTTTAAACGACTGGGTATCTTCGGCCGGTTCGTATTGAAGGAAAATACGAACCGGCTTTTTTTTGTAATGAGCGTGTTGATAATAAACATATTTTATATATCAAAGCAAAGACATTTACAATACCTTTGCAATAAGCTATTTTCCCTTTCTTCGTTTTACTGGAGAGGTGTCCGAGCGGTTTAAGGAGCACGCCTGGAAAGCGTGTGTACAGAAATGTACCCGGAGTTCGAATCTCCGCCTCTCCGCCATTTATGCCGGAAGGCCTTTGCGTCTTTTAGACGCAAGGGCCTTTTTGCTTCTTTAGACTTGAAAAATAAAAATTGTAAATTATTTTAAAAGCGGAGGTATCATG
>Ga0182027_10006990_pt1 | contig 16752 bp, 20 predicted proteins | sample 712E1DmetaG_FD_121300 | JGI IMG/M metagenome (GOLD analysis project Ga0182027, IMG submission 121300) | Permafrost microbial communities from Stordalen Mire, Sweden - 712E1D metaG (Illumina Assembly) | ecosystem: Environmental > Terrestrial > Soil > Wetlands > Permafrost | place: Sweden... | reverse complement strand
GCCCGTTTATCAAATGGACATGTCCGGGACCACTGCTTCCGGCACAACATGCCAGCCCATTCAATTGGGCTTCTGCTCCGGCTGCGAATGCTGCAGTCTCTTCATTCCGTACATGTATCCATTTTATTTTACCGTTATGATGCACGGCTTCATTTAAATAATTCAGACTATCACCTGTAATTGCATATATTCTTTGGATGCCTGCCTCAACGAGTACTTCCACCAGTTGGTCCGATACAGTTTTATTCATAATCACGATTTTTTTTACTTCCTTTTCTTTCGTTTAGTTAGCACCTGACAAGTTTTTATAAAGCCACCATAACATATCCTTCTTTCAATGAAGGATGTCAATTCATCAAATCGCAATCATCATTCCTTCTTCAAAATCGATTTCTTTTGAGACTGTTCATTTACCCGTTCCTTATGCTGAAGATGGATTTTAGCTTCAGCCGGTGTTCCCAAAAGTATTGCAACCCATTGTGTTTTCTCATTATGTTCCAGAATGATTTTAATGGTCATGGTGATGGGAACTGAAAGGAACATACCTACCGGTCCTAATATAAATCCCCAGAATAGCAGAGACAGGAATACAACCAATGTTGAAAGGCCTAAGCCTTTTCCCATGATCCTCGGTTCAATAAAGTTTCCAATAACATTGTGGATTAGCATAAAAGAGCCCAGGGTCCAGAGTGCTCCACCTGAACCTAATTCTACCAGGGCAAAAAGAACTGCAGGAATCGCTGCGATGAGGGATCCTATATTCGGAATATAATTTAACAGACCTGCAATTAATGCCCATAAAAGAGGATAGTCAACCCCAATGATCAATAATGCTATATAAATAAGAATTCCTATTGCTAAACATACCAGGGTTTTTATCCCAAGGTAGTGACGGATATTTTGAGTAATAGTAGAAAAATAAGAATTAGATTCATCCGTTCCACTCAGAATTGCTTTTGCTTTAACAGAAAAACTCCCGAATTCCATAAGCATAAATAAAATGATAAGAAAGATCAGGAAGGTAGTTCCTGCCATTTTGAACAGTTCATTAACGGCTTTTGCGGTAAATTCAAGGATCTTGCCCGGTTGAATGAGATCTGATACCTGATCTTTCGGGATGCTTATACCTTTCTCATTTAAATACTGAATAGTTGAATTGCTGATCGTTGTAAGGGTTGATTCATATTTTGATAGATTGCTTGAAAAGGACGAGACTGTCCTTCCTATGAGAATAGAAAATCCGGAAAAGAGTATAATCAAACTCAATAATACAATGATAAGTGCAAACCATCGGGGTATTCTTTTTTTCACAAGCCATGAAATGGGTTGTGCACAAATGATACTTATGAAAAGTGCCAGTATGAAGGGATTGATGATTTTTTTTGCATATATTATACCAGCAATAATTATTATTAATCCAGCTACCTTTATAACTGGTGAGACCTCTATGGATCCAATGCTTTTATCGTTCATCTTAGAAAAGTTTTTCTGATTCATTTTGTAAAAGCAACATTTTCAACCAACTATAGGCTCAAATAATCTTTTTATCTTTGTTATGGGAGTTATTGAGCCCAGTCACAAATTGTTTTAATTTCATCCTTTGATGGAACACCATCGGGATGTTTGTCGGTAAAATGTTTAGGAGGCATTTTCCCTTTCGATACCATATTGCACATTGCCTTTGCTTTGTCGGCTTGTTTTTCAGGTGAATATTTATCCCAATTTGATAAATTCAGATGTGCTAAAGCCATGTGGTTTCCGGGTTCGGTATGACAGTTCACACAGGATTTTTTCGCAATTTTCATTACATTGTCGGAGATAGGCTTACTACCAATTACTGCTTTTAGGGCAAATTTGGTTGGAACACGATCAATGGTCAGCGCAGTCATGAATATTACACTTACAAATACTACCGTAATAATCATTAAATTCTTCATAATCAATAAATTTTAATTTGTGCATAAATTTTAAGAATTTGACAAAAATCGCCACAATAATTACGGTTCATGTTACACAATTTCATTAATAATTTACATAATTCCCACATTTTTACTATTTCAAACCCCATGGGATTCTTATTTCTTATTGTTTATTTTCATGGCTTTTAGCTTAATGCCAATTTCATTCACATCGTGATTCATCGTACCCTTAAAATTTTCCCACTTCACTTTCACCTCTTCATTGTATTCATCCATTTTTACTCTCAGGTCATTATTTTCTTTCTCCAAACCCGTCACTTTTCTAAGTAGGCTTGCATTTGCTTTAGGAAGAGCTTTTATTTCTCTGATTATTATTTCATTCGCATGTATTTTCTTTTCAGTTTCAATCTTATATCTGGTCCACTCATCGGGATTTTCATTTTTCTTCACAAGTTCACTAACCTTTGGTTCCGGAGCTATTGCTTTACTGATTATAGTGCTGTCTTTTGACAGCATTCTTTCTTTCTTGACACGATCAAACGCATCATCTGTTTTTTTTTCGTGCGATCCACAGGAAACTAAAATCATTACCGATAAATAACCTGCTATAATTACTTGTTTAAAATTTAAGTTCAAAGTCCTTTGCTTTAATAAGTGAATGATTTTTCTTTATTTAATTTGTATTGATTTGTTTGAATGAGGTTCATTTGCCCACTGTTCGATGGTAAATATTTGTTTGTATGAGTTAGGTTTAATGCCCAGACTGCCTGAATAGGGATGATCAAGAAGAAGAATAATAAACAGAATCATCCCTATGAAAATTCCTAACAGTGCATTCAGTAACACATGCATGCGGGCATGTTCAATATCCAACAACATGGCACAAACAATGACGATGATTGCTCCCAATAGCATTGGTAACCATAAAGGAGGAGGAATTTCATTTTCCAAAGAAGTGGTACGAAGGCCCCTGTATGTCGCCAGTTGATTCAAATGATTAAACATTTCTGATACCAATTGAATCTGAAACTGGTTTTTGGGATTGAGGTGTTCCATTTTATAAAAAACACGGTCAAATGCTTCCGGTGTTTTTCGGCTTGGCTTCAATTTCTCCATATTAGGGAATTCTTCATCTACTACATCGAATACAAAATCAAGGTATACGATCAAAAGTTGTTTTGATTCAATGGTGTCGGGATAAAACTTAATATCCCGGTATAAACCCATAGCCGAACTACCTTCCTTACTCACATTCCCTCTTGTTTCATTCAGTTGGCCCCAGACCATAAACACAACGAAGCTGAGTAAAAATGCATAAAAGCTGGCCAAAGCCAAAAAAATAAACCCTGTTACTTCATTATGTGACCGGAGAATATCTACATTTACGAATTTGCGAAATAGAAAAGTGCCCAGCCCCGCTATAATTGCTCCAACAGAAATGATCAAAATGAAAAGTAAAAAGGGAGGTATTTGAAGCATGTAGGAGGTAATGGCCATCTTATAAGAATGTTTTCAGAATTGAATTGAAAAGGGGGAAATTCCTGCAAAGGTATAATCCATTAAACATATAAGTGTTACACAACTTTTGAAAAGAGTTACATCATTCACACATTTTTTGATGTAGAAATCAAATTCCAAATGATGACTAAGTGTAATTATTCCTATCCCTAATATTATATCATAATGCCGGGTTATTTTTGGGGCATTTGATTCTGATCTTTTACCAACCATTTTGCCTTACTCTGAAGATATCTGTACAATTTGCCCCTTAATTATTCCAGAAACCTCAATTACTAAAAAATCACATTCAAACTCACCTTTTTCCCAAATGAGTTCATGTTCCTTCACACTACAAAAAAGTGTTTGAAATATTCTTTAACAAAGGCATGCCGTTGATTTTCAGTCATTTTATCTGCCGGTTTCAATTCGATTTTTATTTTTTCAAAATGATGGCTATCCTTCATAAAGTTAAATAATTCCTTTTTTGCATCAGTTGGGCCAAACAGAACTACTGATTCATAATCTTTTATCACATCACTTAGTTTCTTGTAATACGCTGAGAGCTGTCTTTGCTCCTTATTAAGCGTATGACTTTCATCCTTAATCACATTCATTTCGTTCTCCTTGGGTTCAGATTGTGATTCGATTGTATTTGATACAATTATGTCATTTTTCAATTCCATCAGATGTGCAATTGAATGATCCATCCAAATGCCCAGTAGCTTAGTTGATTTCATTTTATGTGCTTTTATTAATATTATTAATTATTAATTCCTTTCAATTCAGGAGATAAAACGTCTATGGTGTTATGTTATTTCCTGCCGGCTCCTTCGGTTGGTTGCGAGGGGCGAATGCAAAGTCAGCACTCATTACGTAATATATGATGGCAATTAACATCAAAACCACGAAAACCCAAAAAATCCAGGAATGATGTATCCGTTTCCAGTAAGGCACATGTACAGCCTGATTTTTGATGTGATCCAGCCCTTCCAGCGAGTGGGGATTGTTATCATTTTCATTCATTTGTTCCGTCCTTTTTTAATTTAATTTATAATAAACCCTATGCGGTGATCTCTTTCCTATTCCTTATTTATATCCGGGCGTATATCCTTTAAATCTTTGCCACAAATAACAAAATACTTTTTGTAGCCGATGAGCTTGTCCTGAACCAGTGGAAATGATCCAGATAAATTTTTATAGTTATCTTCAATAGCATTTAAGATTGATGGTGAGTGCATAAATGTTCATGATTTTATTTTCATACGCTTAAGGATGATATAAGCAGTTTCTTATTTTTTATAAGACTGCCATAAAACCACACCACCAACCCCAATGACAGCGATGCCAATCAAAGGTGACCAATTGAGGTTGTGTGGTTTGTTTCTGGTGATTTCAACTTTTCCCAGATCAACTACCTTCTCCCTGGTGAAAAAAGTACCGGCGGTAAAAATGGTTAATCCTAAACCAATTATAATAATTAAGATCCCAATAGTTTTCATTTTTTTACTTGATTATTATTGAAAAGTTAAGTTAAATGGGTTGAATAAAATTTCACCAAAAGATTTCCAAAACTCCTTTCAATTTTATTGATATAACAAATTATAAATCTCTTTCAGGTCAGGAGATAAAATGATTTCAGTTCTGCGGTTGCCGGCACGGCCTTCATCTGTTTTATTCGTTTTTATAGGGTGAAATTGGCTTCTGCCTGAAGCTGTAATACGATTCGCATCAAAGCCGTAGTCTTTTGTCAAAATACGTACAATAGATGTAGCCCTTGCTGTGCTGAGATCCCAATTATCTTTAAAGAGTGGGGTTTTAATCGGGATACTATCCGTATGTCCTTCGATCATCACATTAATATCTTTGGTGTTGTTAAGGACCAGGGCAAGTGATTTGAGGGCTTCTTTTCCTTTGGGGTCAACCACATCACTACCCGATTTGAATAACAGTTTTTCTTCAAGTGAAACATAAACATTACCGTCTTTAATGTAAATGGATAGCTCATCGGTTTTATAATTAATCAGGGCATCAGCTATGGAATTTTTAAGATTTGCCATGATATCCTTTTGTGCCTGAATTTTATCCTGAAGTGTTTTTAACCGCTTTGCCTGTTCTGCAATAGTCAATTTTGATTTGGTAGATAGATCCTTTAAATCATTATTTACCGAAGCATTTTCATTTTGCAGGGATGATTTATCGTCATTAAGCTTTTTTACCAACACATTACACGCACTCAGTTGAATATGAGTATTGGTGCTGTCTTTTTGAAGCTTATCAACCCTGGCTTGGGAAGCCATAAATTTTTTACTTGATACGCATGACGTAAGTAATAAGCCAAGAATCAAGGATGAAAATGCAAGGAAATGGAATGTCTTTTTCATTTTGTTATTTTTTTAAAGTTATTAATGATGTTACAAAATACAGTACTCTTAAAATATTTAGTGTTACACAACTTTTAGATTATATTTCATAATTCACACATTTTCATGCAATTCACTATCTTGTTGGGCGCTACAAATTAATGGCAATGGAATGTTTATGGACTGATACGGGTTTTTATTATAATCGGTTAAATAAGTTTGTTCGTTTTGTTTTGTAAGCATTCTGATATGATTTTGTAATTGAGCTTTGCCCGGATAATCTGAATTCTTATACTTCTCAATGGTAAATCTTGCCATCAAATAACTTACTGTTGACTCTGCTCCCTGGTTGAGGTTCACATGAGTTTCTTCCAGTCCGTCGTAACAACCGCCGGTACATGGGTTATAAATAATTTGATTTAAGCGGTTATTTCCTAAAAACCAATTGAATGCAATTTCCATTTTTATGCGGTAGTCTTCGTCCATGAATACATCGTAAAATTTACTTAATGTCATGATGGTATAGGCAACATCAATAGGTTGTTCGCCATAGTGGCCTGCTTTCTGTCCCTTTTTCAGCCAGTTTTTGTTGGAAATTACTTCAATTCCGTTTTCATTAAAAGTTTGTGATAAAAGAAATTTAAACGATGATCTGGCAATGTCTTTATAAATTGATTCTCCGGTTAACAACCAGGCATAGATCATGGCCTCAGGTAATATGCTGTTGGCATAGGTTAGATAACCCTCAAACCATTCCCATTTTTCGTTCGCTTCATGCTTGTACATCTGTACCAACCGATTGGCGAATGTGGTAATAAGACTAAGATTTTCGGATAATTTTATGTCGTTATGATAGTAAAATAAACCTTTAATGGCAAAAGCCATCGCTCGCGTGGAATGCATTGTTTCCAGATGAGATAATGCCTTTTTAATAATTCCATGAGCCTCAGATATAATATCCTCAGAAAGCAAACCCTTCAAAGAAACTAAATAGCCCAGTGCCCAAATAGCCCTTCCATTCGAATCATCTAAATTGGTTTTTTTGTTTTTATCGTTAAATTTATTGTCACCATCAACATAATTTAAAAAATTACCCTTAGGTTGCTGGCAAAATTTTATAAAATCGAGATATTTTTGTATGTAATTCAAACTCTTTTCATTACCTGTCAATTTAAAATACATACACGTTGCAACCAAGGCCCTGGCATTATCATCCAGTGTATAACCCGAACAAATATCAGGTTGATTGGTCTTTGAAAACTGAATGATTCCGGTAACGGTAGTCATTTTTTTCAGATAGTTCATGTTGATGTCTGGCAGATTATATTTTATTTCAACTTTCTCTCCGGCAAGTTTTTTAAACAACAAAGCATGCGCAACGGCTGAATTTTCCCAGGCCGTGGAAACAATTTTCTGTAAAGCATTTGAACTGACACTCCTTCGTAATTGATCATCGCTGAGTAAGCGTATGGCACCACTTGCTAATTGCTGTGAGTTATGAAAGTCAATAATAATTCCTGTATCACTGGTCAATATTTCCTTTGCATGAGGTATAGGGGTAGAAATGATGGGACAAGCACAACTCATGGCATATGCAAATGTGCCGCTTACAGCCTGGTTAGGGTCGTCGGAAGTAAACAGGTAAATATCGGTAAGTTGCAGATACTCCAGTAAATCCGGCAAAGCCAGGTATTGATTTACAAATATTACATGATTTTGAAGGTGATATTCTGCTACTTTTTGTTGCAGGAAATCACGATATTTTTCCCCTTCGCTTTTCACAACTTCAGGATGAGTTTTACCAATAATAAGAAATACTACTTCAGGGAATTTCCCGACAATTGAAGGCAATGCATCAAGAGTGGTTTCAATACTCTTTCCGGAACTAAGCAGACCAAATGTTGTAAGAACTTTCCGGTCGTTTAATCCATATTTTAACTTCAGGAATTTTTTGCCTAAATGTGAAACCAAATGGGTTCCGTGGGCTATTACGGATATTTTCTGAAGTGGCAAACCATAATCATTCGTTAAAATATCAGCTGCATTATGGGTCATCACAATGATTGATCTGCAAACTGCTGCAATACTTTTAATATATAATTTTAACTGTCCATCAGGATGAGGCAGGACAGTATGAAATGCAATAACCAATGGCTTTGTAAGTTCAAATAAAAAGTTCAGAAATGCTTGTTCCTGCAATTTATAAAACCCGAACTCATGCTGTATCATAACGATTTTAATACTTTGATCTTTATTAATCGTTAATGCCAGTTTTTCATAACCGTCAGTCAATGATGTTTTAAGAATGTATTTAACTTCTGGCGGGTATTGATAATTTATACCGTTTGATTCCAATGCGCAAACTTTTATAGATAATGATTCGCTGAATTTATTATTAAGCGCCTTTATCAAATCCTGGGAGTAAGTTGCCAATCCACATTCTCTCGGAGGATATGATGAAATCAGCAGGATTTCAGCCAAGTCATTCGTTTTGTCCAGGTTCATTTCCTGAATATTGTTTGTAGATGTGATTATTGAATGAATGTTATTTTCTATAACAGACAACTCTTGTTGATGTATGATATTAACATCCACTTTCCGGGAAATTATTTTAGTTTTCATCTTTGGGTGTATAGTTTAATAATTCTGCCACTAATGCTGATAAACTTAAAGAAGCACAGGCAATTTGTGAATCAGCTGCGCCATAATAAATGAACAAGGTGTCGCCAAATAAGGCAGTACCTGTTGGAAAAACCACATTATTTACTTCTCCTTTTACTTCCCATTTATATTCAGGGGTGAATAAAACATGAGGCAACCTGGCAATAACTTTGGCAGGATTGTTTAAATCCAGTAAGGCCGCGGCACAGGCCGAGTATATCCGACCTTTTTCTGTCTCCTCCACTCCATGGTAAATCAATATCCAGCCATGCTCTGTTTCTATCGGAGGGCATCCTGCTCCAATGTAGCTTGCCTCGTGTTCATAAACAGGATCCATTACAATATGGTCTTGGAGGTTATGAAAATATTCTCTCCAAAATTCCTTAGTGAGTTCATTTAAGTTATTTACTGAAACTATTTGAATACCTGGTCTGATCCTGTGAAGAAACACCAATTTACCTTCAATTTTTCGGGGAAAGAAAACAACATTTTTATCCCACAACATGATTTTCCCTTCAGGATCTGCATCCTTATAGTAAAACTTATAATTGAGGTAATAATTTTCGTTTACTTTACCGGCCGATTCGACAAGATATACAAATTCTGCATAGGTTATGGGAGGAACAATTAACCCCTGTTTCTTAAAATGCTTCAAATCCTTCGATGTAGCTAAAGCTCCACGTGCAATTATCCCATCATATCCGGTATAGGTCATATAATACTGGTCTTCGATCTTTACAATCCGGGGGTCTTCAACACCATGCGATTCATAATCGAATTCAGGAACCATGAAAGGTTTTTCCCATCGTTCAATAATTGTTAACGGCCCATCCAGCCTGCAATAGCCAATGCTTGAATAATTTCCTTGTCGCACTGCCCTGTAGAAAAGATGAACATGGTCGCCTTCGCGGATTACTGCGGGATTCAGAACACCTTCGTTTTCAAATTCCAAATGGGTTTTTGATAATATGATGCCTTCTTTTTTTACTTCTATCATGCTGTTTTTTTAAGTATTTTTTTTATGATTGGCTTTATTTTTAATAATGGATTAATTTTCAATATCGGCGGCATGGTGTCGCCTAATAAAAATCCCCATGGCTTTAAGGGTTCGATATGGTCGAAAATGAGTTTAACAATGGCAAGGAGCGGTATAGATAGAAACATACCCGGTATTCCCCATAAAGCATTGCCAGCAAATACAACTATTATTGCAAAAAGTGCATTGATTTTTACTTTTGAGGCAACTATTTTGGGAATGATATAATGATTGTCGATGAACTGAATTATATAAAAGATAATAAGAATATAAATTGCATACCATCCTGTTGGTTTGGTGGCAATAGCAATCATCATTGGTAAAACTACTCCCACGAATCCTCCTACCCAAGGAATGACATTGATTAATGCTCCAATAATACCAAGCAAAATAGCGTAATCAATTCCAAGTATTAAAAGTGTTGTTGAATAAAGTGTTGCTATAATAACAGCTTCAATAAGTAGTCCTACAAGATAGCGTTGAATAACAGTTTTAGTAAGGCTGACTATTTCACTCACCTGACTTTTATTGTCTGTACCAAAGAGTTTGCGAATAAAATCAAGTAAAAGGGGTTCATAAAATAATATCATAAAAACGTAAACCGGAATTAATACTATTGCCAGTAGCCCACTGCCGACAGTTACTAGTGTATGCCCGATTGAAGAATAACCGAAACTGATGAGATCGGCCTCGGTTTTTGTCATCCATGCATGGATCTTTGTCGGGTTTATATCAAAATAACCTGAAGCCCAGGTAATGGTTTGGTTGATAATCATGGTAAATTTTTCTACCAGTAATGGCCATGATTCACTAAACCGGCTTGCCTGCGAAAACATAAGACCTCCAAACGCAGCAATGACAATAAAGGCAAGCACCATTGTAATTATGATAGCAAATAGCCTGTTTATTTTCCTCCTTGCAAAAAAATGAACAACCGGGTGTAGTAAAATGGAAATAATGATTGCGAAAACGATAGGAATAATGATGCTTTGAGCAATGTAGAGTATCGTAATGAAAGCAAAAAAACCTATCAGAAATATGGTCAACTTTGCGTAAAACGGTAAATTATATTCTCTATCTATACTCACAAATATTATTTATTAGGTCCTGCTATTAATTAAGATTTAAAAATAGTCGGAAGCCCGAACCCGGACTTGAAAGTTGAAAACTCCGGTCATCATTAAACCTGCCTTCATTAAATTTGTTTTCAAAGTGATTCTACTTACTGATTTTGTGAAATTAATGTTCATGTCGTTTCAGAATTCAATTCTTTTTTACGTAGAAAATGTTGAAAGATAGACTGTCCGAATGTTTTAATAGCATCTGGATGCTTGGCAACAATGTTTGTAACACTAAATTGCAGAACTGAGCCAAAAAGTTTTCTAAACATATTGCCTGATCTACCAATAAATACCTTTTTGGAGAGATAACCGGTAATTAAGCCTATGGCAATGTCTAAAATGTTGGTGGACAAATAGGGTGATGTAACAATACTTTTCAAACTGCTCTTGATAAGGTTAATTGGCTTTAAACTTTCGCGGGTAAGGTAGAATTGTTCTTTTAGTTGCTGCCCTTTAATAGCCTGCTCAAATTCTAATAATTGAATTGCATTTTTAAGCCCGGCAACTGATGTTATGTTTTGCATATCCTTTTATTTAAAAATCTGTTTAATGATGTAATTGTAGAAAAGCTTTTTAACCCAGTTATGTGCAAAGAAATGTAATACAATACCTAATACGGCATAAATAGCTGCTACCACAAAGAACCCGAAATAGATTTCGCCAAGGATTTCGCCAAGCCATAAAGCTAATCCCAAATTGAAAAAAAGGATGAATGAAGCAATTAAGAAAATGACAATAACATGTGGTATGAATGAGGAAACAACATCCGATATTTTGTCCAGTGCTTTAAGTTTTCTTAACTCAAAACTTGTTTTAATATAATCAACTGTTTTCTTCAGCAGTGATTCAATCATCTTTACAATATCTTCCATGGCTTCGGTTTTGATAATTTTTTATAAACACCAGGGTATTTAGATTTCCATTTGTTGTAAGGTGTTGTTTTCAATTGTTAAAAGGAGCACCGTTTCTTCCTTGGTTGTCAGCCTGTAACTTATGTTTTCATGAAGTGTAAGCAATTGACCCTTATCAAGGATTACAGATTCTTTTCGCTTATGAAACTTTAATTTCCCCTCAATGATCTGAAAGGTAATTGAATCGTTTGACTGAAAAGATTTAATTTCTGTTCCTTCATGCAATGTGGCAAGCACAATCTGTTTATCGGGTCTTTTTAAAAGGATCATCGCATTCAGTTCCCCTTTTGCCCAGCTATCTTTCTGTTTCATCTTTTCGATTAAAATAGGTAAATCAAAAGTGAGCAAAGAGTCATTAGGCGACTTGTTATCCTCAGTAAGAGAAGGTTTGGCTATCAATGTTTCTTTTTCCATGTTTTTCTTTTTTTATCATCATAACAATGTTTCTATTTTGGCTGAATGTGTTCACTTTATGGAAGCAAATAATAACAAATTCATTTGCTTGGTAATTTAGGATATAAACATTTTTACTTCGTCAGGTCGAATGTCAAATCTGTCTGGATTCTTATATCTCCATTGAAAACATTTCAACCTGTGATCGTTTTCCCACCTTTTTTAGCTTCTTCTAATTTGGTTTTTCTTTGATCAACAAAGTCGGAAACTTCATTCTTTGCCTCTTCCGATTTTTCAGAGATGCTGCTCAGAAATTCGTTGAATTTTTCTTTTAGTGCATCAACATAGTCCTCACCCTTTTTAGATATTTTTTTTCGGGTATCGGAAACTTCATCCATAACCTCTTCAGATTTTTCAGAGAGGCTTTCAATAAATTCATTGAATTTTTCCTTTAATTCATCCGCATAATCTTCACCTTTTTTAGATATTTTTTTGCGGGTAACCGTTCCTTTTGCGGGGGCAAACAAAATTCCTAACATTGCACCGGCAGCCACGCCAGCCAATACACCTAATAATACTTTTCCGGTATTCATCGTTTTATTTTTTAAATAGTTGATTTTTAAAGGATTCTTCTCCCCTGAATGACCCTAAATATTATAGCAATAACTGCAATAACAAGAAGAATGTGAATGATACTTCCGACACTGTAGGCAAAAAAACCGATTGCCCATGCTATAATCAGGATTACTGCTATAACATAAAGTAAACTACCCATGATTGTATTTTTTTTAATTCCCCGCTTCCTGCGGGACAGGTGTAAGTAAATTATTACGGTAACAAAGGTCGGTCACTTTATTGGGTGAACCGTTACACAATTTTGGTTATAAGTTACATCATTCACACATTTTCGGGTCGTTCCAGGTAATAAAAAGAGCTGGAATTCAGTTCATATCCACAGTTATTACAGGCAGGCTTTTATATCGTGTTATTCTTTGAAATATCTATTTATACTATTTTCCATTTTTTTCTTCAGTCAGGGGCTTTGTTAAATAGTCATACCAAACTGCTAACAATATTCTTAAAAAGATTGTTAGCATAGTTTGGTTAATACCGTAGGTTAACAAGTTTAGAAGATCATTTCTGCATTTATTTTGAGCTTCTTGTTAACCGCACGGTATCAGAAACAAAACTCCATGTCGATGCCCTTGTTTCATCATCAGGATTATCAGAGGTAGTGAGCATGATAATTATTACCCGGCTTTGTAATTTTTTATCCAAAAGGTTGTATTCCTGAAGAAACTCCCAGCCATTCATTCCTGGCATATTAATATCCAGAAAAATCAGATCAGGCAGTAAATTCTTTTTATCTTTATTCGATTTTATATAATGTAACGCCTCTGTTCCTGTATTCTTGGTTATAACAATAGTTTCCAGATTGATTTTTTTATTTCCCTTTCATGAAAGAAATTATCATTATTGTCATCATCAACCAGCATGATGCGCCTTAATTTTTTACTCATACTGTTAAATTTGGTATGGTAAAATAAAATGTGGTCCCTTTTCCCAAAACCGATTCGACCCAAATTTCTCCCTGGTGCAACTGGACTATTTTTTTACAATTGGCAAGCCCGATTCCGTTCCCTTCATATTCTTCTTCATCTGCATGTAATCGCTGAAAAATGATAAATATCTTATCAAAATGGGCAGCAGCGATTCCTATTCCATTATCACTTACCGAGAATTTCCATTTTTCATTTATTTTCTCTGAGCGTATTTTAATTCTGGGTTGGGTATCTTTTTTCTGAAATTTAATTGCGTTTGTAATAAGATTTTGGAACACTTGCCGGATTTCAGTTTCATATACATTTAATTCAGGCATTTCTGTCACTTCAATTTCAGCGTTTGAAGTTTTTATCATGGTTTCAAGATCCTCAATCACTTCATCAATTAGTTTTTTAGAATCAACTTTTGTGAGTTTTAAATTATTGCCCAATCGTGAAAAATCTAAAAGTGATTTGATCAGCAAGCTCATTCTTTTTGTGGCATAATTTACTGCATGAAGATATTTTCTTGCATTGTCGTCCAGAAGATCTAAATAGTCCTCTTCGAACACCTGCATATAATTAGAAACAGTACGAAGAGGTTCCCGAAGATCATGTGAAGCTATGTAAGCAAATTGCTCAAGTTCTTTGTTTGCAATGTATAATTCAGCTGCTCGTTTTTCTTTCTCTTCATTTTGAAAGAGAAGTTCTTTATTAGCGATGATTAACTCATCTGCACGCTTTTCTTTTTCCTCGTTTTGAAAGAGAAGTTCTTTATTGGCAATAATTAACTCATCTGCACGCTTTTCTTTCTCCCTGTTTTGAAAGGCTAGTTCTTTGTTGGCAATAATTAATTCCCTTGCACGTTTTTCTTTCTCTGCATTTTGAAAGGCAAGCTTTTTATTAGCAATAATCAACTCTGCAGCACGTTTTTCTTTCTCCTCGTTTTGAAAGGCCAGTTCTTTGTTGGCAATGATCAACTCATCAGCTCGTTTTTCTTTCTCCCTGTTTTGAAAGGCCAGTTCTTTGTTGGCAATGATTAATTCTTTTGCCCGCTTTTCTTTCTCTGCATTTTGAAAGGCAAGCTTATTGTTAGCAATAATTAACTCTGCAGCTCGTTTTTCTTTCTCTGCATTTTGAAAGACAAGTTCTTTGTTGGCAACGATTAATTCAGCGGCCCTTTTTTCTTTCTCTTCGTTTTGAAATGCAAGTTCCTTGTTGGCAATGATTAACTCATCAGCACGCTTTTCCTTTTCCCTGTTTTGAAAGGCAAGTTCTTTGTTGGCAATGATCAACTCATCGGCACGCTTTTCTTTCTCCTCATTTTGAAAGGCAAGCTTTTTATTAGCAATGATTAGCTCTGCAGCACGTTTTTCTTTCTCTTCGTTTTGAAAAGCAAGTTCTTTGTTGGCAATGATTAACTCATCGGCACGCTTTTCTTTCTCCTTATTTTGATAGGCAAGTTCTTTGTTAGCTATGATCAACTCATCGGCACGCTTTTCTTTCTCCCTGTTTTGAAAGATAAGTTCCTTGTTCGCAACGATTAATTCTGCGGCACGTTTTTCTTTCTCTACATTTTGAAAGGCAAGTTCTTTGTTGGCAATGACTAACTCATTAGCACGCTTTTCTTTCTCCTCGTTCTGAAAGGCAAGTTCTTTGTTGGCAATAATTAACTCATCGGCACGCTTTTCTTTCTCCCTGTTTTGAAAAATTAGCTCTTTGTTTGCAACGATTAATTCTGCAGCACGTTTTTCTTTCTCTACATTTTGAAAAACAAGTTCTTTGTCTGCAATCACTAATTCAGCTGCCCGCTTTCCTTTTTCTTCTTTTTGAAAGGCAAGTTCTTTGTCAGCGATGATTAGCTCAGCGGCCCTTTTTTTCTTCTCCTTGCTTTGAAAGGCAAGTTCTTTGTCAGCTATGATTAATTCTGCGGCCCTTTTTTTCTTCTCTTTACTTTGAAAGGCAAGCTCTTTGTTAGCTATAATTAATTCTGCCGCACGTTTTTCTTTCTCTTTGTTTTGAAAGGCAAGTTCTTTGTCAGCGATAATTAACTCGGCTGCTCGTTTCTTCTTCTCTTCCTTTTGAAAAGCAAGTTCCTTGTCAGCGATGATTAATTCTGCTGCTCGTTTTTTCTTCTCTTTACTTTGAAAGGCAAGTTCTTTGTTAGCAATGATTAACTCTTTCGATTTTTTCCTTTTATCCATGTTATAATTCAAAAATAATAAGCATTTTTATTTTTCAAACTTCTTTATTATACCTGTTACCCAATTTAACGATCCTGAATAAAGATCAAGGCTGTTTTTCATCATTCCTTTAAATAAAAGGGCTTTTAGAATAATTTATTATCCGATAAAGATACAAATCTAAATTTTGAGAATCCTTACACAATTTGGTATATAAATTACATCTTTCTTACATTTTGAGTTCATATCATTCAATAAAAAACACCGGATGGCATTAAATGGATAATGCTGCAACCGGCAGGCATCATTTTCTCTTAATCTATGAAATGTCTATTAATAATATCATCCATTTTTTCTTTAGTCAGTGGTTTTGTTATATAGTCTGAAACAAACCTCCATGTCTTTGCTCTTTGCTCATCATCAGGATTGTCAGAATTGGTGAGCATAATAATTATTACCCGGTTTTGTAATTCATGCACCCTGATCGGTAATTCTTTATCCATTTGATTGTATTCATGCAAAAACTCCCATCCATTCATGCCGGGCATGTTAATATCCAAAAAAATCAGCTCGGGCTGCATATTTTTATCATCTTTCTTTGATTTCAAATAATCCAATGCATCTGCTCCTGTATTCCTGGTTATAATATTGGTTGCCAGATTGTTTTTTTTGATCTCTCTTTCATGAAAGAAATTGTCATTAGGGTTGTCATCAACCAACATTATACACTTTAATTCTCTACTCATACTGTTACATTTTGCATTGTGAAATAAAATGTGCCCTCTTGTAAAATATTTGATTCAATCCAAATTCACTCATGCTACATTTGAACTTTTAATTTGTATTAATACTTTTATTCTACGTAATATCTGCTAGCAATATCATCCATTTTTTCTTTAGTCAGGGGTTTTATTATATAGTCAGAAACATATTTCCATGTTTTAGCCCTTGCTTTATCATCAGGGTTATCGGAAGTTGTGAGCATAATAACTATCATGCGGTTTAGTAATTCCTTGTCCAACAAATCATATTCCTTAAGAAAATCCCAACTATTCATGCCTGGCATGTTAATATCCAAAAAAATCAGATCAGGTTGCAGGTCTGAATTATCTTTCAAAGATTTTAAG
>Ga0182027_10006988_pt1 | contig 16758 bp, 9 predicted proteins | sample 712E1DmetaG_FD_121300 | JGI IMG/M metagenome (GOLD analysis project Ga0182027, IMG submission 121300) | Permafrost microbial communities from Stordalen Mire, Sweden - 712E1D metaG (Illumina Assembly) | ecosystem: Environmental > Terrestrial > Soil > Wetlands > Permafrost | place: Sweden... | reverse complement strand
ACGGTAACGGCCAACGGCTCGATAACAGTAATACTGAACAATACGCTCACCCTGACTTCGGGTGCAGGAACCGATGCCCAGACCAAATGTTTAAACACAGCGATTACCAATATCACTTATACTACCACAGGTGCAAGCGGCGCTTCAGTCGCGGGATTACCTAACGGGGTGACAGGCAGCTGGTCAGCCAATACGGTAACTATCAGCGGGACACCAACGGCATCCGGAACGTTTAACTATACAGTGAGTTTATCGGGGGGCTGCGGAACGGTAACAGCCAACGGCTCGATAACCGTAATACTGAACAATACGCTCACCCTGACTTCGGGTGCAGGCACCGATGCCCAGACTAGGTGTATAAACACAGCGATTACCAATATCACCTATACAACTACAGGTGCGAGCGGCGCTTCAGTGAGCGGATTACCTAGCGGAGTAACAGGGAGCTGGGCAGCCAATACGGTAACGATCAGCGGGACGCCGACAGCATCCGGTACGTTTAACTACACGGTAAGCTTATCGGGGGGCTGCGGAACGGTAACAGCCAACGGCTCGATAACAGTAACACCGGCCGTGGGAACACCAACTCCAATTATCGTTTCAGCAGGTGTTGAGCCAACCTGCCAGTTGACCAATGGTACTACCACTACAACATATGCAACAACGGCGGCAAACAGTACAGGATTTAACTGGAGTATCAGCAACCCTGCAGCAGGAAGCATCGGCGCCACAACCGGTATTATGACCTGGGCCAACGGGTTCTCAGGAACTGTAAATATCCAGGTAACTGCCAATGGCTGCAATGGTCCCTCTGCACAGGTGATACGGACAGTAACGATTACCCCGACGGTTGGCACACCAACTCCAATTACCGTTTCAGCAGGTGTTGAACCAACCTGCCAGTTGACCAATGGCACTACCACTACAACATATGCAACAACGGCGACAAATAGTACAGGATTTAACTGGAGTATCAGCAATCCTTCAGCAGGAAGCATCGGCCCCACAACCGGTATTATGACCTGGACCAACGGGTTCTCAGGGACTGTAAATATCCAGGTTACTGCCAATGGCTGCAATGGTCCCTCTGCACAGGTCATCCGGACGGTATCAGTCAGTCCATTGCCGAACCAGGCAGGAACGATCACCGGAACAGCCAATGTTTGTGCGGGTGTCAATGGAGTAGCCTATTCTGTCGCTCCGATCCCGAATGCAATTGCATATGTCTGGACCTTACCTCCGAATGTATCGGTTGCGTCCGGCTGGGGAACGAATTCCATTACGGTGAACTTCGCCCCGAATGCAATCTCCGGGAACATCTTTGTCTATGGCAACAATCTCTGCGGTAACGGACCCTCTTCACCTCCGTTTGCCGTCACTATTGCTCCGATCCCGGATACAGCCGGAATCATTACAGGACCTTCTCCGGTCTGCCAGGGTGACTCAGGTGTGGTTTATTCGGTAGGTCCGATTACGAATGCCACCGGCTACGTATGGACCATACCAGCAGGTGCATTAATCATTGCCGGGGGGAATACCAATTCAATAGTTGTTGACTTCTCGCTAACTGCAGTTTCAGGGACGATTACTGTTTATGGTACAAACTCCTGCGGAAACGGAACCGTTTCACCTGATTTCAACCTTACTGTCAACCCAATTCCCCTTACACCTGTTATCACCTCCTCGGGCGATACTTTGCACAGTGACACTTCCATTGGAAACCAGTGGTACTTCAATGGCACTATCGTTCCGGGTGCCACAACTCAGACATGGATAGCACAGCAGACAGGCTGGTACTGGGATATTGTAACCCTGAATGGCTGCAGTTCGGATCCTTCCAACCATATCTATATTGTAAAGGTGGGTATTGAGCAACCCGCTGTTACAAACATTGTACTCTATCCCAACCCCAATGAAGGTGAGTTTACACTGATGTTCACTTCAGCCAAAGAAGAGAATTACGACATCAGGGTCTTCAATAACCTCGGCGTCCAGATCTTTGAGATGAGAAACCTCGATGTCATAAGAACAACATATCAGAATATTGACCTGCGCCCTGCTCCAAATGGCGTATATTCAATCATCATCAGTAATGATCAGAGAAGTTTGGTGAGGAAGATCGTCATCAATAAATAGCAAAATGACGAAGTAGCGAAATAACGAAAATATTTTTTTTACTCTGCACTTCTTTCTTAAAAAAGATGCATCTTTTTTATTGATGTTATTTATTCTATGCTTATTTCATCTGCAAAGATCCACGCCTTGCTTCCTGCACCGGAATGCCAGGGTGGACATATCCCGCGGTTCCTTGCAAGCATTTTTATATATCGAGCATGCGCTCCGCTGAGCTTCAGGTTGAAATCTTTTATGATCGGCCCTTCACGGTTTTCAGGAACATCGTTTTTCAGGGTTCCTACATTATGGAATATCTTTCCATCATCCGAAAGGAAAAAAGAAACCTCAACCGGGAAAAAAATCCAGGACCTTTCATCCTGAAGGAACCCGGCAGTTAAAGAATGGATGGACTGATCTTCTCCAAGGTCAATGATAGCATCAATATTCACACCCTCATATCCCTGCCAGGCACCGGTCCGGAAATCGTCCGAACCTTTTTCGAAATCAATTAGCGCCATGTCGCCGCCGGCACTGTATTGCTGGGAATATTTTGTTTTTAAAGTGATTTTTCGATTTTTTGGGATCTTCCGGAAATATGCGGTGAGAGTGAAACTTTCAGGAGATCCGTTCAGGGATGCAAATGCTTTGAGAGTGGTGGTTTTATCAAGAAATATAGGTTTCTGATATACCGGTGAAAGTTTTGTTGGTTCATTGCCATCAAGCGTAAAATAAATCTTCTCATCCTTTATCGGAACCATAAGACATATCGTTGTAGTGTCTGTGAAATTTTTCTTTCCATGCAAGACGGAAGGAACAGGGGATATCAAGTCATTCTGGATGGAAGAAAAAGGGAAATCCCCCGGCTGACTACCCCAGTTGTTGTTGGGAACCGGCCCCATGAAAAACGTTAGTTCGCCACCATTGAGGATATCTGAATGGGTAATATAGCATTTCGTATAGGCTAACCCGTTCAGTTTTGCTTTCTGTATATAAAAATTATTCCTGTTAAGTCCTTCTGCCTCAATGATGAAGGTTTTTCCGTTTTCAAGATGGATCGATACTCTCGAAAACAATGGAGTACCAATTGCATATACAGGTGAACCAGGCGTTACCGGGTAAAATCCCATAGCGCTCATAACATACCAGGATGACATTTGTCCGCAATCTTCATTCCCGCATAAACCATCACGTTTATTAGTGTACAGGTCTTTACAAATATGATGAACCATTTCCTGTGTCTTCCAGGGTTTTCCGGTATAATCATACAAGTATGCCATATGGTGGCTGGGTTCATTTCCATGTGCATACTGACCGATCATCCCGGATATATCCGATTGATCCCGGCCTGTAGTTTTTGATCCTGAAGTGAACATAGCATCCAGCTTGTCTGCAAATTTTTCCCTTCCGCCATGTAGCGAAATGAGTCCATCCAGATCCTGCGGAACATAAAAACTATACTGCCATGCATTGGCTTCAGTATAATTGAAATTGACTTCAGCCGGATCGAAAGGGGAATACCATGTATCATTCATCTTTGCACGCATGAAACCGGTGGAAGGATCAAACATGTTTTTATAGTATTGCGCCCGCTGAATATAGGTCCGGTAATCCCCGGTTTTTCCAAGCGAGTCCGCCATCTGTGCGATACACCAGTCGTCATAACTATATTCCAGCGTCTTTGACACCGATTCACTTTCTTTATCGCCCGGGATGAATCCTTGCAATCTGTAGTATTTCAACCCAAACCGGTCCTGTTCGGCACTGTGTTTCATGGCTTCCAGCGCTTTCCCGGCATCAAAATCACGGATCCCTTTCATGTATGCATCCACGATCACCGGAACTGCATGGTACCCGATCATACAATCCGTTTCATTTCCGGATAGCTCCCATACCGGAAGCATTCCCCCATCTTCATATTGACAGAGAAAGGTCCTGATGAATTCATTGTCCCGTTTCGGTTCAATTAATGTATAAAGAGGATGAGCTGCACGGTATGTATCCCACAGGGAGAAGACGGTATAATAATCGAATCCTTCTGCCTGATGTACTTTCAGATCGCGCCCACGGTATTTCCCGTCAACATCCATGTAAAGATTAGGTGTAAGAAAGGCATGATATAATGCGCTGTAAAAAGTGACCTTTTGTTCCATTGTGCCACCCTCTGCAATGATCTTCCCAAGTTCATTATTCCAGGCGGTGGATGCATCATTGGCTATTTTCTCAAAATCCCAGCCGGGAATCTCAGCATCCAGATTTTTTCTCGCACCTTCTGCACTTACAGCAGATAATCCGACTTTGACCAGTATCTTCTCGTTTTCGCTGGTGGAAAAAGTGAAACAGGTGATAATACTGTCGCCGGTGACCTCTTTTCCTACTGAAATATTATCAATCCTGTTATTGATCCGGCAGGAAGAAAAAGGTTTTGAAAACCGGGCAACAAAATAAACAATCTGCCGCTTTGCCCAGGCCCGGGAAACCCTCATTCCTTCCACTTCGGTATCAGAAATCAGCCGGAGCGAAGATTCAATGACTTTATCGCGGTGCTTCAGATCGATAACGATCCCGGCATTCGTTGACGCCGGAAAAGTATACCGGTGAAAGCCTGCCCTTTTCGTAGTAGTAAGTTCTGCTATAATATGGTACTTATCAAGAAACACTTTATAATATCCTGCCGAAGCTTCTTCTCCTTCCGGTGTAGGATGAAAACCTGAACGGTAGCCATAATTTGCCAGGCTGACATTCCCGGTCACCGGCATAAGAAGTATATCACCATAATCAGAACACCCGGTCCCGTTCAGGTGGGTATGGCTGAAACCGTATATGACGGTATCGGACCCGTAATAGGCTGAACATCCATCCCAGCCATCGAGCCGGGTGTCGGGGCTGAGCTGAACCATCCCGAATGGCAAACTTGCGCCCGGGTATGTATGCCCATGTCCTCCTGTTCCGATCAGGGGATTCACGAAGTCTGTCAGGGATTTTGTTTGCTGGCTGAGGGCGGTTGGGCTTGATAACAGTATGCCTGCAAGGATTGGAAGGATAAATAGTTTTCTCATCTCTTATCAATAGGTATCGGCAAGGGTCACGATCTTCAGCTGCCCTTCAGGAGCACCGCTTCTGTCTTTGGTCATAAAAATAACCGATCGCATTTCACCTGGCATAAGATCAAAGAAATTCTCTGAAAAGGATCCTTTCTGGCCTGAAGTCAGGTAAACATTTTTTGCCAGTTGGTTTGAGGTTAATGTGATAAGGTATCCTTCCGGGATTTTTTTAACTGTTTTAGTGATCAACGGTTTTTGCAGGAGAAGATCCTTTACAGGTTCGAAATAGTAATTATTCTGCGTGAGAATTTTCTTCCCGGAAGTTAACTGTGCCGTAAAGACCAGTTGTTTCGTGTCTTTTCCCTGTGTCAGTTTATCTACCGGAAATTTAACATAGGCAGAGGAGGAATTTTGCCTGATATAAGCGGTCAGTGTCGTATCAAGGAAAGTCTGTCCTTTGAAATCCAGAAGGCGCAGGTTAAGGTTGGATTGGCAATCCTGAAGGCTATCAGAAGTGATATAGACCTGGAGGATCCCATCTTTAACAAGCATAGAAATGAGCAGGGAAGCATATTCTTTTCTCACAAAGTAATTAAGGGCTTTTTCATTTCCAAAATAATCACGGGAAGACCAGGAAACCACGGGCCAGCAATCGTTCAGCTGCCAATAGAGGGTCCCCATGCAATAGGGTTTTGCACGCCGGTGCGCCTCGATGGCCGTCCTGATCCCTTCTGCCTGGAGCAACTGGCTTACATACACATACGATTCGAAATCTTTCGGGGGTTTGTAATCCCTGAGCAGGTATTCATTTATGGTTTCATATCCCACAGGATGCTTCTGGTGCGCTTTCATCACGGGTGAACCCAGTTGCCGGTCGGCAGGAAGTGTGAATCTCCGGATTGATTCCATCGGGGGAAAACCCTGGAATCCGTATTCACTCATGAATCTTCCGGTCTTATCCTGATAGGCCGAAAAAGGTTCTTTGCCCCACCATACACCCCAATAGTGCATATCTCCCTGTTTTGTGCTTTCCGGATGTCCCCATCCGGTACGAGGCGAAGAAAGAATATAAGGGCGAAGGGAATCAAATTTTGAGATTACGTTCAGCAGGGTGCCGCCGAATATTCCCCGGTAGTTATCCCAAACCTCTGTTGAATCCTGTTGTGTATATCCGTATTGTTTCTGCCATCCCCAGTTCTTCCATCCTTCATCAATTTCATTGTTTCCGCACCAAAGGGCTATGCACGGATGATTTCTCAGACGGACTACATTTTGTATCGCTTCGGCCTGGACGTTCCTGATAAACTCCTTGTTAGCCGGGTAAAGTGCACAGGCGAACATAAAATCCTGCCACACAAGGATCCCGTTCTCATCACAAAGGTCATAGAAAATATCATTTTCATAGATTCCACCTCCCCACACACGAAGCATATTCATATTTGCCGCCTTTACAGAAGCGATCAACGACCTGTAAGAGGAATCTTTTACCCTCGAAGGAAAATTATCCTGTGGGATATAATTTGCTCCTTTCATGAATATGGGAATGCCATTTACCATAAAGTGGAAGCTGTTCCCGACAGAATCCTGGTCTTCATGCAGTTCAAGTGTCCGCAAACCCAATTTCTGAGTTCCTGCGCCTACAAGTCTCCCGGCAAAATAAACCTCATGATGGATGGAATAGAGGTAGGGATCGCCCAACCCGTTCGGCCACCAGCGTTTTGGATTCCTGATCCGGAAATCGATTCGTGCCACATTCACTCCGCTATGCACAGGGACTTTTTTTGTCGCCAGCATTTTGCCTTTCACAGAAAGCCGTATGAAAGCTGAATCGGAAAGCGTAGACCGGAAGGTGAAAACGGCAGTAAGGTTCGCGATGGAATCCGTGAGCTCTTTTTGGATGTATTGAATACCCAGCACATTCATGTGGTCCCAGCAACGGATGTAGATCGGCCGCCAGATACCGCTTGTGATCAGGGTCGGACCCCAATCCCAGCCAAACTGGTAGGCAGCTTTCCTGCAAACCACTTTCTCGTCGCCCGGGAGTTTGTGTTTCAACAAGCTGTATCGAGCTTTATTTTCAGTAGTAACAGAAGGAAACTGTATTCTCAGTTTATTGATTCCGATCTTTAAAACGGGCCGGATATCCGCATACCAGTCGCGGAACATATTATCAGAAACGATGATCAGTGAGTCGTTCAGGTATACATTGGCATATGTATCCAGTCCTTTGCAGACAAGTTCTATGTGAGATGAACGGAAAAGGGTATCTGATATGAAAATCGTTTTTTCGTATTCCCACCCGATATCGCTGATCCATTGAAGATTTTTTTCATTGTCACGCAAAAAAGGATCCGGGATAAGGCCGTTTTTCATCAGGTCGGTGTGAACACAACCGGGAACTTTTGCATCCATCCATTGGTGAGTTCCGGCCCTGCGGAATTTCCACTTCCCGCCTAGGTCGATCTTTTTCATGTCCTGTGAAAAAATGGTTGGGGAGGCCAGCATGAGAAAAATGAGGATGATCTGATAACAGTAATTTCTCATAGAAGGAAAAATCAGTTTTTAACCCGGCAAAAATACCAATTTTTCGGTCATGCAGAATCCTTGAATAAACCGGGGTGATCTAAGGCTTCTTACCCCGGTTATCATTTGCACAAAAATGATCTGCGGTAAAGGAAATCATAAAATTCTTTGTAATTTCGGATCATTATTCATCTTAACTCATCCTGATTATGCAGGAAACAGAAAACCTCAGAAAAACTTTTACTGATCTATACGGAACCGATGGCAATGAACAGTTCCTTTTTTTTGCCCCTGGCCGTGTAAATTTAATCGGCGAGCATACCGACTACAACGGCGGTTTTGTCCTTCCCTGTGCCATTCAATATGGAACTTACCTTCTCATCCGGAGGACAGAGGAAAGGGTGATCAAACTTGCTTCGGTGAATGATCCCCAGAAAACGGTTATTCCTATAACCAGCCAGTTTTCTAAACAATCAGTCCGCTGGTGCAATTACCCTCTCGGAATACTCGAGCAATTTCTTGAAAAAGGGCTCCCAGTAGGAGGAATGGAACTTTTATTTTACGGTGATATCCCGAACAACGCCGGCCTGTCCTCTTCGGCTTCTATTGAGGTGGTCACTGCATTTGCAGTGAACCATCTTTTGAATGGGGGGTTGGATCTGCTGGACCTGGTAAAGATGTCGCAGCAGGCGGAACATGAATTTGCCGGTGTAAACTGCGGGATCATGGACCAGTTTGCAGTCGGAATGGGTAAAGCCAACCATGCAATCTTTCTTAACTGCAGCAATCTTGAATACAAACTTGTGCCGGTTCCTCTTTCCGGTTATAAACTGGTTATCTCCAATACAAATAAACCCAGGAGCCTGGCCGACTCAAAGTACAACGAAAGGGTTGCCGAATGCCAGCTTGCCGTTGCTTTCCTTGCAGAGCGTTTCCATATCAGCAAATTGGGTGACCTTGGATTTCCACAGTTCTTCAAGGCGCAGGAGATTATCCCCGATAAAGTCGTAAGGAAGAGAGCGCGTCATGTGATCTCCGAGAACCAACGCGTATTGGCTTCTGTTTCAAGTCTGCTGAAAGGCGACCTTCCGCAATTCGGAGTTTTGATGAATGCATCGCATGATTCGCTAAGAGATAATTATGAGGTGACAGGCTTTGAACTGGATACTCTTGTTGAGGAAGCACGTAAGATATCCGGAGTCCTTGGCTCCCGTATGACAGGTGCCGGATTCGGCGGATGCACGGTTAGCCTGGTCAGAGAAGATGTTATTCCGGTTTTTATAGAGAAAGTAGGTAAGGAATACAAAGCCAAAACAGGGCTTACAGCCGATTTTTATATCGCGGAGATCGGCGATGGTGTGAGGATGATTGAAAAATCATAACGTGTGACACGTTATAACAACCCTACGTTGCAAAATGTTTAATAGTAGATACATATGGCAAACAAAGAAAAAAAACAAAAGGGAAAAAAGGGAAAGCCGAAGGAAGTGATAAAAGATGACATCCCTCAGGAACCAAAGGAGAAGATGCCTTCGGGCTTCTATGAAGATGAGCTGATCAAGCTTCAGATCGAACTGGTAAAGTTGCAGGAATGGATCAAACATAAAGGGCTGAGGGTGGTCGTTCTTTTCGAAGGCCGTGATGCAGCAGGAAAAGGTGGCGCCATCAAAAGGATCACCGAATGCCTGAATCCCCGTGTTTGTCGTGTTGTGGCATTAGGTATTCCGACCGAACGTGAAAAAACTCAATGGTATTTCCAACGCTATGTCGACAATCTTCCCGCTGCCGGAGAGATGGTTCTGTTTGACCGCAGCTGGTATAACCGGGCCGGGGTGGAACGTGTCATGGAATTTTGCACCGATGATGAATACTGGGATTTTCTGCGGTCGTGCCCGAATTTTGAGACGATGCTGATCCGGTCGGGCTTAATCCTCATCAAATACTGGTTTTCCGTCAGCGATATGGAACAGGAACGCAGGTTCATTCAACGGATCGAGGATCCTACACGGCGCTGGAAAATCAGTCAGATGGATATGGCAGCACGTACTAAGTGGGTGGAATATTCAAAAGCAAAAGATGAGATGTTTGCTTATACCGATACCAAGCAATCGCCCTGGTATGTGGTGGAAGCCGACGACAAACGCCGTGCGCGCCTGAATTGTATCAGTCACTTGCTGAGCATGATCCCTTATAAAATTGTTCCCAGGGAAAAAATCTTCCTTCCCAAACTTGAAAGGGACAAATCCTATATCAGACCTCCAATGTCGGAGCAGACGTTTGTGCCGGAAAAATACTAGTGAACTGATAATTGATAATTATTCAGCCGGACAGACGCTAAGACGCGAAGTACGATAAATCGTAAATCGTTCATTGTAAATAGACTTTGTTACCTTGTCACTCTGTGACTCTGTCACTTTGTGACTCTGTCACTTTTTACTAATCCCAAACTTATATACCGTCACCTCCTTGAACTTCTCACCTGGATGGAGAATGGTATTCGGGAAGGCAGGTTGATTTGGAGAATCAGGAAAGTGTTGGGTTTCCAGGCATATCCCGTAATGTTGTTTATAAACCTTGCCTCCTTTACCTTTGATGGTTCCATCTAGAAAATTACCGGAATAGAACTGAACTCCCGGCTGTGTCGTATGAATGCTGACTTCCCTGCCGGATACAGGATCTTCGATCGTTGCAGCCAGGCTTGGCTCTTTCTCTTTTTTGATCAGCACATAATTATGATCATATCCTCCTTTGACCTTATCAATCCTCTCACCGATGCCGTGAAAACCGGTGAAGTCCATTGGGGTTCCTTTTACCGACCGGAGTTCTCCTGTCGGGATGAGTTCATCGTTTACGACAGTATAACGGTTGGCGTTGATCTTCAAACGATGACTGAGAACGTTTGTATCGGCTTCCCTGAGGTTAAAGTATGTATGGTTACAAAGATTGACCGGCGTGGGTTTATCGGTCCGGGCTTCGATCGTAACCTTCAATTCATCTGAAGGATTCAGAATGTAGGTAACGGTTACATCCAGGTTGCCGGGATAGCCTTCTTCCCCGTCAGGACTCTTATAGGTCAGAACCAGGCCCACACCAGTTGAATCGTTGATTTCCCGTGTATCCCATACCACTTTGTCAAATCCTTTCAGACCGCCATGCAGGCTGTTGTTACCATTATTGATGGCCAGCTTGTATACTTTCTTCTCCAGTTTAAACGTGCCCTTTGCAATTCGGTTGGCATATCTTCCCACGATGGCCCCGAAATAGGGAGTGGCTGCCAGGTATCCTTTCAGACTGTCGTATCCGAGGACAATATCTCCCATTTTCCCTTTTGAATCAGGGACGAGGATGGAAGTGATGATCCCTCCGTAATTCGTGATCTTCACAACAATCCCATTTCTATTATTCAGGGAATAAAGGAAAACATCCCTGTTGTCAACTTTCCCCCAGTTCTCTTTCATAATGGACATTTTTAGTGAATCATTCATTGATGTTTCTTTTTTTATTTCCCTGTTTCCGCAACCCTGTATAAATAATACCGGCACAGCAAGGTAAAGGACAGATTGAATTATCTTTTTCATCTTCTTTATGATTATCATAGCAAACGTAAAGCAAAATGCATAATCTACCAAGTGCAAATAAAAAAAATTACGGCATTTAAAAGAAACTTTCTACTTTTGGAAACTTTTTACCCATGCCGGATTCTGGCGTATATTCAACATTTTATTAAGAAAAAGATTGAAACTCAGGAATAAAGTTGTACTTGTTACGGGCGCTTCAGGAGGAATCGGGCAAGCCGCTGCCGTTGCATTCGCCCGTGAGGGTGCAAAAGTCGTCCTCGTTTCACGCAGAAAAGAAATGCTGGAAGCGTTGGCTTCCCGGATGCAGGATGCGTATGTTATAGAGGCCGACCTGGGTGATCCTTCTGCATCTGCCCGGATGATCGATAAAACAGTGGAAAGATATGGACAACTGGATATCCTCGTCAACAATGCAGCTTGTATTATTGTCGTCCCTTCCGAAGATGTTCAGCCGGACGACCTTCTGAAAGCTTTCCGGACGAACCTTATTTCTCCGGTAGTTGCTGCCCAATGTGCCCTTGAATATTTCCGAAAACAAGGCAAAGGACATATTATCAATATCGGCTCTCCAGGTTTCATGATGGGAATCCCGTATTATTCTCCATATGTGTGTTCCAAGGCAGCATTATCTGCCTGGACGAGGACCATCCAGGCAGAATGGGCAGGAACGGGTATTCACATCAGTGAATATTTCCCGGGATATATCAAGACGGATTCCAGACCTGAATCACGGATAGGGGAGGTAGAGCAGGATTTTTTAATGTCGGAGAAAGAAAATTTTCTTACAAGGTTGTTTGTTAAACCAAAGACGGCTGAAAGGGTGGCAAATGACCTCATAAAACTGGCGCTCAAACCCCGCCTTCTGATGCATTCGGGAGCAGGTGTAAAGATCGGGACTTTTATTTCCAACGTACCTTTCGTCCGTCTTTCCATTGCCCGCCAGATGGCTGAAACTGCGAGAAGGAAGATAAAAAAAACAACTTGATGCCCTATTTTACCCGTCGACCCGTTTACCCGTTCACATCTCAAAAAAAAGATGAAAAATGAAGAATGAATACTGAACAACGTATAACTAAAAATAACAAATAAACAACTAAACAAATAAGCATGAAACACACCATCCCACTAAAAGAACGTCGTACGGACTATATCTATATCGCTTTTTTCCTCGTGAACCTTCTGTTTATTACCTATATAGTTGATCTTGAACAGTTGGTGATCAAAGATCCGGCAAATTTCAGGTATCCGGTATGGCCACTGCCATTTTTCGTGGATATGGTTCATTGGTGGGGAAACAATTTTGATCCTTTGCAGAATGCAAGGCCGGTGTGGTGGAAAGCAACGGTCCTGCTGGATGTGCTTTTCTTCGGTCCCTATTACCTTGCAGCTGCCTATGCATTCATCAGGGGAAAAGACTGGATCCGCATACCAACCTTCATCATTATGTCCATTCTTTTTACCAATGTCTTTATTATTCTCAGTGAAGAAATCTGGGGACCGGTATGCGCGAAGAACTTGCTCCTGGTGCTGCTGGCAAATGCACCCTGGTTCCTTTTCCCGGTTTTTCTTGTATGGAAGATGTGGAAGAATCCTTTTCCTTTTACAACCGAGCAATGAAAAATGAAGAATGAAAAATGAAGAATGAAAAATGAAGAATGAAAAATGAAGAATTGTAGATCACTCGAAATGGAGTGTAATAGACACCACCTCCGGACGGTTGCCGAGGCGGATCGGTGGACCCCAGGTACCGAACCCGGATGAGACATAGATATGGGTGTTTCCTATTTTCTTGTAACCCCAGCTCACTTCATAGATAGCATTGGTGATGAAATTAAAAGGCCAGATCTGCCCGTGATGTGTATGGCCTGACAACTGAAGGGTTACACCCAGTTGTTCGGGTTTTGAAAGTTGAAATGGCTGGTGATCCATCAGCACTACCGGATAAGCGGGATCAATGCCTTTCAGTATTTCTGCAAGCGGTTTTCTCTGTTTCCCGGTAAACCGCGACTTATCACGATCATCACGTCCTGCCAGGTAAAACCGGTTGTCGATAAGTTCAGCTGTATCGGAAAGAAATTTGATCTTATGAGAGGAAAGGTATGCGACGGCTTCCGCTGCCCCCCCGATATACTCATGATTACCGGTGATGGCATATACGCCAAAGGGTGCATGAAGGTTTTTCAGCGTCTCACCCAGATTACGCCGGATCACCGGTTTCAGGTCTTCATCCACCAGGTCACCTGCCAGCAGAATGATATCCGGATTCAAGCCGTTAATCATATTGACGAGCCGGAAAGCGCCTCTCTTGCCAACCAATGTTCCAAGGTGAATGTCTGAAGCCATCGCGATCTTTAAAGTCTTGTTTCCCTGAATTTTCTTTGCAATATAGAGATCCATTACTTTGACCCTTGGATTCCGGGCATTGATGAAACCAGCTGTAACGGTCAGAATCACCAGTCCCATTGTTATAAACAGGGCAATCAGCTTTGTCTTCTGATAGTCAGCATAAAAAACATGCGGAAAAAATGGAATGAAATGATTGACCAGCCGTGCCAGATCTATGAGAAGAACAGCCAGGACAAAATAGACCATTGCTCCCAGCCAGAAAGACCCGATCCAGGTCATCACCTCAGTGAAATCACATGGGAAGGCTCTTTCCAGGAACCTTGCGACGACAAATGACCCCGCCAGCACCCAGAAAATGATGATCGCCCAAATCCTTGCATTTGAACCTGCAGGGATACACTGCATGAACCGCACAAAAATATAGGTGTTGATCAGTCCGTAGACGATAAGGGCGATCGAGAAGAAAATAAGAAACGGAGCTATTTTCATATCAGAACTGGAAATAAATAAACGGTTGTATTCCCGAAACCTTGAACTGGTAAATTACAATGATCACGCAGACCACGATGATCGCCTTCCCATATTCAGGTATCGCCACAAAGAAACGTTTCACCTCTTCTTTTATTTTGGATGGAGCCCAGATCAGCAGGAACCCCGAAAGGAGGAGAACAAGGTCTTTCCAGTAAGCACTTATGATCTGCCCTGACAGTTCTGAATGGAACTGGAAAATTATCTTTTTTATAAAGATACTGAACCCTTCTGCACTTGGAATCCTGAAAATGATCCAGGTGAAGACGATGAAATGGAAAGTGAAGAACCGTGAAACAAACAACCGGAACGCCGGGATCATTTTTTTCGTCCGGGTTTTGGGATAGAAAATCTTATGGACAGCAAGGGCAACACCGTGCAACCCTCCCCAGATGATGAAATTCATTGCTGCGCCATGCCATAGCCCGCACAGTAAAAAAGTGAGAAGAATTCCGGTTATATAAATCAACAGCTCCGTCTTGATTTTAAAATACCGGGACTTCACCATTTTCCCTGACAGGTAATAGGCAAAAGGAAGAAAAAAATAATCCCGGAACCATGTTGTCAGGCTCATATGCCAGCGTTTCCAGAAATCGCTGATATTTCTTGCCTTATAAGGGGAATCGAAATTGGGGGGTAACCTGAACCCGAGCAACAGTGCAATACCTATGGCAAGATCGGTGTATCCTGAGAAATCGAAATAGATCTGGAGGGTATATCCGTAAGCGGCCATCAGGGTTTCAAAACCGGTGAAAAGGTTGGGATTGTCGAACACCCGCCCGACAAAATTCACTGATAAGTAATCTGCAAAAACGATCTTCTTCACTAATCCGGACAAGATCAGAAAAATGGCAAGTCCGTATTCATCCCTGCTCAATTCATAGGGTTTCCGGATTTGAGGAATGAAGTTCTGCGGCTTAACGATGGGCCCTGAAATCAGATTCGGGAAAAAAGTGATATAAAAACCAAAATCGGAAAAATCATGGATGGGCTCTATCTTTTTTCTGTAAATTTCAATTGAATAGCTGATCAGCTGGAACGTGAAAAAGGAGATTCCAAGCGGAACAAGGATATCTGTAAGACTCAAGTGTTTTCCGCTTAGCAGGTTGAATCCCAATGCAATAAAATTGAAGACCTTAAGATGACACCCAGTTAACTGGTTGAAAAACGTAATGAAGAAAGACATGTATTTAAACCATACCAGCATTCCCAGGTTCAGGATTATACTCAGCAGAAGAATCTTTTTCCGTTGCCGTTTTTCCGGGACCTGTCCCATCCATAACCCGGAATAATAATTGATGGCAATGGCAAGGAAAAGAAGGATGACGAATCCTCCACCGCATTTGTAATAAAAGAAGAGGCCTGACAGGAATAGGAAGATATTCCTCCAGGAGATCTTTGAATGTAGAAAAGAGAAACCGAGTAATAAGATCCCGAAAAAGATCCAGAAATTGATCCCGGTGAACAGCAGCAGCGAGTTGTTGTCGTAACCGAAGATATTTTTAAGGAATTCCATCCTTCTTACTCTGATTGGTTTGACTGATCAATAAATGATGACCAGGCATCCATAAAAGCAGCGAACATCAGGTCTGCCTGGATGACGTATCCGGATTTATCGAAATGCAGTTTATCCCTTGCAACGAGTCCTGCCTTGTACCAATGCAGAATTGATTTAGGTCCGCCCATGATAGAATAAAAATCCCAGACGGCACAATCGGTCTGCTTTGCCACCCCGAAGATCGCTTCACGCGCTGCTGCCAGGTTCAGGTTATCGTATCGGTGCCTGCGGTAACTGTCACCCGGAACCGTCAGCAAGACCGGGACTCCCGGATCAGCCTCACGGATCTTATGGATCAGGGTAATGTAATTCACCATGAATTCTTCCTTGTCAAACTGAAGCGGGTAGGCATCATTTGTGCCTAATGAAAGGATAACCCAGTCGGGTTTAAGGATTCTGAGCTGATCTTTCATCAGATCACAACGCAGGTAAGAGGTGACTTCAGCTCCGTTTATTCCGGAAGCGGAAAAAACAATGCCGGGATCTCCATTTTCGAAATCGATCCCGTAAAAAGTAAAATAGTTCCCTGTCGTGTCATTATGCCTGATCCTGATTCTTAATGAATCCTGGATGACTGAATCGAATTTGATATCCGTGTACCCCGATTGAATGGGGAATATGGCATGATATCTGCCTTCCAGACCCGGAAAATCAATCCGGATGTTTGTGTCCAGCTGTTCATGGAAGATCCTGATCAGATTAAAGTTCCGGAAAGTGGCGTTTTCCCTGAAATGGAAGGTCATCCCGGCAAGCGTGTCACGTGTCCTGACCATGATCCCGGTGAGGCCAAGGCTGCAGGTTTTATTGAGCTCAACATTCCGGCAGTTTTCCCATTTCCCGGTAAATTTGACAGCGTAATCTGCCGGGTTGTTGGTTTTTGCAATCCGGTATGGAAAGATTACTCCCCTGGCACCACATCCTGAAGAGACAAATGAAGCGAAGTCTTTTCGCATCTGTTCAGGGATGAATCCCGCCTGGATATGGGAATCGCCGATCTGGATGATATTAAGTGTTCCTTCTCCTTTTAGGACCAGGGCGTTCATTGAACGGAAGAGTGAATCATAGGTTT
>Ga0182027_10006987_pt1 | contig 16758 bp, 14 predicted proteins | sample 712E1DmetaG_FD_121300 | JGI IMG/M metagenome (GOLD analysis project Ga0182027, IMG submission 121300) | Permafrost microbial communities from Stordalen Mire, Sweden - 712E1D metaG (Illumina Assembly) | ecosystem: Environmental > Terrestrial > Soil > Wetlands > Permafrost | place: Sweden... | reverse complement strand
CTCCGCTGTTCAGGTATGAGGCTTCACCCCTGAAGAAAAGCCAGTTGTCCTTGCCCTTGACGCCCATCTGGGCCGCAGGCAACGCTTTTACATACGAGAGAACTGACGAGCGGAAGGGTTCGTTCTTCTTCGCCCAGGTCGGATAATCCCCGTTCGCTTTGATTTCCATGTCGAACCGGGCATTGTTATCCTTGAAGTTTTTCGACACCAGGGTGTCGAGCACCACCGGGCCGGATGCTGCCTGGGGTTGGGCGGCCTGGGCCGCCGCCGGTTTTTCAGCCGCCGGAGACGCAAAATCTACCAGATACACATTGAACAGTTTCTTCCCGTACGGCGTGCCGCGGATGACGACGATCGGGTTCTCAACCGTCATGCCCTTGAGTTCCTTGATGATGTCTTTCTCGGTTTCAGGCGTGGGCCATTTTGTCTGGCCGGTCATATCCACGACATCGGTGTTGAGTTTCGGATACCAATAGGACGCAAGCAGGTTAGCCCAGTCGACGACCTGGTCCTTGGTCAAAAGTGTCTTGCAGTAATCGTCGCGGATCCACTCGATTGCCTTTGCGAATAAACCTTTGTCAACCGACGCGCAATTCAGCTTGCCATAGATTTCCTTGAAGCCGTCCTTATCCTCATCGCCGATCGAGTTGTCGAGCACGACCTTTGCCCATGGCTTGAATTCGACCTTGACCCAAAGCTCGGCCGCATCGCCCTGGCCGTGAAGATAAATCGCCGCGACTTCCTGATAGGGAATGAATATCGATTCATCGGCCCATTTGAAAGCGGTAATCTTGCCGATTACCTGCGCGATGGCGTCCGACTTGGTGACTTCCCACAGTTTGTTCTGCAACGGGTCCCAGGCAAGCGGATTGTCCTTTTCCGCGGCCGTGAGCGGGGTTTGCGACAGGGTCGCGCACTGATTTGTCAGCGATCCTCCAAATGTCATGTCCGCAAGCGCGGCCTTTTTTCCCGGCTTTTTCGGGGACTGCTGCGTTGGATCGAATCGTACCGGATTGGACGTGTAGGCGGCATAATCCAGGTTTGCAAGGGTCGGCTGCGCGATTTTTCTGATCATGACTCGCGAGGAAATACGGTTGAAATTCTTGTTGACCTGCTCAAACGGAGCAGCGGAAAGCAATTGGGATAGGCAAAGCGCGGACGCGAGGCTGATAAGAATTTTTCCTGGCATGGCGGTGAGTCCTTTTGGTAATAGTTATTTTCCCGCTACTTCAAGCGGTACATCTTTCCATCCTTCGGCTCCGTAGCGCAGATCGCGCTCCACGATTTCCCAGACAACGACTTTCTTGCCTTTGAGAAGGTTCACCCGCCGCGCCAGCGACTGGCGAACGAGGGTGGACGCGCCGCCGTCGCTGACCAGCGAGGCAATAGGCTGCTTCAGTTCATACGCGATGTGGGAAATCCAACCCGCGGACCGGGGCTCGTCTGTCTGGTAAATGCGCGAATAGCTGTCCCCGATAAGCAGCACCCTGGCTGTCTTGAAATCGTCTTTGTAAAGAACACGTTGCGTGACGTTCCCCGAGGGGTCGCGGAACAACTGGAATACCTGGTAGCATTTTGTTTTCTCCGTTGCAAAGGAGAGTGAGAGCTGGTGGATCTTGAACGCCGGGAGCGCAGACATGACGCCCACGTCTCCGACCCTGTCGATGTCCACCGAGTCGAGGACGTATTCCGTGGTGCCTTCCGTAAACCACGGCATCTGCCGTATCCGTTCCGCAATCACATGGGCTGCAGTGCGCACTCCGCGAGCCCGCCAGTGTGTATCCTTGGAAAGGTACATGGAATCTCCGGCAGCCGCGTCGTTGGCCCGTTCCTGGGCAAATGCCGAGAAGAGGTCAATTGCGTCCACACCCTGATCGCGCAAAAGTTCTATGATGCCCATCGTGGTGCCGATTTTTCCCGACATGTCCGGTTTGATCGATGCATTGAGAACATCGGGATAAATGCTCGGCTTCGCTGGCATCAGGACCACGATCAGGTCGATGCCCATGGCCGAAAGCTGCTTCTTGAAGTTCGTGATCGCGGTGACCGGGTTGTCGGTCATGACCTGGTCGTTCGGGTCAACGATGATTGATCTTTTGTCAATAACAGAGGGCCGCACGACAAAATCCACGTCCGGCTTGTAAAAGAACCAGCTGTTGTTGCCGGCCACGCCCTTTTCTCCGAGGTCACCGAACAGGGCGAATTTCACGAAGAACATGACCGGCCGGATGTTGATCTCGAAGATGGAGGAATTTTCCATTTCTTTTTCATAGGGCCTGAGGTATTTGGCGTCCCAGAACATATTGGGCAAGCTTTTGGCTATAGCCACTGCCTTGCCGAAAAGGGTCAGCGCAGGGTATGACCGCTGCATTTCCTTTGTCAAGGAGAGTTCGGATGCGACCTGCGCCCGGGTGGCAACCACATCATTGTCGTGCGCCGCGGTGTTCAATTTGTCAAACGAAGAAACGTAGGCAGAGACCCGTTTCGATTCATTCGACTCGGGATTCAATTTTACATGCCTGTTGATCGTTGCGATTGTCTTGCCGAGTTCTGCGGCATCGACCATCACTTCGTCGATGCGAGCTATGGTTTTCTGCGCATCCCACGGCGTAGACGAATCCGGTTTTGCCGAGGCAAGGTCGCCGGCAATTGAATCGAGCCGGTTCTGGACCGCATTGAGCAGACGGTTTGCGGTTTTCGCCCTCCCCACGGGCATCGCGCCCGTATCGGTAAGAAGGTCGAGCACCTGAATCCGCCCGCCATGCGCTCTTTCCACGATTGCCTGGGAAATCGGGACCGCATAGATCATGAACAGGAATAATCCTATGAACGCCAGCATTGTTTTTCTCATTGTAGCGACTCCGTTAAATTACCCGCAAAGAATGTTTGTTTTCAGCATTGAAATCATGGCTATCACTTCTTTTGTCATAAGAATCGTGGTCAGAATTGAAAGTACAAAAACGGGCTATACGTTTGTGTGAACATCCCGAAAATTGCATAAATAAACAGCAGCGTGCAGATCACGAATTTACCAACCGACATGCCTTTGCCGATCCAGTCGTATGCCTGTAGCGGTTGCCACACGAAAATGCCGCATATCGCCATTTCGAAAATATGACGTGCTGAAAAAATTTGTGTCGTGAGCAGGGGAGCGGCGGCAGAGGCCTTGACTAACCCTACCATGGAACCCCAGTACTGCACGGCCTGGTCAAGAGACGGAGCGCGGAAAAGCACCCAGCCGAACATGACCGCGATAAAGGTCATGATCACCTGACCCCAGCCGGGCAAGAAGGAATACAGGGTTTTCTTGTTCAGCATGCGTTCATACACGAGAAAAACGCCCTGGTAAACGCCCCATACGACGAACGACATTTTTGCCCCGTGCCAAAGCCCGCATAGAAAAAAGCACAGGATAAGGTTGACATAGGTGCGCGCAGCGCCGCGCCTGTTGCCGCCCAGCGCCGCGATGTACAAATAATCCATGATGAACGAAGAGAGGGTAATGTGCCACCGTTTCCAAAACATGGAAATGCTTTTGGAAAGATAGGGTGCGTTGAAATTCTTGGGAAACTCCAGCCCGAGCATGCGCGCCAGGCCGACGGCCATGTCCGAATATCCGCAGAAATCGAAATAGATCTGGAAGCTGTAGGCCAAGACGCCCCACCAGGCATTGATCACGCCGGGATTGTCCGCGCCGAACACAGCATCCGCGATGCTTGCCGCAGTGTCGGCAAGGAGAATCTTCTTTGCAAACCCGAGCATGAAAACCATAGTGCCGCTGGAGAATTTTTCCACGGAGTGGGTGCGGTGCATGAGCTGGTCCGCGACGCTCTGGTATCGTATGATCGGGCCCGCGATCAGGTGAGGATACAATCCCAGAAAGCAGGAAAACGCGCCGAAGGTCGGCGCCTGCTTGGCGTCGCCCCGGTACAGGTCAATGCAATAACTTAAGGCAACGAACGTGTAGAACGAAATGCCCGACGGCAGAAGTACGTTGATGATGTGGAAAAGGTGGTTCGGACCGCCGCACACTGCCACGACGTTGTTGACCCCGCCCATGAAGAACATGTAATACTTGAAATACCCGAGCAGGGCAAGATCCGTAACAATGGCGAACATGAGCGCGCCCTTGCGCTGACCCTTGGATGCCGTCGGTTTCACGATAATCTGTCCGCAGAGGTAGTCCTTATAGGAGGTTATGAAGAGAAGCAGCGTGAACCACGGCACGAGCCAGCCGTAGAAAATGTAGCTCATGATGGTGATAAACGCGTTCTTCACATAAAATCCCCTCCAGGTGAATGGAAGGAGAAAATAGACGATCAGGAAAAACGGCAGAAAGTAAAACAGGAAAATATGAGATGAAAAGACCATGCGTGGTTATCCCTGTTGAAATTGAATATGAGTGTTTTCGTTTACGGTTACTGAGCAACGTCCGTTTTCAGCGCGAAATATTTTTCAAGCTCGGAATCGGGATATTCGTCGTCGACAGCGTCTTTCCAGACTTTGTCGATCGGCGTGATGAGCGTGAGCTTCTGCTTGGAACCCACTTCGAACTTTTCCACGTTTCCGGACACGAATTTCTTCATCGCGTCCTTTATCTGGTTGCGCGGAATGAGGGGGTTATATTGACCGATAAGAATATCCTGGCCCTTGTAGGCGCCTTTGACAACGCTGAGTACGCGGTATTTCATGATGTAAACGTAGTTGTACAGGTCATTGGGCGCGAATTTCCCGGCGATTTCGGTTATGCGGGCGAGGACGACCAGAGTATCACTGGTTTTGGCCGAGGGTGCGGCTTTGACTGCGGCCGTCGACGGGGGGGCAGCAGCGTCTTTTTTTGCTGATGATGCGGGCGCAGCTTTTGCAGCCTTGGAAGAGGCCTTTTTCACCGGAGCGGCCGATGAATCTGCCTGCGCGCACGTTGTTGAAACCAGAAAAGCACTCACGAGAAGCGCGGAAAAAATCGTCGTCAGATACCTCATGAAAACCTCCCTTTCGAGTTGAATTATGAATAAAATAGAGCTATTTGTTCCTCGGGAATACTTTTGGCAGCCATTCCGAAACTCTTCTCGGTGCGTACCCCAAATCTTTCATGGCTTCTGATGGGTCAAGGTTTGCGTCCTGGGTAATGCCTGCGATGACTTGCCATTTGAGCGGCGGGTCTTTCATGACAAGGCCCATGACCCACGCGATGAAAACGCACAGCCAGACAGGCACGAAAACCATCGGTTTCCTGTCCATTCCCATGCATTTCAGGCACAACCGTGAAAAATCGCGGATGGACAATGCTTCGGCGCCGCTGAAATTATAGGTCTTCCCAAGAACCGCCCGGTTGTCGCTCAAAGCAAGCAATCCCTTTGTGACGTCTTCGACATACACGGGCCGTTTGAGCGAGCCTCCGTTTCCGATAAACGGAACTGCGGGAAATTTTCCAAGATAATGAAGATACATGTCGAATTCCTGGCCTCCTTTTTCCCCATACACGAGCGTCGGCCGTATTATGGTATGGGGAAGGCCCGATTTCACGACAATGTCCTCGGCCGCGCGTTTCGACCGCGAATAGGGCGTCGGATCAGGATACACAACCGACGCCGACGACACATAAATGAAATGGTCCACCTTGGCTTTCACGGCCTGCTCCACGATATTCCTGGTGCCCTCAACATTGATTCTTTGAAATGCAGACTCGTCTCTTGAAATGATAATCGCCGCAAGGTGGTATACCGTTTTGACCCCGTCGCAGATACCGGCGCAATCGAGCGGCTTGCTGACATCAGCGTACTTAAGGTCGGCTGCGCAATCCTTGACGCGCGATACGAACGGATCATGGGGCATGCACACGACCCGCATTCGCTTGCCGAGTTTCGAAAGCTCCCGGACCAGGACGCTCCCCATCGCACCCGTTCCTCCCGTGACAAGAATCATCGCGGTCCGTACCTTCCCGCGCTGTATCGAGCCATCACACGAAGGACACGTAAACCATAGGAAAACACATTGACATGTGAAGTTTCCCCGGCATAAGTGGTCGGGATCGGCAACTCGGCTATTGAGAGTCCCCGGCTCTTGGCAAGGGCAATGACCTCAAGGTCGAAGTCAAAACTCGAACTCAATGCATCAAAAGCCAGCGAGTCCAGCGCGTTCTTGCCGTAGAAAAGCATACCGCTGTGATAGTCGGTCATTGATAAATCGAAAACCATATTTTCAAAGAACGTCAGAACCCTGTTTGCTACATACTTATACACGGGCATGCCGCCGGACAGCGCGGTGCCGGACGCTATGCGCGATCCCTGAAGAATGTCGATGCCACCTTCGGTCATTTCGCCCACAAAGCGGACAATAACCTCGGGCGGATATTGCCCGTCCGCATGAAGGCATACCGCGAAATCGCATTTGTCAGACTTGCAGCGCGTAATGCCCTCCCGCACCGCTTTGCCGTAGCCCCGGTTCCAGGCAAAATGAACCGGCCTGATCTTTTGATTTTGTTCAGCCAACCGGTCTGCGCACGACCGGGTATCGTCGGTGGAACCGTCGTTAATGATCCACACGTGTTCAACCATCCTCCACAATTCTTCAGGGAACCGATCAATGACCGCCGGCAAATGCCTCGCAGCGTTGAAGGCGGGCATGAATACCGAAAGTTTCGTTTCAATCAGATTGCCTCCCGGCACGCTGACGCGTGCGCGCTACCGTATTCCCTGATGTAATATGCCATGGTGGCCTTCAGTGCCTTGACAAGAGATGTTTTCGGTGTCCAGTCAAGAAGCGATCGGGCCTTGAAAATGTCCGGCACCCTGCGGTCAGAGTCTTCATAGCCTGTGCCGTAAAATTCTTCGGAAGAAACCGATTCAACCAGGGCAGGCGAAAGAGCGAAGTCCGGCCTCAGTTCTTTGTAAATGTTGATCATCAGTTTCGCAAGCCCTGCGACAGTGGTTTCGTTGTCAGGGTTTCCGATATTGAATATCTGTCCTTTTGCCTTGTCCGGCCGCATAAGAACCGCCATGAGAGCGTCGATTGCATCGTCGATATAGGTGAAGCAGCGGAAGTTTGTGCCTCCGTCAACAAGCCTGAGCGGCTTGTCGGCCAAGAGCGCGTCCATGAAGCAGGCGAGAACGCGCGGCACTCCTTCGACGCCGCAGGTTCCCGGCAGAAAATCCATGCGGGGGCCGATGAAATTGAATGGCCGGATGATGGTATAGTCGAGTCCGTGTTCAAACCCATGTGCGAAGATGGATCGTTCAAGCAATTGTTTGGCACACGCGTATGTCCAGCGTTGAGCGTGGACCGGCCCGAGCACAAGCGGCGTTCTGTCCTCGGAAAAAATGTCGGTTTCTCCATCGAACGGCCGTTGAGCAGCATGAGAAACCGTTGTGCCGTACACTTCGCACGTGGAGAAATGGACCAGCCATTTCTTGAACGTGCTGCATTTCTCCACGATTGCCATGGGCTGGGTGAAATTGCTTCTGATAACGTCAAGGGGAATTGTGTTGTATAACGACGGATTGCACAGCGCCGCGAGGGAGATAACGATATCGCTCGTCTCGATAAACTCATCGATTGCGGACGAATTTTCCACATCCGCCTTTTCAAAAGAGAATCTCGGGTTGTCGCACCATGCGGCTATTTTCAGCGGGCTTCTGTCGATGCCGCACACCTTCCAGTCGGTCCCGGACAGGATCCGTTCGATGAGGTGCGAGCCGATGAACCCGCCGCAGCCGAGAACGCAAATTTTAGGTGTTGCTGTACTCATGGTGCTCAATGCGTCTGCCGTTTCCTCTACTGAACGCTGAACGTGCCCGTGGCATCAAAGTATTGGCTGCTGACGTAATCCGATATTTTTAGAATGCACGTTGTACTGGGATATGAAAAGGGTGCGCCTGTTCCATCTTCATTTCCAATGACCCATGCATACGACTTAAGGCTTGGATCGACCGATACCGTTAGCATGACGCCGTAGCTTTTTCCACCGTCAGTGGAGAGCTTCAAGAGAAGAGACGATACTTTCCCGGGGGTGTATTTCCAGGTAATGTTGACAGTTGAGCCATTGGTCAAGGTCGCACCGGCTGCAGGGGACGTTATAACGATATATTTGACTGAGAACGGAGCCGAAACACCAGCGCTATATTTGCCGGCATTGTCCTCAATCTTGATCTGAAAACTGTCGGAAAAGGAGACCGTCGGCAAGACGGCTTTCGCTGAATTATTATCGACTGCAATTACACTTGCGAATTGCTGCCAGCCGGTTCCATCTGCATAATTGTACGAAAGCTTAGGGCTTGCGACTGACTGAGTCCAGGTAACAAGTACGGTGTCACCTGCCACAGCTTTTTGATTTGCCACGGGGCCCGTAATGGTAATTGGAGTTGCCGTTGAAACCGGATTTGAACCGCCGCAGCCTACACCAAATGCGGTAACAGCAAAGAGAGTCGAGATACTTGTGACCAGTGTTGACTTTTTCATTTGCAAAGCCTTTCAGTTATATTAAAATAGGGATGTCTTTATGCCCAAAAAAACCGACCAGCGATGAAATACATCGTTCCAGTCAGGACCTCGCGACCAGTCTTCCATCGGAGCCAAATTGAAAGTGTTGCTTCCCTGCGCATTGGTTGCAGACGCCGTTTTTGCGTGAATAGGTAAATATGCTGCTATGAAAATTGGAAAATTGGAGTGCGAGAATTCAAGCCCGTAGCAAAGTGTCGCGTTCCATACTTGATTATCAGGATCCGGGGATGGATTATACGCCTTTTTGTCAAAGGCGGGAATCCACGTGACGCCCAGCGGAACGGAAAACATGAGACCAAATGAATGCACAAAATCTTCCATTCCTTTGTAGCCATAGTAGACTGAAGCCATGAGGTTCTGCGGCGTGTATCCACCCAGGTCGTTTTCGCCGTACGGCTTGAAATAGTAGCTGAATCTCTTCTTGTCCGTGCTGGACATCATGTCCAACTCTTGTTGGCTGTAGTCAAAGTACTGATTCTTGCCGGAAAAATTGACATTGAAAGAATAGGAATAGACAAGATCAAGCAATACCATGCTTTTGTCCCTATCGATTGTTTTTCCAAGATCCAGGCTGAGGTTATAGAGACCGGAGCCAAGCTGGAGACTTGTCGGAAGATACAACAGACCACTTTCGGGTCCTGTCGTTGCCGTATAAGAACCTGTCGGCATGGATAGCGTAAAATTGTAGCTCAAGTCACCGGATAAGCCAAACGTCCCGATGTAGTCGACACGGATATCACCGAGGCCATTGTTTATGAGTCCCGTGGTAGGGACGTATTGAGTTCCCTGTTGCAAAGAACCTGTTTTTGACAAGAACGGTACGGTGAGCGCCAGAATACTCGTGTAGCTTGGTTTGATGCTGAATCGGAGTTCCACACCTTTGGAGTCAGAGGTCTTTGTTGCGGTAGAGGAGTAGATACCTTGTATGTCAAGGAGCCCGCCACTGACTCCGCGGCCTATCCACTTTGCCGTTGCCCCGCCCGCGCCGCCTGATCCACCGGCCCCGCAACCGCCGACACACGCCCACGGCGTCGTCTTCATGGCAACCGCGCGATTGTTGTGGCCAAAAAACCAAAGGCCGATTGCGGTGATCACCAGAACTGAACAAGGAACAAGAAGACTCAAACGGAGCACGTTCCGTATGTTTGAATAAAAGTCTTTCGTCATGACTAGTTTCCTCCTATGAAAACATACGGCTTAGATGAACTATCGAATTGGAGAAGGGCGGGCTTGTTGAGCATCAGTGGCGTATTCGGGGAAGAAATCGAAATGATGAATAAATTATATAGAGGCGCACCGTGTTTTGAGTCTGACCCATTCCAAGCGAGTGCGCAAAAGTAGTCTGGAACATTTGTCCATTTCGGGCACTGCCACTCCGCGCCCTCAGAAGAATATGTGGGGAGCGACGATACGAGATTAAATCCCTTCACAAAGTTGTTATTTGTGTCCGCGATAAAAATGAATTGATGCTCACCGACTTTTCCCGTGTCCTCCGGAGGCATGTTATTGAGCTTTTCGTGGCCCCCAATGTTCAAAAACATCATGCTGCCGGTTAGAACAGAATCGGGTGTCATGGAAGGGTTACATGTCTGCTGGTTTGGATTAATCGAGAAGAAATGGTTTGCTGAAATATTGTAGATGTAGGCGCTTGAATACCCGGTACAGATATATTTTCCGTCACGGGACATTCCACCATAAAAAGGGTAGCCGCCAATGCTGTCTCTTGACCCGATTTTTAGACCGGTTGCAAGGTCGATTTGTTGTTTATAAGTATGATAGCCTGTCAACGTGGTGCTGGTGCCATTGAGAATTCCGCCTGAAGCGTCTGTGTACGTAACGTAAAGGTTTCCCTGGCCATTCTTGAAGAAGTGTGGTTCACTTCCAGGATCGCCTATCGCCTCGGTGGGAACTGCTGCTGTGTCAAGCCTCTGACAGTAAGCTACAGATTGTGTCCCTGACACGAGATAATAGGTGACAAGCTTTCCATCAGGAGAAATGATTGGGCTCCATGCAGTCCAGTCTTGCTTGTCGGCAGGTTTCTTCAATTCCCTAGGCGAAATTGCTGAATCGCTAAAATCAACAAAAAAGACAGTTTGGCTTAAACCGGTCGGAGTCAGGGTGTAGGCCAATTTGACATTGTGAGATTGAATTTTCAGGAAGCTTGCCAGAGTGTCCGCCGAAACAAAAGCGTTTGGCGGCGGAGGAACCTTGGGAGCAATGAATTGGGTCGGCTTGTAGGGAAAATTGCCGCACGATACCGCCAACAAGGACGCACAGACGCACAATATAAGCGCTAAAGTTGTTTTCATAGGAAGGTTGGAATTTCCCCTTTCATCACAGGATTATTACGCGTACAAAACCACTCAATCTTGTACATACATGCGAGGAATTATTCTTGCACAGATTTTGCAATTTTCAATTGGATCAGAATTATGGTGATTGCGGATGCACCTGCAGAAATGCCTCATGTCATTTCCGGAAGGCGCGGACATCCAAGAAAAAATGAGATCTTAAAATAATATTATCCATTTTTGCGATCAATATATAATAGAAATTGATCCAAATTAATTTATGGAATTAATATTATACATTTCTTGAGAGAATGCTATTTACAATCCCACTTCTTTTATACATAATAGTCATAGAGTGAAGAACGGTGCATCGTAGTCCTTTTCATCAAACGTTGAGAGGCCTACAAAGCCAGGAATTGATACTTATAATAAGGAAAGATAATGCGAAGCTGGCGAAGAAATATTGACTTAACCCCAATTTGTTTCCGATTGTTTCTTTTGTGTACGATTGTTTCTTTCTTACCCAAATGGGAAAAAATGTACGAATGAAGCGATTATCAGCTTGGGGCATGAGATCGCGGGCACTATTCGGACAAAAAATCACCCTATCAGCGCAAGCATGTCCTGAACCGCGCGATCCATTCCCACGAGTACCGCCCTGCTGATAATGCTGTGTCCGATGTTGAGTTCTTCCATGCCGGCGATGCCCGCAACCGGAGCAACGTTGTAGTAGTTCAATCCGTGACCGGCATTCACTCGCAGGCCCAGTTTCAGGGCAACGAGCGCAGCGTCGCGCAGGCGTTCCAGTTCGTCAATACATGCCTGACCTTTTGCGTTCGCATAGTATCCGGTGTGAAGTTCAATATGCGTAGCGCCAATCCGTTTGGCTGCCTTGATTTGCTGAATGTCCGGGTCTATGAAAAGGCTGACGAGAATGTGGTTGTTGCCAAACGATTCCAGGGCAGACGTGAAATCCCGTTCTTTTCCGGCGACCACGAGCCCCCCTTCTGTGGTGCGCTCCTCGCGGCGTTCCGGCACGAGCGTGACCATGAACGGCAGGACGTCGATCGCAACTTTTACGATGTCGGGCGTGGCAGCCATTTCCAGGTTGAGGCGCGTGGCCACGATCTGCTTGAGCAGATAAATGTCCCTGTCCTGAATATGCCGTCGGTCTTCACGCAAGTGCGCCGTAATGCCGTGCGCGCCCGCTGTTTCCGCTAGCGTGGCCGCAACAACCGGGTCCGGCTCCTTTCCACCACGTGCCTGCCGTATGGTCGCGATATGGTCTACGTTAACGCCAAGAGTCGCCATTCTTATCTCCTTTTGCTGTCCAATTATTCGTGAGGGTGCCTGACGATTTCAGAAACAAACACGAGCCGTATGCCGTTCTGTCGCAACCATTGCCGCGATGCTCCAAGCGCGTCGCACAATTGCTTGCTTGCCGACGCACTCGCCACGATCGTCCCCGCAACCTGCGCGCTCACTCCCAGACGCCGTATCTCGGCCGCAATGTCCGGTTCGGTCTTCTTGTCGATCCGACCGTTTACTTCTGAGAACGGGCAGTCAAGGGATGTCGCGACGCGCGCGACCACCGAGTTCTTTGCGGTCCTGCTCTCTAGGAAATATCCATGCTGCTTCCGCACGTCCGCAAGTATAATGTTCATGACACGGGAATCCTCGCAGGCCCGGGATCCCCACGCGTTTGCAAAGCCGGTGAAATTCGGTACGTCCTTGAGTGCGCTCGAAATCATTGATTCGATTGCATCTTTCGAGTAATGCACCATGATGAACGATTGTTCGAGAGCTTCGGGGACTTTGTTTATGGATTCGAGCGGGAGCCGGACAATAACTTCTTTCTGATGCTGATCCGCCAGTTGTGCAATGAGCGAGGCCTTTTTCGTGCCGGGAAGAATCGATATGGATAACGGCTCAGGAAACGAGAGCAGGGAAACGGCAAGCTGGTAGGATGTGTCTTCGGCGTTTTCCACGACCAACGCCATTCTCGCCGTGCCGCTGTAATACCGGTCGGACGGTAAGACGCTCAGAACGACCCCGGGACCGTTTTTCGAATGCGATGAAAAAATCAGGGTCGCGGATTGTTTCTTTTCGTCAACAATGCAATCCGAAACGGCATAGGACGCCTTCTGTCCCGTTGCAGAAAGGGCACAAATGACACTCTCGAAGGGCCGTCCGCGAGGAACCATGGCCTGCATGAGGATGTTGCGGCTGTCCGCAGAATAATGGGATTTGATGTCCGTGGACTTGCATTCCAAGTCGCCAAGTTTCTTGAGAAGTGCGCTTTGGACAGGAAGCGGCTTGTCGCCTGTAGTATTTTTTGCAACAGCAGAGGCGCCCGGATGAAGGAACCGGGAAACGAGAGACCGCAGCGCGTGTGCGGGCGTATCTTTACGCATCGCAATTCCGGCTGCGAGGACCAGCGAGATGATGACAGCACAGAGCAGGGCAATGATGATCGGCCGTCGTGATGCGGGTGAGGTCTTCTGTGCGATGGCGAATCTCCCTGCGGTGCTGATGTCGTAAGAACAAAAAATACCCTTTGTTGGCAGAGGTGTCAATTGGCCAGGAGAACAATCCGGATCCCCGTGCTTCTCGGCCCCACGGCAGTGGGTAAGAGCGGCATTGCCCTCCGCATCGCACGGGAAATGGGGCTCGAAATCGTTTCATGCGATTCGCGCCAGATTTACAAATTCATGGACATCGGCACGGCCAAGCCCGGCCCCGGGGATCTTGCGTCGGTCAAGCACTGGATGATCGACGTGGTCGATCCCTCCGAGGAATATTCGGCATTCCGGTTCGCGGCCGAGGCCTCCGGCATCATCCGCAAACGCGCGGAGGAGGGCAAGACCGCAATCATGTGCGGCGGAACCGGGCTCTATTTCCAGGCGATTTCGTCCGGTCTCGGGCCCGGGGTCGGAGCAGATCCGGAGATTCGCAAACGATACACCGACATGGCGGCGCTCCAGGGAAAGGACGCGGTGTGGAACCTGTTGAATGCGGTCGATCCCGAGGCTGCGGCCGAAAGCCATGCGTCAAACCTCGTTCGGAACATCAGGGCTCTGGAAGTATTCGAAACATTGGGCGCACCACTTTCCGAGCTCAAGAAACGTGCCGAACCTCCAGAGGATTTCATGTTTCTCGTCTTGATCCTGACGCTCCCGCGTCCGGTTCTGTACGACAGAATCAACCGGCGAGTTGACGAAATGGCAAAGCTCGGGTTATGGGACGAGTTTTGCGTGCTGCGCCGACGAGGGTACGACAAAGGTTCGCCCGGTTTCCGGTGTGTCGGGTACAAGGAACTGTTCGACGTTGAAGAACATACCACTGATTTACAAACCGCAATGGACCGCGTCCGGCAGAACACGCGCCACTATGCCAAGCGCCAGCTGACCTGGTTCCGCAACCAGGTCAAAGGCGTCACCGTGGACCTGAGCAACCCGGCCGCACCCGCCTCAATTTCTCGGGCCGTCTCGGATTTTCTCCGCCCGTGATCCTTTTCATGCAATTTTATTGTGGCACGGCAAAAAATAGTGTTGTATAATTCAGTTAAGATTTCGCTTCTTGACGAAAGGAGTTTGCAGGCATGAACAACGAAGATATGCAGCCAAGCATCGGGAATTCGGACAACAGGAATTACAGCCCTCAGAAATATCCGGAAAAGATGCCGAACTACAGCCCGAGCACAAGCTACAACTACGGTCATCAGGGCGGTCGTCAGGGCGGCGGTCAGGGCGGCTATGGCGGCATGCAACAGCACCCGAGGAGACGCGCCGACCGGTTCAAACGGGAATCCATCAATCTGAATGACAAAGTCGTCAAACAGAACGATATCATTATACGATTGCTTAAGGAAATCCGCGACCGGCTTCCTCCGCCGCCGAATCAGGATCCGGCTCAGGCCCTTGCTGCAGACGATGCCCGGATCGCCCAGGATAAACAGGACGAACAAAGTGGTTCTGAAGCAGACGATCAGCCGGACCAAACGAACGATTTCCAATAATAGCGAGCTCGTGGCCATTAAATAATGAGCAAGTCCATCCCGCCTTTTGCCGATATGTTTAAAGATGCACGGTGTTTTGTAACCCTTAACCCACCAACTACGCTGGTGGATTGCTTAAACTGAGATCATTATCTACGCAAAAAGCGTAGATAATTCATATATAATTGCTAACCTCAGGAGCTTTCCATGGACGGAGCAGGAACGGTCGCAAGTGGCATCGATGACGTCAACCGCATTCTTCAAATCGCCTCAGCAGAAAACATCGACATGGCCAAGAAGCTAATGAAAGTTACTGTGGAAACCGCGCTTCAGGGCAACGAAGCCGGAAAAGGCGCCGCGATAGACGTATCGGCCTAGAATCGTGAGCGGGATGCACATCAAGAATCCGGAGCGAAATAATTGTTTGTTAATGGCAGGAATCATCCTGCTTGTCCTTGCCTCATTTTCCCTCCAGGCTAAGACCCGTTGGAGCGCGCTCCACTTTGTGCCGGACGCGGATTTCCTCATGGGCGGCCAGTTCGTGGCGGACGCGGAGGCATACTATTTCAGCGACACCTTGGCCAAGGCCGTGATAAAACCGGCCGCACTCGTCAATATCGGCATCATCGAATGGGTCAACATTGAAGCCGGGTATGCGGGCGGGCCAACCCTTGGCTTCAAGGCGCGGATCATCGGCGAAAGCGGAAATTACGTTCCGTCGGTGGCCCTCGGCGTGCATAACATCATCAGCAACCGGGAGGCAGGCCTGTTCGACGCCAAGGACACGTTGACAAATGAGGTTTACCTCGCGCTGTCCAAGAGTATCGATCCGCTCAAGATGCGCATCCATCTCGGCATCCAAACCATCCCGAAATCGAGCACCGACCAGCTGAATCCCTATTTTGCGATCGAGCAGTATTTCGGTAACGGCCTGTACGGGTCGTTGGAAGTGTTCCGCCGGAAACAGGAATTCAATCCGTCCCTGTTTGTGTCGTACCGCTTTCTCAAGAAGCGGTTGGAAATCGCGGCGGGCGCGGTCAGGATCAATCGGCTCTTTTTTGACAAGAATAACCAATTCAAAGTTGCGCTGGGCGACACGGGCACCAAGGATTTTGTCAAGCCCGGCATCTGGTTCGGCCTTCGCTATTGCTTCAGCCTCGGCTTTGGTAAAAAGGACGCCTTTTCGACCGTGGAAGACAGGGTGTCACGCCAGAACGAAACGATCAGGAGCCTTTCGCTTGCGGTCGACAGCCTCAGATTGATCATGACCGAGACACGGCGGCGCATGTACGACGTCAATACGTCGCTTTTGAAAATGACCGACAGCATGAGTACGGACAAATCCAGGCTGAAGCCGATTCTCCTGGACAAAATATCGTCCCTGAAGAATCTGTACGCCGAAGAGCCGTTTGAGCCCGAACGCGTCCGGCGCGCGATCAACGAGATCGTTGCGTTGCACGAAAATGCCTTGCCCGCCCTTCGGGAAATCCTGCTGGACAAGACTCTCGACAAGAAAGTCCGGGTGCTCACGGTGACGCTGCTGGGAGACATCGGCAATTCGGGAGCCTCCGACATCCTGCTTGATGTGCTTTCCCAGACCCAGGACCCGGACATCAAAATAGAAATCTGTATCGCGCTGGGAAAAATAAAGGAGACGCGCGCCGAATACGTGCTCGAACAACTTGCAAACGATCCCGTGGATGCCGTGGCATTTACCGCGCAGGAGGTGCTGCTCAAGTTGACCAAGGAAACCGGCATGAAACTCGCGCCGGACGTAAAAATGCGCACGGTGACGATCGTGGAGCCCGGCGCTCCGATAGCCGACGCAAAAATCAAGACGGGACAGCCCACGGACACCGTGCAGGCCGGTTTGCCCAAAAAGAGCGCCCAACGCGACAAGACGGGCCAGCTTCCCCAGGCATTGCCGTTGGTAAAGAACGCTCCCGCGCCGGCATCCGGAGGCCAGGACGT
>Ga0182027_10006985_pt1 | contig 16761 bp, 9 predicted proteins | sample 712E1DmetaG_FD_121300 | JGI IMG/M metagenome (GOLD analysis project Ga0182027, IMG submission 121300) | Permafrost microbial communities from Stordalen Mire, Sweden - 712E1D metaG (Illumina Assembly) | ecosystem: Environmental > Terrestrial > Soil > Wetlands > Permafrost | place: Sweden... | reverse complement strand
AGACCTTCTCGCTGGCCGACACCCGCGAGTTCGGCATTTTGCGCCTGGTCGTGGAGGATTCCGACAAGGCGCGGCGGCTGCTCCAGCGCAACGGCTTTGCGGTGAAGGTCACGAAGGTGGTTGTGCTTGAAGTGCCCGACCGTCCCGGCGGGCTGGCCGCCATCCTCGACGCGCTCGAGGGCACGGGCATCAACGTGAAGTACGCCTACGGCTTCACCATCACGCGCGAGAACAAGGGCGTGCTCGTATTCTGTTTTGACGATCCGGACGCCGCCATCCAGGTTTTGCAGAAACAGGGGATCAATGTTGTGGGTGGCAAGGGTTCATCCAAGTGATCTAAAGGCCAAAGGACATGGAAGAAATTAAACGCTGCCTCAAGAACGACCGCTTTGCCGCGCTCGCGAACGTGGAACTGTTGACCGTCTCGCCCGGACATGCGACGGCCAAAATGGTTTTGCACCCGCACCACTTGAACGGCCTGAAGACGATTCAAGGCGGGGCGATTTTCACGCTGGCGGATTTTGCCTTTGCCGCCGCCTGCAATTCGCACGGGACGGTGGCCGTGGCCCTAAACGTGAGCATCACCTTCATGAAGGCTGCCATCACCGGGACCCTTTGGGCTGAAGCCCGGGAAGTGTCCAAGAACTTCAAAGTCGGGTCGTATGTTGTGGAAGTGAAGGACGACCAGGGAGATTTGGTGGCGACATTTCAAGGTTTGGCCTACCGAAAAAAGGACAAGCTGCCGGTTTGACGGGAAGCGAGGATGGAAGATGGCAGGGCGCGGCGGCAGCCATCAGTCCAACCCAATCCGCCGGATATTTCGCAACGCAGAGACGCCGAGGACGCGGAGAACCGCAGAGTTGTCGGCTTCATATCAATTTTACCAGCCGGCGTTTTTGCCAATCGTCGTTTTCGCTCCGCGCATCTTTGCGTTCTCTGCGCCTCTGCGTTAATCCGGCTTTCGTGGATTTCGAAAAGCTCCGCGTCTTTGACCACGCGCTTTTGGAAGCAAAACGATTCAGTGCCGGACGGATCGGCTTCGACCGGGGTGGGGTGGCCGAGCAGGCGGCAGAGGTCGTTGAAATGTTCCTGATAGGCAGAGGATTCTTTGCCGGTGTAGCGCGACCATTTTTTCTTGAATTCAGCGAAGGTCATTTCCCGCCCCATTCAACTACTTACGGGCGGACTGGTCAATGATTCAAAATGGGTTGCTGCCTGACCGTGGCGCTGCCACAGAGGTTAAAAGTGGTGTTACCGGGGCTATCTGTTAGTTTGCTGGCAAAGCAGGAAAGAATAGCATACCTTATACGAAATGCGGAGCCGCCGTTTGCTGATGGCAAATGGACAAAGTCAATTGAAGAATCCAGGCACAAGACCTTGGTGGCGGTTTAAACCTCTCCGGGCAGGGGTGTGGCTGGCATTTCTCCTTGCTGCGTTGCCAGTTCTGGCCCTCAACCCGGACAAGAGTCTGTTTCAATACAATTGCCGGGCGTGGAACCGTCAGAACGGCCTGCCGGCCAACGGCGTCAAAGCCATTGTGCAGACCCGGGACGGTTTTCTGTGGCTGGGCACGGCGCAGGGACTGGTTCGCTTTGACGGGGTGGAATTCAAACCGGCGGAGATGCCGAAATCTCCATCCTTTTGGAGCGCCAATGTTACCTGCCTGGCCAGTTCCAAAAACGGCGGATTGTGGTTTGGCTTGTCTCGCAATGCGTTTGGATTTTACAACGATGACGCTTCGTCATACCTGGGGCGCCGGGAATGGGGCGGAAGAGACCTGAACGTACAGAACCTGCTTGAATCCAAAGATGGCGCGCTTTGGATCGCCTCGGAACGCATGGGGGCAAGGCTCACAGAGGGGACCAACTTCACGGCCATTCTCGGTTCGACCAACGAGGATTCCTATTGTGATGTAACGTCTCTGTTGGAAGATTCCCACGGACGCATCTGGCTGGGAACGGCCAAGCGCGGCATCTACCGCTGGCAGGCGGGAAAACTCACCAAGATGTCCGACACCTCGCTGGACCAGCGCATTATTTTTGCCATGGCCGAGGATTCCGAAGGCCAGATCTGGCTGGGGACAGAGCAGGGGTTGATTTGTTGTAATACAAATTTGGAGGAAAAGCCGACTGTGCCATTAGCCACTGAAATCCGGGCTTTGCTGGCGGACCGTCAAGGCGCTCTTTGGATTGGAACCGGCGGCAACGGGCTGGTGCGTCGCTATCGCGACCGGAACGAGGTTTTTCAGAGAAAGAATGGTTTGACGGATGATTTTGTGACCGCCCTGGCTGAAGACCAGGAAGGCAGCATCTGGGTGGGAACCCGGGATGGTTTAAGCCAGTTTACGGACATTAAGTTTCCCACCTATCCCATGACCAACGGGATGGGCGACAAGGAAGTTCTTTCCGTGAGCGCCTCCCGGCGGGGCGGGGTGTGGGTGACCACGGATTCAGGACTGAATTATTTTGACGGAACAAACACCGCGGACTATTCCGCCGATGCCGGTTTTCAGACGCCCTACCTCAAACGATCCCTGGAAGCCCGGGACGGCGATCTTTATCTCATCAACGGCCACATGGATGTGGAAATTTTTTCAGACAGAAAAGTTGTGGCCCGCCATCCGAACCCGACCTGGCCGATCGCCATGACGGAAGATGCCCAGGGTGTGGTGGTGGCCGTGGGCGGAAATCTGTTCCGCGCCGGCAGAGATTACTTTACCCCTTACCCGTTTCCCAATGGCAGGAAACCGCTCATCAAATGGGCGGTGAACATGATGACCGGACGCGATGGTTCAATATGGGTTGCGGGCGTCAACGGAATCTGCCGGATCAAGGACGGACAATTTAAACAATGGACGGAGCAGGACGGGCTTTCTGACACCCGGGTCAACTATCTTTGCGAAGACCGGGACGGTGTGATCTGGGCGGGGCTGCAGTCCGGCATTGTCCGTCTGAAAAACAATAAAATTCGAAATATCGGCCGCAAAGACGGTTTGCTGGACGACGGCATTCAGGTGATGGTTTTTGACGATCAGGGATTTCTTTGGGTGGATTCCAGCCGCGGGCTGTTCCGGGCGAGCCTGCAAAACCTGAACGACTTTGCTGATGGGAAAACCGATCGTGTGTCGTGTATTGCCTACAACCACCCGGCAGCGGTCAGGCCTGCCGACTGGGGCGCGCAGGAGAATTCGGGCTGCCGGACGGCGGACGGCCGGATTTGGTTTCCAAGTTCCAAGGGCCTGGTGATGATTGATCCTTCGAACATTCCCACCAACAAGGTTGCCGTGCAGGTTCACATCTATCGGGTTCGCGTCAATGGCGTTGACATGGCCGGGAACAAAGCGGCGGTGGTCCAGCCTGGCCGGGGCGAACTCGAATTTTACTATACCGCACCAAGTTTCATCGCGCCCCAAGCCGTTCGGTTTCAGTACTGGCTCGAGGGATACGATCAAAATCCGAAGTTTGCGGAAAATCGCCGTCTGGCTCTTTATACGAATCTCAAGCCCGGCAAATATACCTTCCACGTCATCGCCGCCAACGCCGATGGGCTCTGGAGTGATCATGGAGATTCCGTGGAAATTCGTTTGCTCCCCCACTTTTACCAAACCGTCTGGTTCTATTTGCTGTGTGCCGGGCTGGCGTCTGTCGTCCTGGCCGGCATCTATGCCTGGCGTGTCAAACATCTGAAGAACAAGGAATACGCCCTGCAGAAAGCCCACCATCAACTGGAAACTGAAGTCAAGAAACGCACCACTGAACTGGCCGAAACCGTCACCTCGCTCCGCTATGAGGTCCGGCAACGCGTCCTGGTTCAGTCCGAGTTGGAGGTGCAAAAAACAGAGCTGGAAGCCGAAATTGAAGAGCGGAAGCGGATGGAGATGGAAGTGGAGCGGATTCACCGCGAACTGCTGGTTGCTTCGCGCCAGGCCGGCCAGGCGGAAGTGGCCTCCAGCGTGTTGCATAACGTCGGCAACGTCCTCAACAGTGTCAATGTCTCGACCAGCCTTATCCGAGATCATCTGGGGCGGTTGAGTGGAACCGACCTGGAACAAGCCGCGCAAATGATCCGGGAACACGCGGACGATCTGGGCCGGTTTCTGACCGCCGACGAGAAAGGCCGTCATTTTCCGCGTTACCTGAGCGAAGTGTCGCAGTATTTAAGCCACGAGCAGGAGTATCTGCTGAATGAGATCAACGGGCTGGCGCAGAATGTGGAGCACATCAATGAAATCGTGGCCATGCAACAGAACTACGCGAGTGTATCCGGCGTGCATGAAAAGGTGGCCGTGTCCGAGGTGGTGGAGAATGGCATCACGATGAATTTGGGGGCCTTTTCGAGGCATGGCATAAAGGTGATACGGGAATACGAGCCGGTGGATTACCTGACGGTGGACAAGCACAAGCTGTTGCAAATTCTGGTGAACATCCTGCGCAATGCAAAATATGCGTGCGACGAGAGCCGGTCGTCCGGGAAGCAGGTGACCGTTCGGATCAAAGGGGCGGGAAGCGACCGTGTGTGTGTTGAAATCGCCGACAACGGGGTGGGGATACCGCCGGAGAACCTGACGCGGATATTCTCGCATGGATTTACGACGCGCAAGCACGGGCATGGGTTTGGGCTGCACAGTTCGGCATTGGCGGCCAGGGAGATGGGCGGTTCGCTGACGGTTCAGAGCGCGGGTGTGGGCAAAGGCGCCACGTTTATCGTGGAATTGCCCCTCAGTCCGCCCAACCTGGCGGAGGGACAATCCTCGCAACCGGGTCAGGAGCCGTGAAAAGCCAATTCCGCAGTGCCATCGCTCCGGGAAGGTGGCTCGACTTGTGCTGGGTGGGATCAGGCTGGCAAACTTGATGAAAAACATTGTTTTGAAAAAAATGTTCATGCGGCGCAAGCAGCTTCGGAACCTGTCTCTGGCGGGTTTCTTGCTGGGTTTTGCCCTGGTTCCGTTCCGCTCCCCGGCCTTGGATCCGAACCAAAGCGTTTTCCAATACAACTGCCAGTCCTGGAGCCGCCACAACGGCCTTCCCGCAAACAACGTGTATGCCATCGCGCAAACGAAGGATGGTTATCTGTGGCTCGGCACTTCCATCGGGTTGCTTCGTTTTGACGGCGTGGACTTCACGCTCATTGGCGCTCCGCCGGTGTCGGAGCTTCGCAACACCCGCATCGCCTGCCTGGCTCCCGCCCAGGACGGCGGTCTTTGGTTCGGGCTCGAGCACAGCTCATACGGTCTTTACAAAGCTGGGGGCGAATGGTTCGTCGGAAAAAATCCGCACGGTGACTTGAACTGGGACGTTCGCAGCTTGCTGGAGGATCCTCATGGAACTCTGTGGATCGGCGGGGAATATTGCTCCCAAATCGCTTCCGGCGCCACCAACTTGCATCTTTTGTTTGCGGACCAGTCCCAGGCCCCCTTGGTGAACGCTGTGTTTCAGGATTCCAAAGGCCGCACCTGGCTGGGAACATCCGCTCAGGGCTTGTATTACTGGCAGGACGGCAGTCTGAACAAACTTCCCGATCCAGTAATCGGATCCCGTGTCGTTAATGCCCTGGCCGAAGACCGGCTCGGCCAGCTTTGGGTGGGAACGCATACCGGATTGTTCTGCTATGGAAGCAATCTCCAACAACGCGTGCGAGGCAGGTTCATTGGCAGTGAAATCACCTGTCTGTTCGTGGACCGTCACGGCATCCTGTGGATCGGAACGAGCGGTGACGGTCTCATCCGGTACAAGAACGGATCTTTCACTTCGCTGCGAAAAACCGATGGGCTGGCCAGCGACTTCATTTTGGCACTGGCTGAGGATCAGGAAGGCAGCCTTTGGATCGGCACCGGGGACGGCATGAGCCAGCTCACCGACGTCAAATTCCCGACCTATTCGAGCGCGGACGGCATTCCGGGCGATAACGCGGTTCACTCCGTCAGCGCATCACCCCGGGGCGGTCTCTGGGTGAGCACATCCATTGGCACACTATACTTCGATCACGGGGTAACCCGGATGGACGCGACGAATTCCGGGCTGGCAATTCCTTTCGTGAAGCGGACGCTCGAGGCGAAAAATGGGGACATGTTTGTCATTTCAGGCCTGAACCAGATCGAGGTGCTGTCAGAGGATCGGGTCGTGGCCCGGCACGCCACGACGAACATGCCGGTGGCGCTGGTGGAGGATTCCAAGGGGGTTGTCGCTTCCGTTGGCGGCGAGCTTTTCCGGGTAAGCCGGGACGGCCTGGTTCCCTACGAGTTCACCAACGGACGGAAGCCTGAGCTTTGGTGGGTGATCAATCTGGCCCCTGGACGCGATGACAGCATCTGGGTGGCCTGTATCAACGGCATCTGCCGCGTGAAAGACGGCACTTTCAAACAATGGACGCAGAGCGATGGCCTGGCGGACGTGCGCTGGGTTTGCGAAGAACCTGACGGCACCGTCTGGGTGGGGCTGGCCACAGGCATCGCCCGCCTGCAAAACGGCCGGATCCGCCATCTTCGGCGGCAGGACGGCCTGCTGGACCCCAACATTAGCGCCATCGTGCCCGATGAACGCGACAATCTCTGGGTCTATACCCTGCGCGGCATCTTTCGGCTCAGCAAGAAAAACGTGGACGATTTCTTCTGCGGCAGGATTGATCATGTCGAATGCATCGCGTTTGAAGGTCCCGAGGGTTATGGGCAGGAGAATTCCGCCTGCCGAACCCTGGACGGTCGCATCTGGTTTCCCGGCTCGAAGGGTGTGATTGCGGTTGATCCGACAAACATTCCCGTCAACTGGGTGGCGCCTCCCGTCCATGTACATCGTGTTCGCGCCAGTGGAACCGAGCTGGACCGCTTTAAACCTCTCGTCCTGAAACCCGGCCAGCAGGACATCGAATTCTCATACACCGCCATCAGTTTCATCTCGCCCGAAAAAATGCGCTTTCGTTACAAGCTCGAAGGGCTTGACCGTAATTGGATTGAAGCCGGAGAACGCCGTCTGGCTTATTACGCCAATCTCAAGCCGGGTCGCTACACCTTCCACGTCATCGCCTGCAATGCGGATGGTGTCTGGAACGAGGCCGGCGCCACGGTTCCAGTCGAGTTGTTGCCGCACTTCCATCAAACGGTGTGGTTCCGTTTGTTGTGTGGAGTCGCTGCCGTCGGGGTTGTTTTCGGCGGCTATGGCTGGAGACTTCGCCATTTGACCCGCAAACAACAGGCGCTCCTGGAGGCGCAGGCGCTCCTGGAGAGAAGGGTCGTCGAACGCACCGCCGAGCTGGGCGAGAGCAACATACTGCTGAAAAGTGAGATTGAAGAGCGGAAGCGGATGGAGATGGAAGTGGAGCGGATTCACCGCGAACTGCTGATCGCCTCGCGTCAGGCCGGCCAGGCGGAAGTGGCCTCCAGCGTGTTGCACAACGTCGGCAACGTTCTCAACAGTGTCAATGTTTCGACCAGCCTCATCCGCGACCACCTGGGGCGGTTAAGCATGTCCGACCTGGAACAAGCCGCGCAAATGATCCGGGAGCACGCGGACGATCTGGGCCGGTTTCTGACGACCGACGAGAAAGGGCGTCATTTTCCGCGATACCTGAGTGAAGTGTCGCAGTATTTGAGCCACGAGCAGGATTATCTGCTGAAGGAGATCAACGGGCTGGCGCAAAATGTGGAGCACATCAATGAAATCGTGGCCATGCAACAGAACTACGCGAGTGTTTCCGGCGTGCATGAGAAGATTGCCGCGTCAGAGGTGGTGGAGAATGGCATTACGATGAACGCGGGAGCTTTTTCGAGGCATGGCATAAAAGTGATTCGTGATTACGAGCCGGTGGAATTCCTGACGGTGGACAAGCACAAGCTGTTGCAAATCCTGGTGAACATCCTGCGCAACGCGAAATATGCGTGTGACGAGAGCGGGTTGACAGAGAAGGCGGTGACGGTTCGGATCAAGGGCGTGGGCGGGGAGCGGGTGCGCATTGAAATCGCCGACAACGGGGTGGGGATACCGCCGGAGAATCTGACGCGGATATTCTCGCATGGATTTACTACGCGGGAACATGGGCATGGATTTGGACTGCACAGTGCGGCGCTGGCGGCCAAAGACATGGGAGGTTCGCTTGCCGTGCACAGCGAAGGTGCGGGCAAAGGCGCCATGTTTATCCTGGAATTGCCTCTCAACCCTCCCGACCGGGCGGAGAAAAAATCCCCACAACCGGGGTCAAGATGATCCATTTGCGGCCGTGCTGACCTGCTCCGGAACACTGGCGCGGCGGTTATTATTTCGGAGTCATTTTGTAGTTTGCGCACCCGGACCGGGTGGGTAGACTCCTTAAAATTTTTAATAAAAACCAACTATGAATAAAAACACATTACTAATCGCTGTTGCTCTGGCATTGAGTCTGTCCTGGGTGGGCTGCAACAAGTCCGGCAAACTGGACCAGAAATCCGAGTTCAAGACGCCGGCCGGCCCGGTGGAGTTGAAACTGAAATGGCCGCTGGGCGAACGAGTCGTGATGGACATGGACACGAAGATGAACATGGAGATATTCATGCCGGGCCAGCCCAACCCCATGAAGCAGGACATGACCATGGGGCAGAAATACGGGCTGACGGTGTTGAAGGAAACCCCCGGCGGCGGGCATGAAGTGGAGATGGAATACCTCAGCGCCCGGATGGCCATGGAAATGGGAGGCAAAAAGCTGCTGGATTATGATTCGAATAAAAAAGCGGCGAGCGACAAGGCGAATCCGGTGGCCGACATGTTCGGAAAAATCATCGGCGCCAAAATTGACTATTACATGGATGCCAGCAACGATGTCGAGCGAATCGAAGGCGTGGATGAACTGGTGAACCGGCTGTCGTCCGGCGGACAGACGGATATGGGCGTGCAAATGTTCAAGAGCGCCATGTTTGGCAAGGATAATTTCAAGCGGATGATGAGCGCCTACCGTTTTGTGCCGCCCCAACCGGTGCAACCGGGCGACACCTGGCCGATCAACCAAAGCTTTGAAATGGGCCCGTTCGGCACATTGTCCGTGAATTTCGACTGCACCCTTCAAGGCTGGGAAATGCACGGGAAACGCAACTGCGTCCGCATCGAATTCCAGGGAACGATCAAATCCACGCCCGGAACCAATGCCAACCCGACCGGAATATCCATGACCATCCTGGAGGGCAATTCTTCCGGTGTGTCCTGGTTCGACCCGGAATTGGGGATCAGCATTGATACCACCATCAACCAGGATATGAAAATGGCCATGACCATACCCATGAACGGGCGCGGAAATGCCGCCGCCCGCACCCAAACAATGACAAACGTCATGAGTTCGGCCATCACCATGAAACTGGATTCAGTGAAGTGATGTCATCCGGTGTGCCTGGTCTTTCAGACCGTCAAGTTTCAAGCCGCCTCGTCCCGCAATGTGGGATGGGCGGCTTTTTTTGCACCCGCACAAAACCCGGCCAAAAATAAAATGGCCATCACGGCGGCAATTTGCGAGCCTCCCGGACCATTTGTGTTCATGCCATGCAAACCATAACCTTGGGAACCAGTTCATTGCCCGCCAGCCGCCTGGCCTACGGCTGCTGGCGGTTGAACGGTGCGCCGGACCTTCGCGCCGCCGGCAAACAAGCGGTCGTCGCTGCTTTCGAAACCGGTTACACCATTTTCGACCACGCGGACATCTATGGTGGCGGTGAGGCGGAAAAAATCTTCGGCGAAGTTCTGCGTGACGTTCCCGGCCTGCGCGAGCGCGTCCTGATTGTGACCAAGGCCGGGGTGCGCCGGGGTGATGATCCGCCCGGTTCGCCTTATCACTTCAATCTTTCCGGTGAACACATCGTGCGCTCCTGCGAAGGTTCACTCCAACGGCTGGGGGTTGAAACCATTGATTTGTTTCTGCTGCACCGCGCCGACTGGCTCGCGGACCCGGCGGAGGTGGCCGGTGCGTTCACCCGGCTCAAGCAATCGGGCAAGGTGCGTTTTTTTGGCGTCAGCAATTTTCGCCCGACCCACGTCGCCGCCATTCAATCAGCCTGCCCGTTGCCGCTCGTGGCGCACCAGGTGGAAATCAGCCTCGGCCAGCTTGCCGCCCTGGATGATGGCACGCTGGACCAATGCCTGGCCGCGAAGATGACACCGATGGCGTGGAGTCCGCTGGGCGGCGGCCAGTTTGCCGACGGCGCAAAACGGCTGCTGAAGTATCAGGAAGGTTATCGCACCGAGGGCGTGCTGCCGTTGCTCGACGAATACGCGAAGCAGCGCGGCGTGACGCGTTCCGCCGTGGCGCTGGCGTGGCTGTTGAAACATCCCTCCGGCATCATGCCCATCGTTGGTTCCACCAATCCCCAGCGCATCCGCGAAGCCGCTCGCGCGGCGGAGATTTCTTTGAGCCGTGAGGAATGGTACCGCCTGTTCACCGCCGCGCGCGGCGTGCCGTTGCCATAGAGGGTTCCTCGCCTGATTGGAACGCCGGATTTATCCGGCAGCAGGTCGAACCGTGAGTGAGGCCTGCCGGTTGAAACCGGCGTTCCGATGTCGTGCCCAAACGTGGATTTTTTGACAAACCTGCTTGCGGGTGGAACAGTGGCCGAATTAACATTGCGCATTCGTGATGCTAAACGATGAAAATGCGTTTGGTGATTTTCAACCGAAGGGGATTGACCGGCTAACCGGTCATTGAGATGTCATCGATTTTTCCGAAGTGGACAAACTGGTTGCCGCTGCAAATTGGCGTCGTGCTGGCGCTGGTGGGCGGCGTGGTGATGGCCGGTGTCACTTATTATTGCACGCCCAAATACACCCGCGTCGGCTACCAGCCGGTCCAGCCTGTGCCGTTTTCCCACGCCGTTCACGCGGGGCAACTGGGCATGGATTGCCGCTACTGTCACAACACCGTGGAACAATCGTGGTTTTCCAGCATCCCGGGCGCATCCACGTGCATGAATTGCCACAATCAGGTGCTCAAGGACGATCCGCGCCTTGCGCCCGTCCGCGAAAGCGCGGCAACCGGCCAGCCCATTCCGTGGGTGCAGGTTCACATCGTGCCGGACTACGTTTATTTCAACCACTCCATCCACGTCGCGCGCGGCATCAGTTGTGTCGAGTGCCACGGGCGCGTTGACCAGATGGACGAGGTCCGTCACGCCAAATCATTCAGCATGAGCTTCTGTCTCGATTGCCATCGCCAACCGGTGGCGTTCATCCGGCCGGTGGACAAGGTTACGGATTTGGGCTGGCAATGGAGCACCAATGCGAACGTCGCTGCGCAAATGCAAAGAACCAACGGCGTCCAGTTCGTTCACGACTGGCGCGTGGAATCGCTCGAAAACTGCTCAGCCTGTCACCGATGATGAATTTACGATTTACGATTTACGATTTACGATTGGCGCTTGAAGTCAGGTGCCGCGCCGGAGTTTTTTCCAATCCGCAATCCGCAATGCGCAATCCGCAATTTATCGTGCCATTATTTGTGTTCATCGTTCCCAAATGAAGCCCCAACCTTCAACTCCCGCCCCGCCTGCCCTGACCGGCCGCCGTTACTGGCGCAGCCTGGATGAACTGGGCGACACGCCGGAGTTCAAGCAATGGCTGGAGCGCGAGTTTCCCGAAGGCGCAAGCGAGTTCACCGACCCGGTGTCGCGGCGGCATTTCGTCAAAATCATGTCCGCCTCGTTCGCGCTTGCGGGCCTGGGCGTGATGGGCGCGGGCTGCCGCCGGCCCGAGGAAAAACTGGAGCCGTTCGGCCAGCAGCCGGAAGGCTATGTCTATGGCGAACCGAAATATTATGCGACGTCTATGCCGACGCGTACCGGCGCGGTCCCGCTGGTCGCCAAATCCTACGAAGGCCGGCCCATCAAGCTGGAGGGCAACGCCAAATTCCCCGGCAGCAACGGCGGCACCGACCGCTACGCGCAGGCTTCCATCCTCGACCTTTACGATCCCGACCGTGCAAAGCAGTTCAAGAAGCTCAATCAAGGCAAGATGGAAGCGGTTTCACGCGACGAAGCGTTAAAATTCCTTGAAGACTTGTCGAAGAAGTTCACAGCGAACCAAGGCGAAGGGGTGGCATTCCTTGCCGAAAGCAGCACGTCACCGTCACGCGCGCGGTTGCAAAAGTTGATTTCCGAGAAATTCCCGAAGGCGCACTGGGTTTCTTACAATGCGATTGATTCGGGCATTCATCAATTGGCTGCGACTTTGTCATTCGGCCAAGCTATCCGGCCGGTTTACCATTTCGACAAGGCGAAGGTCATCCTGTCGCTGGATTGTGATTTTCTAGGTGGCGAGGATGACGCGCACAATCACATCCGCAAATTTGCCGCCGGTCGCAAGGCTGGCGAGGGGATGAGTAGGCTTTACGCCGTTGAATCCTTGTTCACGCTCACTGGTGCGAATGCGGATCACCGACTGCGTGTGGCCGCGAACCTGGTTGGACAAATTGCCGGCGCAATTGCATGGCAAATTCCGGGTTCCGATTCATTGCCGGGTAGTCCTAAAGTTTCAGTTCCCGCTGGTATTGATGCAAAATGGATTACCGAATGTGCAAAAGATTTATTGGTAAATCGTGGCGAATCGCTTGTTGTAGCTGGACATCGTCAGCCGTTTGAAACGCATGAGCTGGCGCATGAGTTGAATGTTTTGCTTGGCAACGTCGGCAAGATCATTGATTTTCGTAGAGCTTTATATTTTCCAGACCGCAGTATCTCTGATCTTGCTGATTGGTTGAATGGTGGAGAAATTGAGACGCTAGTAATACTCGGCGGCAACCCAGCTTATAATGCATCAGCGGCATTGGATTGGGCGGTGAAACAGCGCAAGGCGACGACGGTCGTCCGTCTTGGTTATTACGAAGACGAGACCTTTTCCAATTGCGACTGGCATTTTCCAGCAGCACATTATCTCGAATCATGGGGCGATGCCGAAACGGGCGATGGCACGCTCGTGCCAATCCAGCCGTTGATCCAACCGCTGTTTGACGGTTTGACAGAGTTGGATTTTCTTGCACGACTTGCCGGCGAATCACAGACGAATCCTTACGAAATTGTTCGTCAGACAATTATTGGAGTCTGGGATGGAATGAACCCGGAAGAAGCCTGGAAGAAATTTTTATTCGATGGCTATCTTCCCGATTCGGCGATGAAATATGTAGGGGTGAAGTTAATTGAAACAAGTGTTCCGCCAAAATCGGCAGCATTGTCGGCGAACAATCTCGAAGTGGTTTTTTATCGCGACGCGAAGATGGATGATGGGCGTTATGCCAACAACGGCTGGATGCAGGAGTTGCCCGATCCCATCACCAAGCTGACTTGGGACAACGCGGTGCTCGTCAGCCGCAAGACGGCACGCGAACTCGGTGTTCAGAATGGCGACGTGGTCGAGATCACGTTGAACGGCCGCAGCGTCAAAGGTCCCATCTGGACGCAGCCGGGCATGGCGGATTATTCGCTCGGCCTGGCGCTTGGTTACGGACGCGAAAGGGCAGGGCGGGTCGGCACTGGCGTCGGGTTCAACGCCTACCAGGTTTTCACTGGCAAATACATCGAGACCGGCGCGACGGTTCGCAAGACGGGCGAGACGCACGCGCTGGCGACGACGCAAAGTCATTGGTCCATGGAAGGCCGTCCGATTGTGCGCGAGGCGAACCTGGCGGAATATTCCAAGGAACCAAGTTTTGCGAATGAAATGCACGGCACCGAGCCGCCGGTCGTGCAGTCGTTGTATCCCAATCCGCTCGACGAGGCGAAGAAGGCCGCGCTGCATCAGTGGGGCATGGCGATTGATTTGACGGCGTGCGTGGGTTGCGGCACGTGCGTGCTCGCGTGCCAGAGCGAGAATAACATTCCCATCGTCGGCAAGGATCAGGTGCGGCGCGGACGCGAAATGCACTGGATGCGGATTGACCGTTATTACACCGCCGATCCAAAAAAAGAAAAACCATCCGATGCCTTCCAGAAGGATGACGAGCAGCAATTTTCCGAATGGATTGACAACGTTCAGGCGGTGAACCAGCCGATGCTGTGCCAGCATTGCGAAGCCGCCCCGTGCGAGAACGTCTGCCCGGTCAACGCCACCGTTCACGACCAGGAAGGCTTGAACGTGATGGCGTACAACCGTTGCATCGGCACGCGGTATTGCGCGAACAACTGTCCGTACAAAGTCCGCCGGTTCAATTATCTCGACTACAACAAACGCCCGCTGGCCGATCTCAAGGGGCCGTTTTATCCGACGCCGCTCACTCACAAGACCGACGGCAAATGGGACTTGTTGAGCTGGTTCAAGGCGCCCGATGCCAGCGGCATGCGTGAGGAAGACGAATGGGATTTGATCAAAATGATCAAGAACCCGGACGTGACGGTGCGCATGCGCGGCGTCATGGAAAAATGCACCTTTTGCACGCAACGCATCGAGCAGGCGAAAATCGCGCAAAAGGTCACGTCCGGCGCGTCCGGCGACGTGCGGCTCACGGAAGCCGCCGGCACGATTCCCAAGACCGCGTGCCAGCAGGCGTGTCCGGCACAGGCGATTGCGTTCGGCGACATCAGCGACCCGGACAGCAGCGTTTCCAAACTCAAGGCACAGCCGCGGAATTATTCCGTGCTTGGCGATTTGCTGACCAAACCGCGAACGACGTATCTGGCGCGCATCCGCAATCCAAATCCGAACATGCCCGACTATCACAAATGGCCTTACAGCTTTGAGGAATATGAAAACCACGGCGGTGAACTTGAAGCCGCAAAAAAGATTTAACGCAAAGATGCGAAGACACAAAGAAAAGCAACTAGGGCAATATGGGAGTGCGGGAATTTTGGACTGCGGTGGCAGAGCGCAGCGGCGACACCGCTTTTCGACTGCGGACAGAGCTTCCAAAGCGGCGTGGCGCTTCGCTTCCCGCCGCAGTCCAAAAACCTTTGCGCCTTTGCGTTAAAAAATGAAATAATCAATGCCTGAATCCGCAACCAACTTGAAAACTTTCACGCCGCCGGCGGAATTGCGGCGCGCGCCGATCGTGTTGAACAACCGCGGCTCCGGCTGGCTGACGGACAAGCTCTCGTCGTTCGCCGAGGGCAAAACTCCGCTTTGGTGGTGGATTATGTTCGTTCCAGCGGTCTTGGGAGCGACTGTATTGTTGCCGTCAATGTTGATTTACCAGGTTTCCACCGGCGTCGGTGTCTGGGGCAACAATCAACCGGTGGCGTGGGGCTGGGACATCATCAATTTCGTGTGGTGGGTGGGCGTCGCGCACGCCGGCACGCTGATTTCGGCGATGTTGTTCCTGACGCGGCAACATTGGCGCACGACGATTGGCCGGGCAACGGAAGCCATGACGGTCTTCTCGGTCATGATGGCGGGTCTTTACCCGGCCATCCACGTCGGACGCGTGTGGTTTGCCTGGTTCCTGTTTCCGATTCCCAACTCGAACGCCCTCTGGCCGCAGTTTCGCTCGCCGCTCATGTGGGACGTGTTCGCCGTCAACACCTACATGCTGGTCTCGATGCTGTTCTGGTACATGGGAATGATTCCCGACCTGGCCGTGCTGCGCGACCGCGCGACGACGCGGGTGCGGCAATTCATTTACGGTTTTCTGGCGATGGGCTGGACCGGCTCGGCGCGGCACTGGCACCATTATGAAAAGGCCTACGTCGTTTTGTCCGGCTTGTGCACGCTGCTGGTGTTCACGGTGAGCTCCATCGTCGGCCTGGATTTTTGCACGTCGCAACTGGCCGGCTGGCACGCGACGATTTTCCCGCTGTATTTTGTCGTCGGCGCCGTGTATTGCGGCTTCGGCATGGTGCTGGTGCTGCTCATTCCGCTGCGCAAGTTGTGTCATCTGGAGGAAATCATCACGCCCCGGCACCTGGAGCGCATCTGCAAGCTGACTCTGCTCAGCAGCCTGGCCATCGCCTATATCTACCTGATGGAATATTTCATCGCGTGGTACAGCGGCGACCCTTATGAACGCTGGGTTTTCGGCCACCGGCTGTTCGGCCACACCAGCTGGTATGGCGGCTGGATCATGCTCGTGGTCAACGTGGGCCTCGCCCAACTGCTCTGGTTCAAGCGCGTCCGGCAAAACCTGAAATTCGTCTTCGCCATCGGCGTGCTCATAAACATCGGCATGTGGTTCGAACGATCCGTCATCATCGTCGGCTCGCTCTACCAGGATTTCCTGCCCGCCAACTGGGGCGTGTATTTCCCGACGTGGGTGGACATCGGCACCTATCTGGGCACGCTCGGCGCGTTTTTCATGATGTATCTGCTGTTCATAAAATTCCTGCCGCTGGTCGCCATTGCCGAGGTGAAGGGGGCGATGCCGCAGGCCGACCCGCATCATCCGCTGGGCGGAGCAAACGGAGGCAAAACATGATACTGCTCTCGGCAAAGCTGGCTTGTCCCGTTCGGAGTTCCGTCCCGCCCCGCGGGACGGCCGGAGCGTGGCTGTCTCAGCCGCAGCACGTTCAACAGCTCAAAGTCCGTCGAATTTCGTGCACTCATCCGGCAATTCTGGCTGCTGCGGGTGGGACACCCGCGCTCCGTTTTAAAGGAGGCCATTCATGAGCGATAAACCTTACGGCCTCATGGCGGAATTTGATTCGCCCGCGGCGATTTTGCACGCGGCGGAGAAAGTTGGCGAAGCGGGTTATCGTCGTTGGGACGTCTTCACACCCTTCCCGGTTCACGGCCTCGACCGGGTGATGGGCTTCAAAAATTCGCTGGTGGGCTGGTTCGCACTGGTTTTCGGCGGCGGCGCATTTGTGGCGACCATGGGGTTGATCTGGTTCACCAACACGTT
>Ga0182027_10006984_pt1 | contig 16761 bp, 13 predicted proteins | sample 712E1DmetaG_FD_121300 | JGI IMG/M metagenome (GOLD analysis project Ga0182027, IMG submission 121300) | Permafrost microbial communities from Stordalen Mire, Sweden - 712E1D metaG (Illumina Assembly) | ecosystem: Environmental > Terrestrial > Soil > Wetlands > Permafrost | place: Sweden... | reverse complement strand
TGCTCAAATCAGCCGGTAGAAACTGGCATAGATACTTCCAATCGTTCCCGATTAAGTTTTTGTCCATGCCAGAAGCATACATAAGTCGCAACAAATGTCAATTCCTTATTCTAGCGCCTATGCGCGGAACCCCTGTGTCACTGCGTCCCATACATGGCCTGTCTTGGCTTCTTAACGGCCGCCGACATAAAAGGCGATGTCGGCGCCACCCCGGTCAAAGGGATTCGTAGCAAGGACGGCCCGGTTTGCAGTTCTCCATGTTGGCTACGTCCCCATCCGGTCCAAGGCAATTCTGGGTGTGAACGCACCAACAGATGCCGCTATCGGAGCGGGGGACGGTCGGGTCAGGTTCAGCTTCGATAAACATCCACTTGGAGCGCAACAATCGGCAACGCTCTTGGGAAATTCCAGGCTGAGGAGTGGGTTCCGGCATAATCAGGCCTCTCCTTTCACTGCGCGCAGCAAGGCGCGCTTGACCGCGACGCGGGCCAATTGGACTTTGTAAGCATTCTTTGAAAGCGGGGTGGCTTTGCTGACGGCGGCTTTTCCGGCTTCGTCCGCCAGTTCGTTAACAAAGGTCTTACCCACCAAGGCTTGTTCCGCCTCCGGTGACGGCCAAGGCACAGGCGCCACATGACCGAGCACGACGCGCGCACTTCTGACCGCATCACCGTTCAGGCTGAGGGCGACAGCGGCGAAAGCCAAGGGCCAGTCCAGCGCCTCTTTTTGGCGAACTTCGTACACCGCCATTTTGACTCCGTGGGCAGCGGGTACAACGATCTCAGTGACGATTTCGTGCGGTTTGAGCGCGTGCTCGCTTTCACTTTCGCTTGCCGGCGTAACGAAGAACTTGTCGATTTCAAGCTCCCGCGCTCCTTCCGGACCGTGCAGCCAGATCTTCGCTCCCAAGGCTAACAGGGCGGGTCCCAAGCTTGACGGGCTCACGAAATAAGCCGGTCCGGAATTGCCCAGGATGGCGTGATAGCGGTTGTCGCCGTCCGGCACCAAGGGTTTTCCCTGATAAGTCGCCAGCAGGCCATATCCCGCACGGTAGTACCAGCAGCGCGGCCGCTGGCAAAGGTTGCCACCCACAGTTCCTACACTGCGACCCTGCGGGCTGTAGATGCCTTGGGCAGCCTGGACCAAGGCCGGATAATGCTGTCGCACCATCCCATTCTCGATTAGCTCGTCCAAGGTGACCAAAGCGCCGAGGCGCAAGCCGGACCCTGATTTGAATTCGATTTGTTTCAGTTCCTTGAGCTTTTGCAGATCGACTACCCGCGCCGGGTTGACAATGCCGTCCTTCATCAAACTGAGCAGGTCAGTTCCCCCTGCCAGGACTGCTGCTTCGCCCTTTACATCGGCCAACAAATGGACCGCTGCCTGTAAGGTTGTGGGGCTTGTATATTCGAAGGCTTGCATCAGGCTACCCCTCCTTTCTCGAGTGCGGCGAGGACCTTTTCCGGAGTGATCGGTAATGTAGGCACGCGCACGCCGATGGCGTTGGCCACGGCGTTGGAGATGGCCGCGCCCGGCGAAATCACAGGCGGCTCACCCAGGCCGATTGTGCCGCGTTCGTCAAATCCCGGCCCCGTCATCATGTGAACCACCAATTCGCCGATGTCACCAATGCCCGCCAGCTTGTAAAACTCCATGTTGGGATTCAGCATACGGCCCGTGACATCGTCCATGATTTTTTGCTCGAACAGCGCGTAAGTGATACCCATGATCAGCGCGCCGTAGCATTGGCTTTCCGCCGTTTTCACGTCGATGACGAGCCCGCAGTCCTGCGCGCACACCATCTTGTTGATTTTCACGATTCCTGTCTCGGTGTCCACGGAAACATCCGCTATTTCCACTCCGCCCACACCACTGGAGCCCAGAGAGCAGGGACCGGGGTTCTTCCCAGTCACCTGAATCGTCTTTAAACCCAGCTTGGCGCAGGCTTGCTTCCAGGTAAGGCTCTTAGAAGAGTCGTCCTTCGCCTGTATCTTTCCACCAGCGGCTATGAGTTGGTCAGCGGGAACCCCCAGGCCAGGGGCCACGGCAGCGAAGAGTTGATCGAGGGCGTCCACGCATCCGCGGCGAGTGGAAGCGCTCACTCCGCCCACGGTGGTGCTGCCGCCGGAGGGGCCGCTGCTCGGGTACTTGGTATCTCCGATATTTACCGCAATCGCCTCAAGGGGAAGACCCAGGGTCTCTGCCGCCACGATGTTGATCACGGTCCGCGTCCCGGTGCCCAAGTCTTGGCTTGCCAGATTTACCTCGACCGAGCCATCGGGATGGATGTTCACGTTGCAATTACTGTTGTGCCCTCGGCCGCCCCAAGTGTGGAGGCTGATTCCCAGGCCACGCTTGATGGAACTGGGAGTCGGGTGGCCGCGCGGGTGCCAGTTCTTCTCCCAATCAATCAGCTCAGCAGCCTTGCGAAGCTCCTGCCGGTACACGTCCGCACGCTCGGGCGCGAGATCGGCGTTCTTGGAGAAGAATTCAAGCGGGTCCATGTTCAGCTTAGCGGCAAGGTCTTCAAGAGCACCCATCGTGAGCACTGCCGCCTGGGGGTGGTTGGGCGCCCGCCAAGCGCGCGCTGGACCAGTGTTCGTGCTGACCGAGGTATGGCGAGTGACCTTGTTGGGTATGCCGGTGAAGACGTAAGGAAGGGGAGGCATGCCAGTCCCCGCCGGGCCTCCAGTGCCCCAGGAGTCCGATTGCCAAGCCACGATAGTCCCGTCTTTCTTTGCCGCCACTTTAATCTTGGCATAGCTGGAAGGTCGCGCCCCGGCCACTTCCAATTCCATGTCACGTTCGAGCAGCAGTTTGACGGGCTTGCCAGCAATCTTTGCAAGCCGGGCGTTCTCAATACCCCAGCGGTCCGCACCGAATTTGCTGCCAAATCCCCCACCGACGTATTGGCATATATTCTCGATATTGTTGTTCTTGACATCGATGTTTGCCTGCCTCAGTGCTTCACCGACTTCCCCCGGTATTCCGGATACGTTTTGAGTGGAGAAATAGGTCTTCAAGGTGTCCGGACCTGTCCACTCAGCAACGCTACCGTGTGATTCAAGGCAGCAATGTGTGATCGTGGCTATGCCGTAGTAACCGTCGGAAATGACCACATCGGGGTCGCTGAAAGCCTTGTCAGGGTCGCCGGCCTTTTCGCCGCCTGCCGCCTTGGCGTGCTCACCCGCCTTACTTAGATCTTCTTCATTAACGAAGTGGGGGAGTTGTTCAAATTCGATTTTGATCTTCTTCAAGGCGTCTCGAGCAATATCTTCGCTTTCCGCTGCCACGGCCACGATTTCATCGCCTGCCCATTGAATTTCCTTGCCCACGTCCTGAATCTTCCGCACCGCCTTCACGCCCGGCGTGCTCTCGGCGGCGGAGGTGTCCAAGGCGGTGATTTTGGCATGAGCATAAGGTGAGCGCAGAATCTTGCCATAGAGCATGCCCGGGAGGTTGACGTCGTAAGTGTACTTGGCCTTGCCGCTCGACTTGGCGGGCCCGTCGATGCGGCTAATCCGCTTGCCGATGAGTTTCCTTTCCCCTGCTTCCGGCCAATCGTATTTGCACTTAGGCATTTGCTTTCCCTCCCTTCATCGACTTGGCGGCATCCAGCACGGCTTGCCGGACGCCGACGTACGTTCCACAGCGACAGAGATTGCCACCTAGTCCCTCTTCAACGTCATCAAACGTGGGGTTGGGATGTTTATCCAGGAATGCCTTGCACGCCACCACAAAACCGGGCGTGCAAAAACCGCATTGCTGCGCATCGTTTTCGACAAAGGCGGCCATGACGGGATGCAGTTTGCCATCTTGGGAAAGTCCCTCGATTGTCCCAATGTCATGCCCTTCCGCCTGTATTGCGAGCAGGTTGCAAGCATAGACCGGTTTGCCATCCATAATGACTGTGCAGGCGCCACAGACCCCGCGATCGCAGACCTTCTTAGCCCCCGTTAGGTCCAAGTGGTTCCGGAGAGCATCGAGCAGTGTGACGCGAGGTTCGAGGTTCAGTTTGTGAGGCTTACCGTTAACCCTCAAAGTGATGGAAACAGGCCCCGGACCAGCGACAGCATCCGACCCTGCCGGAGGAGAGGCCGCGCGCGCTTCCGTAATCAGCAACCCGCTGGATACGGCGGCGCTGGCCCCTTTCAAAAAGTCGCGCCGGGTGAGACTTTCTTTCCTTGACGCCGCCTCTGTTGGCTTCTGCTTTTTCCGTTTCATGCTTTGCTCCTTCGATTCCTGAACGCGACAAGACACGTTAATATGAATCGCACCGCTCGCGAGCTCATCAGCAGATGAAGCCCAACCGCCTCAGTTGGTTGGTAGCAAACAGTCATTATAGCACTTTTTATGTCTGAATTGTAACTTCTTGCGCGGGTGTTATCCTAATTTCAGACGTAGCGCCGGCTTCCAGCCGGCATTGAGCCGCCAAGATGGCGGCGCTACGTTCAAATTAGGACAGCACCCTGGCGCGGGGCAGGCCTCCTGAGTGGCTCTGGACAATCCACAGATAATGCAGATCATACGGATGGTTAATCTGTTACGGTCCTACTGTGGTTGGGGCCCGTTGCCGATAGCAAACCTGTGTCAACTTTTCAACCTCTGGCGGCAGGCACGCACATCGTTTATACTTCGCTTCGTTTCAGTTGGAATGGCCTGCGGCCAGGCGTCCTCACGTAACGCCAAAGTGGATCAACGCGGGCTTGACAGTCTCCGCCGGGGCGATCGTAGGTGAAAGGGAGGTGATAGTTCTTGATGGGTCAGCATCTCTCCAATGCAGACTCCGCGGCGGGCCTGGCTGAAAGGGCCCAAAGCCGCACACAACTCGCTAGGGGAATTGGAGGCCGTCTCGTTCGGAGCCTGCGTTATGTGTTTGCGACGGAGGTCCACGCCTACGCGTTCTCGATAGCCGCGAATGTGTATCTCTCTTTCTTTCCGTTCACACTCCTCGTGCTCACAGTTTGTTTGCGATGGCTGCACTGGAGGGGGGCTTACAGTGTGATCCTGGAACTCTTGAAGATCCACTTGCCTGTGGGAGCGGATTCCATCCTTCGAAACCTTGCCGTGCTCGCACAAGGGCGTCCCAGGCTTCAACTCATCTCCGTGTTTATGCTCTTTTTCACCAGCTCGGGGGTCTTTTTGCCCTTGGAAGTCGCGCTGAATGATGTGTGGGGCATTCGGCGCAACCGCAATTTCCTGAAGAACCAGGCTATGTCCTTTTTTCTGGCTGTGGCGACGGGTCTTATGGCGTTTCTTTCGATTCTCCTCTCCTCCGTTGCGCAATGGGTGCTCAACCTCACCCTCACATGGATACCGTCCCGCGTGGTAGTGACGGCGATCTCTCGTGGTGTTATGGAAATGTTCTCGATCCCGGTCGCCGTCTCGATCTGCTTCGTGATTTATTTCTTCCTGCCGAACGGCCGGGTTCCGGGCGATCAGGTTCTTCTCGCGGCCATGACAGGCGGTATTTTGACAGAGGTGGGGAAGCTCATTTACATCCAGACGTTGCCGCTCTTTCGCTTTCGCGAAGTCTACGGGCCATTCGCGATTTCCGCAACTCTGTTATTCTGGGCTTATGGAGCAGCTTTGATCCTGCTCTTTGGCGCTCACCTCTGTGCGCATGGTTCTGGCATTCCCGCTGAAGCAGGGATGCCTGGCGTTCGAAGAGCGGAAGAGTTGCGTTGAGGAGGAACCAACCGTTCCCCAAGGTGGCAGCACATGGAAACAAGAGCGAAGATCCTGGAAATTCCCCGGTTTCTCCGTGAGACGCTCGAAACGGTCGACCGCGAATACGAAACGCTTATCCGCCGCGTCCGATGGGCAGAGGCGCCCATCTCCATTTGCGGCTGCGGCGCATCATTGCCGGTGGGTATGGCTGGGGCTTATTTGTTCGAGTGGCTGGCGGGCTGGCCGGTGCTGGCACGCCCCGCAAAGGTCCTTGAAGCTTATACGCTTTCCGCGTTGCGTCCCCGATCGGTCGTGCTGGTGATTTCGGCAACGGGAGAAGACCCCGAGGCGCTCGAGGTCGTCCGCGCCGCGCGCTCCCGAGGCGCCGCACTCCTGGCTTTGACGCGTAACCCCGATAGCCCGCTGGCCAAGGCGTGCGAGGGGGTTTTCCTTACGCGGGATGAAGGCGCTGAGGATTCTGCGGCCGCCGCAGTTTGCCAGCTTGCCGCACTTTCCAGCATTGCACTGATTGCGGCGCGCGTCCTCAAGCACTCCAGCGCGGGGCCTGAGCTTGAAGATGAACTGAGGCGATTGCCGGGGCACGTGGAGTGGTCTTTTACCCAGCTTTCTGACGCGCTTCGCTCCTTAGCTCGAGAACTCCGAGCTACCGACCGGTTCTGGCTGGTGGGAGGCGGGCTTTATCATCCCGTGGTGGTTCGCGGCGCCCGGCGGCTAAGCGCCAGTGGGGGGATCCATGCGGAGGGAATTGAGGTGTCCGAATTCTGTTCAGCCCCCCTGTCACATTTGCGGGGCGGGGACGTGGCCATGTTTGTTTCGGGGTCGCGTTTGAGGATCAAGCGGGAGGTTCATCAGGCCGCCGCCCAAATCAAGGTCAAAGGAGCAAGGCTGATTACGCTTACGGACACTAGCGATCGGGAGCTTGTCGATCGTTCGGAGATGGCGGTTCTCGTGCCCCCTCTGAGCGAGGTGGGGGGCTCGATACTCGCTTTGACGCTCCTGGAATTGCTGGCGGCGCAAGTGGCGAAGAGTATCGAGAAGGACCATGCCGGGAGGCCCTTGCTCAAGCTGGTGGATAAGTCTGGGCCTGGCGTGAAAACCTGAAGTTTTCACGGTTATTTCCTGTTGGACGCTTGTCCATAGGCGTGCCTAATCCGGGAATTTCATGAGGTGGAATTTCGACGGCGTGACCTGCCTCGCCAGAGAACACAAGATATCATCTTACCGAATTTGGCAAGTCGGGGATTCTATTAACTTCGCGTGATTGACACTTGTGCTCAATTCTGATTTAATAACGGAATGGAACTCGGAAAAAGATTAAGAGCGTTGCGCGAAGCAAAGGGCTTGTCGCAAGGTGACATCGAAAGACGATCTGGTCTCTTGCGATCCTACATATCTCGTGTAGAAGGCGGGTATACCGCCCCCTCCCTTTCGACCCTGGAGAAGTTTGCCAAGGCACTGGAGGTCGAACCATATCAGCTCCTGTATCATGGAGAGGGCAAGCCCAGTGCGCCCAAGGTGCCTGAGCAAGTCGGCTTGGGGAAACCTGTCAAGCGGTTGGCAAAGATGTTCGAAGGTATGTCGAGCGCCAATCGCAAACTACTCCTGAGCATGGCTGCGCAGCTCAGCAAGCACTAGCTCGGGGCGACTTCGCGCCAGGAAATCATCGGGTCTCTACCGGCGGGTAGACGGGGGCGGTGGTGTACCCCGGCAACACGCTGAGATAACGTGGCGTAGGCCTGTTCTTTAGGGCTTTCGGCTCTGGTTGGGATTCGTGTCCCTGGAGACTCTGAGCCTCGAACCGGCGCGTGCACGTCCTCGGCCCGCCGGACCCCATGCACCTCCCGTCCGCACCACCTTTCGTCTTGGCCGAAGCACACTTTTCAGTAGTGGGCTAGTTTGGTTTTGTAGCGGCGAGTTTACCTCGCCAAATGGCGGCGTCCCGATCAGATCGGGACAGGTTCCGCCGCCTCTACATCAAACTGGCCCGTCACCCACTTTTCACTTACCTGGGCCGAGCTAACCCCCGGTGATATAATGCCGTAATGCTGCTTAGCACAAAGTTCACTCACGCTGATCTGCTTGCGATGCCTGACGACGGCAAGCGGCGCGAAATTGTCGAAGGGGAACTCTTCGTGACGCCCTCACCAAATCTCGGCCACCAGAGAATCTTTCGGAGAATTGGGTTGGCGCTAGCAAATTATCTGGAAGCTAACCCGATTGGTGAAATCTTGTATGCTCCAATGGACGTGATCTTGAGCGAGTTTGACGTTCTGGAGCCGGACTTAATTATTGTCCTCAACGAACATCGGGAGATCCTGAAAACCTGGGTGGAGGGTACGCCAGACTTGGTCGTTGAGATTCTCTCCGCGACGACTGCTAAGCGCGACCGCGGCCTGAAGCTCAAAGCTTACGCCCGGCATGGTGTAAAAGAGTATTGGATCGTTGATCCTGGGCAAAGGGCCATTGAGGTCTACCATCTGGGGCGGGAAAGATACCGTCTATCGCAGATTTTCCACGAACCGGAAACCCTCACGTCTTCGATGTTCCCGAATTTTGCACTCCCCCTTGCCGATGTTTTCAAATCCTTGTAACCCGCAGGTAGGCATAGGCATCCCTCCCTCATACCAGCTACTACGTACTTCCTGTCCTATACTTTCCGGCTTCTGGCTTCTGTTTATCACTCGTCACTTGTCACTCGGCACTTGTCACAGTTCCCCAGTAACTCAGTGGATATGCGTGACCTTCTTTTGCAGGTAATCCATCAGAAGGTATTGGCCAAGGGTATAGGGTGTGGTGAAGTAAGCTTTCCCGCGACAGATTTCCGCGACTTTCTGGACGAAGTTGATGAGGCTATAGTCAGAAGCGAGCATAAAGGTGTTGATGAGGATTCCGTTGCGGCGGCAACGAGCGACCTCGAGGAGAGTTTCCGAAACGACCAGCGGATCCAGACCAAAGGAGTTCTTGTAAATCCTGCCATCCTCCAGCGTGAGTGCGGAAGGCTTGCCATCGGTGATCATTACGATCTGACGCATGTCCTTCCTCTGGCGGGAGAGAATCTTCTGCGCCAGACGCAACCCTTCGCGGGTATTTGTGTAATACGGTCCCACGCGGATTCGCGCCAGGTCGGGGAGCGGTACTTCTTCTGCGGAGTCATGAAACAGCACTAAATGCAAGGTATCGCCCGGGTACTGGGTTCGAATCAGGTGGGTAAGTGCCAGCGCAACTTTCTTGGCCGGAGTGAAGCGGTCCTCTCCGTAGAGGATCATGCTGTGGCTGCAATCGAGCATGAGGACGGTGGCGCAGGAACTCTGGTACTCGCATTGGCGGACCTGAAGGTCCTGATAATTCAAGTCCAGAGGAATTTTGAGGCCGTTTCGCTGAATGGCGGAAAGCAGCGTGGCATTGACATCCAAATTCATCGTATCGCCGAACTCGTAGCGCCGGCTTGAACCGTCCGATTCGACCCCGGTGGCGAGTTCGCGCGTGTCGTGCCGGCCAAAGCTCGATTTGCCCAGCGAGCCCAGGAGATCCTTCAGGGTTTTGAAGCCAAGGAAATCCAACGCCTTGTCCGTGACTTCGAATTTTGCCTTCCCTCCGCCCTCCATCATCTGGCCCGGGCCTGGCTTTTCGGATTCACTTTGTCCGGGATTTGGCTCCTCGATAGTGATATAGCCTTCTTCCGCGAGCTGTTGCAACAACTGATTGATGCGGTCGGCCAGTTCGGATTTCTGGTATTCCTCCCTTTTCTCAAACATCTGCCGCAGAAGGCCCTCAGGGATTTTCCCCTGCTGCTGAAGAGCTTCGAGCAGCGCTTGGTGCAGTTGTTCCATGGTGCGGGCGGGGTCCATTTCATCGAATTCGGAGTACTGGTTGTAAAAGCCGCTGTCGAGAAGGAAGTCCTGAAGGAGTTGCATCAGATCCTCTGCGCTCAGCTCGTCAAAGGGCTCGGGAACGTACTTGGTGTAATTGATAAATTTCATGGCTGCTGGCCTATTCGTCGCACTTTCTCTAACGCCCCTCCTAAGACTGGCACAGGAGTCTCGTTCGGAAGGCTGCTGTCAGTCGTCAGTTGTCCGTGGTCCGTTGAAAGAACACGGTGGAGGCATAAGCTTTTTGCTCTTTCCCTCCTTTTCCCCCACGTTCTACCTACCTTTTTCCGCCAACCCTCTGAAATCCCAGGCAACTGACAACTGACGACTGTCAACTGACCACTGCCTCAGTTCAATGAGCGCCGGCGATGCGACTCTGGAGTGGGTTCCTCGCTTTGGCTCTCGGTACGCTGTCTTTCGACGTAATACCCTAATTCCTCGTTTCGGCTGATCCTCTTCAACGCCGCGAGCCCCTCCAGGATGAACTCCGCACCCGCAGCCAGGAGGCTGGGATCATCTTTTGCTTTGATGCCGAGATGCTGGGTCTGTTCAAGCAAACCCTGGACCTTCTTGAACTGCTCGTAGAGTTCTTCTGCGGACGCATGGGGGGAATACTTGAGTGTTCCTCCCAGTTCGAACCATTGAACGAGGGATTGGAGCGGGACTCCGTCGAAGTACTTTTTGAAGACTTGAGCCGTAGCCTGGCGGATAATGTCGCGCGCCACATTGTCTGCCCCGCGCATTTCACCCTCGTATTCCAATTCAACCTTGCCGGTCAACGATGGTATGGCAGTGTAGATATCGGAGGGACGAGGCACTGTCTTATCTTCATGGTTCTTCACCGCACGATACTCTGCGCTGCTGACCACATTTTCCAGGCAGGTTATGGGCACGCGCTGGCTGACGCCACTGCGTTTATCAACCCTTTTTTCCTGACGCGCCACGAAGGCAATGCTCTCCACAACCTCCCTAAGGAATTCGGGGATCACCAACTTGATGCGGCCGTTGCGATTGGTCCATGCTTCCTGGGCAGTGATTGCCATGGCATGCTCGAGGGTAGCGGGATAATGGGTGCGGATTTCGGAGCCGATGCGGTCCTTCAAGGGGGTGATAATCTTGCCACGGGCCGTGTAATCTTCCGGATTAGCGGTGAAGACGAGCGCCACGTCGAGAGGAAGACGAACAGGGTATCCCTTAATCTGCACATCGCCCTCCTGCATGATGTTGAACAGGCCGACCTGAATTTTGCCGGCCAGGTCGGGTAGTTCGTTGATGGCAAAGATGCCGCGGTTGGCGCGGGGCAAGAGGCCGTAATGAATGGTCAATTCGCTCGAGAGGGCGTGCCCGCCCCTGGCGGCCTTGATGGGATCAAGGTCACCAATGATGTCGGCGATGGTCACATCCGGTGTTGCCAGCTTTTCAACGTAGCGATCTTCAGCGCGCAGGTAGTCAAGAGATGTGTCATCGCCCATCTCCGCCAGGCGCTCGTGGCAGGCCCGGCAAATCGGTTTTAGGGGATCGTCATTGATCTCACAGCCGGCGATGAAGGGGATGGAATCGTCGAGAAGCGTCACCAGCGAGCGAAGAATGCGGCTCTTGGCTTGGCCACGTAGACCCAGCAGGACAAAGTTGTGCCGGGAAAGAATGGCGTTGGCAATCTGGGGGATCACCGAATCGTCGAATCCGATGACACCCGGGAAAAGAGGCTCGCCCGCAGCGAGCTTGCGCAACAGGATGGCGCGCATCTCATCCCTGACGCTTACACTCCTGTAGATAGACTTCTTCAGCTCGCCTAGTGTTTTTAGTTTTTGCATATGCCCTTAGCCCCACGCTCATTATAATCCCAGGCACGAATTAACTCAATGACGAGTCGCAGGGCGCGTGGCGTTTAAGTGGAGGTCAGGGCATTTCCCTTGATTTGTTGCACGCTTCTGAACGCACGGGTAAAGGCCCGGAGGGCCGAAAGACCTTAGCCCAGGGCGCCAGCCCTGGGTCCAGAAAGCACTCTGGTTCGCGGGAGCCCCAGCGGGGCGAAAGGAAAGGCCTCGACGTGGGAACTCTCTCCCGGTTCTGCCGCCCCTTCCGGGGCTTGAATAGCGCTGTGGACTTGGCTTCCCAGGGCTCGCGCCCTGGGCTAAGTTCTATCGCCCGCCAGACGGGCTCCCGGGACCACGCTGCTGCTGCCGTAAGCTTTTACAAATTTGCCATGCAACAGCGACAGGACTCCCACTTTTATTTCTCGCACTCAGAGTCGCGTGTCAAAGCAGTTTGGGAACTTTGGGCGAGAAAAGTCAGTCTAGCCCGCATTTCTCACAACAGGTCTGGAAGGGCGGGGCTTCAGCCCCGCCCTTCCGGCAGCCGCTAAGAGCGTCAAAACGTGGTGAGAAATCCGGTCTAGGGCGGAGCAGCAGTCTGCGGAAAAAAGCTGCCCTGCTTTCATCCAGAGGCCTTGGGCAAGCTGTAGCTATTTCAAAGGGTCTCAACGCGGTGGTCATTCTGGCAAGCGGCTTCCTCTCTATACCGGAGGAACCATGTCCCGCTTCCACACGCTACGCAGCACGCCGAGCGCGAGGGGTACAGCGCCCACGAGAATGAAGATCATGTCACCTGCCATGCGCACCCATTCCAACTTGTGGTAGAGGCCGCCCATCAGGAATGTCAGACGACGCGCGTGCCAGTACCCATTGGCGATGGAGTCCCAGAGTTGGAGAACGCCCCCTGGGAACAGGTCCAGGAGGACCATAAGGGCGAGGCCCACGTTAGCGCCCCAGAATCCTATCCTAATGAACTTCTCTGTCCCCTTCCAGACGGCGTCGGATTGCATGGCCCTCAAGCAAAAGACCAGGACCGCCAGCGCCAACATTCCGAATACACCAAACAGGGCGGCGTGCCCGTGGTTGGGGGTGAGTGTCGTGCCCACCTCGAAGTAAGACACAATCGGCAGGTTGATAAGGAAGCCGAAAATCCCCGCGCCGACAAAGTTCCATACACCGACCGCCATAAGGAAATAGATGGCCCACTTCTGGGTGGTGGCGAATTCGCGTCCGCACATGGAGCACTGCTCGTTTTTCAGCTTGATGAAGTCCCAGGCGTCCAGGGTTAGAAGCGTCAAGGGAACAACCTCCAAGGCGGAGAAGCACGCCGCCAGACCCATGTTGAGCGTCCCCTGACCGGTGAAATACCAGTGATGGCCCGTGCCAATGATCCCGCCGGCGAGGTATAGGATGGCGTCGAGGTAGATCAGGCGCGTGGCGGTCTTAGTGCTGACCACGCCCATCTGGTGGAACATGATGGCCACCAGGACCGTGGCGAAGAGCTCGAAGAATCCTTCCACCCAAAGATGGATGATCCAGAAACGCCAATTATCGATGATCGCGAAGTTGGTGTGAGGGCCGTAGAAGAGGGCGGGTAGGTAAAAGATGGGAATGGCCACGGCGGCGTAAAGAAAGAGTGCGGATAGCTCTCGCTTGGCAGGATTCTTGATGGCGGGTTTCAACGCTCGGTACATCAAAAAAAGCCAGAAAAGGAGGCCTGCCGCCAGGAGGAACTGCCAGAACCGCCCGAGATCCAGGTATTCCGAACCCTGATGCCCGAACCAGAACCAGAAGCGCCCTAGCTTGTCGTTAATGCCCAGGTACTCTCCGAAAAGGCTGCCGAAAACCACTACTACGAGTGCACCGAGGAGAGCGTAAACGGCAGCTTTTTGGCCTTTGGGTTCCCCGCCACCCACCCAGGGCGCCAGGAAAAGACCGCCGCCTACCCAGGCTGTTGCGATCCAGAAGATTGCGAGTTGGAGGTGCCAGGTGCGCACCAGCGTGTAGGGCAGGAACCGAGCGATGTCGAAGCCGTAAAAGCCTCCTGGCTCCACGCGGTAGTGGGCAAGCGCGCCTCCCAGGAATGATTGCGCCAGAAATAAGAGCGCCACCACCGCAAAGAACCACCCGGTAGCCCATTGGCTAGGCGTCAATGTTAGACCCGTGGGAATGGAGTGCGTGGTGTGATCGACATCGCCCTCACCCTTCCAACCCAGGTAGTCAAACTTACCGACAATGAAGAGGATCAAGCCCAGACCCCCCAGGAGGGTGATGAGACTCAAGGCGCTCCAGACATAAGCCTCGGCGGAGGGCCGGTTGCCCACCATGGGCTCATAAGGCCAGTTGTTCGTGTAGGAATAGTCCTTGCCTGGCCGGTTCGCCGACGCAGCCCAGGCGGCCCATGCGAAAAAGGCGCTCAGCGCTTGGATCTCGGCGGGATTCTTAATATAGCCGGCAGGCAGTCCTGGGGCGGCGCCCTTCTTGTTGAAGTAATCGCTCCATTCGGTGGTCTGGCTGCGATACGCCGCGACCTCGCCGGATGAAACAAGGAGCGTCCGTGAGGCCGGTACGTACCTGTTCTCCTTAAGAACCTTCCTCACCTGCGCGGATGCGACAATTTGCTCATCGGGCGAGAGCTGTGCATAGGGTTTGCCGTACTTCTCCACCGCGATGGTATCCCGAGTCACCTCGCTGAGTCTGTGCAGATACTCGGCGCTGTAGTCAGGACCCAGATAAGCCCCGTGACCCCAAAGGCTCCCGTGTTCCATGAGGCCGTATTTAAAGAAGACCTCCTGGCCTTTTTGGATATCGGCGCCTGTGAATACCACATTTCCCGCCACATCCACAGCCCTGTCGGGAATTGGAGGGGCGTTCGTGTAGGTCAAGACGGTTACGAAAGTTAGAACCGAAAAACCACCGATCATGACGAGAATCGCCGAGTGTCGCCACCACGGAGAGAGAGCCGTAGCACTAACGGACGTGTCTGCCATTTATGCCCCCATTTAATTGTCAGCTAGAATTTCCATTTTCGATCCTGGTCCATTGCACAATTAGTTCTTTATATTACGGCGCTCAGTTTCCCTTTTCGAGCGCAATCGCCTGGGGGAACAGGATGTTGTTTTCCAGGTGGATGTGCTGGTGGAGATCCGCCTCGAATTCCGCCAGAGTCTTGTAGAGGGTCTGATAGCTCACACATCCATCAGGTGGGGCCGTATAGCCATTGCTGGTTGCCCGTAGGGTGCGCAGGGCGTTGCCGGCGGAATCATGCTCATGCTCCATCATCGCCACCGGATTCTGCACGGTGCCGAAGGGCGGGGGCAGGATGGGCTCCTTCTGAAGAACGGACTCTTCCATCCTTTCGATGTAAGGGAACAGGACCATCTCCTCCTTCATCAGGTGGGTGGTCAGTTCCTGCGCCAGGCCACGGAAAGTTTCGCGAAGCTGCAAAAGCTCGGGATGGTTATTTCCGTGGACCGAGCAAACTTTGTCGAACAGAGGGCCGAGACGAGCAATCTCCTGACGGGTGTACTGGTGGTGCGTGTTCTTAATGTGAGTGATCAGGTCAGCGAGTGGGGCCGCCTGCCAATTGGTTCGGTTGGTAGTTGCATTCCCGGATTGGTGCGCCACTTCGAGTGCGTCTATCACCTTGTCGACCGGCACGCTCGCCGCACGACAAGCCTGCTCAAGGGTCTGCTTGCCCCCACAACAATAATCGATCCCTAACCCTTCGAAAACTCTCGCAGCGCCCGGTTTTTCCAGCGCCAACTCCCGTACCGTTTTTTCCGTAATCACGCTCATTTTTTCCTCCTCGCGGGCCAGGTTCATACCTTCGGGCCACGCTTGATATATCGATGCTAAGGGAGCGCCGTGGGCGTGCCGATGACTTTTGTCACGGCCATTACAGTCAATGTTGTGTAACTGAAGTTCGTCGAATGAATGCCGTACTCTGGGGACGGCTCCTCAGCCCCGGTAGGGGCGGCAGAACTTAGCCCACGGCGTGAGCCGTGGGAGTACGCGGTGTTGAGTAGCGCGGGAGCCCCTTTAGGGGCGGCATCCGGATGTTCGAATCCGCAGTGCCACCGAGGACCGCGCTCAAACGTGACCCGATGTCGCCCCTTACGGGGCTCATAAATCCTGCCTATCGCGTTCTGCCCCACGGCTGGCGCCATGGGCTAAATGCTGACGCCCGCTACGCGGGCTTTCGAGCACGCTTGATGGTTGGTCAATCGCGTGGGGGAGGCTGGAATTCACTCCGTTGCGAGATTTTCTTCTTCGAGAGCCTTCAGGTTAAATATGAGGACGTTGCGCCCATCGATTTTCAGCATTCCTTCAGCCTGCAAGCGGGAGAGATTCCGGGATACCAACTCGCGGACCGTGCCAATTTGCGCTGCCAATTCCTGGTTGGTGATGGGCAAGGTGACTCCCACGCCTTCAGCCGTACGCTTACCGGACTTTTGGGCGAGACGCACGAGATAGGAAGCAAGCCGGTGGCGCACCGTGGTGAAGGACAGTTCTTCGATAATTCCCACCAGGCGCCGAAGACGCGCGCCCACCACCCGCAGAACCTTAAGAGGGACTTGAGGATGAGCAAGGCAGAGTGCCTGAAAATCCCGCTTGCTCACAAAAAGCAGAGTTGCGTTGTCGATCGCGGTTGCCGACGCTGGGTAGTTTCCCCCATCGAAGACAGGCACCTCGGCAATCGAGCTGCCCGGGCCATCAATACTGAGAACCTGTTCGCGTCCGTGGGGGGAGCTTTTGAAGATGCGGACATTCCCGGACTCAACCACAAAAAAACCGGAACAGGGCTCGCCTTCGCCAAATACGCTTTCTCCCGCTGAGTAGTGGCGAGGGACCGTCCGCTGGGCCAGAAAGCCCAACTCGCTCTCCGTCAGCCCGGAGAAGATGTGGACCTTCGCCAGTGTTTGTCCAAGTTTATGTGCGGAGTCCGGCACGGCGAATATTGTACCAGAGCACCTCGAGCAAGAAGAAATTGTGTTCAGCTCGGGTGTGATTGCTGCCATGGTTGCGTCTCCTCTCTCGATCGTACGGTCACAGCCTGCTAAAGCAGTACGGACATGAAAGCGATGACTTCTGTCACAGGGGTGCGGATATCGCTGACTCCCAGCGCCTCACCCCTCCTGAGGCGTTTGCAGGTCTTGCCACCTTCTGGGCAGCACAGTCGCCGTCAGCCAGCAGGGACACCGCAAAGAGCGAGGTGATCCCATACGAGAAGGCCTGAGCGGGTCACGAGCCCACCGGTTGGCAGTGGGTCAATTTGAGGCTGTAGCGGCGGGTTTATCGCGCCAAATGGCGGCGTCCCGGTAAGATCGGGACAGATTCCGCCGCCTCCACATCAAATTGGGCCATTACCCCCCGTTTTATTTAGT
>Ga0182027_10006982_pt1 | contig 16763 bp, 11 predicted proteins | sample 712E1DmetaG_FD_121300 | JGI IMG/M metagenome (GOLD analysis project Ga0182027, IMG submission 121300) | Permafrost microbial communities from Stordalen Mire, Sweden - 712E1D metaG (Illumina Assembly) | ecosystem: Environmental > Terrestrial > Soil > Wetlands > Permafrost | place: Sweden... | reverse complement strand
CGCAGAGAGCCTGAAAGTCCGGTTGGTGTTCGTGCTGCTTGCGATGCCCTGGGTACAAGAGGCAGCGCGTACGGCACTTGTGGGAATACCAGATCACGTTGCGGTTGTTACATCTGATTGGAATGACTTTGGATGGCTGCCGGTAGTAGAGTGGGGGAAAGTTCGATTGGAGATCGATTGATCTGAATGACCTAAACTGCCACTCCAGTAAATCTTGTAATCATGCGAGATGATGCACTTTCACTGTCCAGGTATATCCCACATTCCGCACCTAAAAATGGACAGGAAAGGGAATTATGTTAGGGAAGGAGAATAGCGCAGTATCGTAATAAAAATTATAGCAAGCGATAGAACTTCGAAAATGGCTCAAGTTAATAGAAAATAGAGATATTCTTTATATTCTGGCGCCATAAGAATTTCAATTGCTTTTGCATGCAACTGACGAACACGTTCACGCGAAATTCCAAGGAACTTAGCAATATCTGAAAATTTTAAACCTTCTTCATATGACCTATTAAGCCCGTAATGTAAGATGATGATCAAGGATTGATTAGGATTTAAAATCTTTTTTATAAATTCAGCTAATTCATTTCGATTCATACCTCTATGAAGATTAGAAAATTCATCATTTTTATCTGGGATTATTTCGCCAATTGTATTTTCTGAATCATGGTTATTTGGATCATCTAGTGATGATTCGACAGATGGAAGTGAAAATACATACTCAACATCCTTTTCAGGGATTTCACAATTTTTGGCAATTTCAGAAATTGTAGGTTTTCTCCGATATTCTTGCTGAAGAGTATTGATTGATTTCTTTATACGATATTGTTTGCGTTGTAAGAGGGTAGGGAGCCTAAGAGGTTTAGATTGGGTCTCGATTGCATACCAGATTTGATATTGCATACTAGTAAATGCATAAGTCACAAATTTCACGTGATATTCAGGCTTATATAGTTGTATGGCACGAATGAATCCCAATATTGCTGTTGAAAGAAGATCGTCTCTGTCAAATGTGGGGGTTAAAAAATCCAAATATTTTCTCGTTACATGAAGGATCAAACCAAAATTGGTAAATAATATTTGTTGAATTGCGATACTACTTGTTTCGTCCCCTTTCTTCGCTAGTGCAAGTAGAATATCCAGATCGCATTTATCTGGAGATATTTGATAATTAGTGGCTATTTGAATAATATCAAGAGTATCCATGATACAAAAAGGAAACAACCATGTGCGCTCATTGAGAATGAAAAACCAGACAAGGTAGATAATGCCATTATACTGTTTTGTGATTAGGATGAGGGAAACGAAGCGAAACTTTCACCCGGCCCGTTAAATAATCAAGTTACTGTTAATTTGAAACTTGAGGAGGAACGAGAATTATTGTGGGGATGATCTATACCTCGAAGTTATCCAATCAGTTCAGTAGATAATCTTGCAGGTTCTGGAAATTTGATTGTGGCAAAGCGATAGCCTTGCCGGTCAGAAATTACCCATAATCCGGGCTGGTAGCGCAGCCAGCAGGCATCCAGGTTGTCCGCTGAAATAAAGGCATCGGCGATGGTTTGGTTGAAGGCCTCCATATCGATTTGCGGGACAGGCTCTTTTTGCCACAAGGCATTGAAAACGAGTGGGAAAACTTCTGGGCCAAGAAGTAGATGGTTCTTTACAAAATATTCGCCTTGTTTGCCAGGCTCCAAAACGCCGAAATATTGGAGCGTGCGCAAGAATGCGCTGACTGTGTTGGTAACTACTTTCCGTTCGCCATATTGCCCAATAATATGCAGTTTCAGTTCTTCAGATTTGATCAAATCGCCAGGCGCATAGCGGCGATTGATGAAGCGAACTGCCTCTTGGGCAACCTGGTTTGCAGAAATGAGTTGGATTAAATAGGCTGGAGCAAGGGTCGTGGCTGCATACTTGAGAGAATAAGCAACCCATAGATCCTGGGCAGCCGTGTGACGGGAATTTCCCGCGCCTGCGATGGTTACATAGTTGCGCAAGATGATGCTGAGGGTATTGCGGCGGGTTTTCTCGCCGCCGAGCTCTTGCAAGGTAGATGTCAGAGCGTGATCAACCAGCTCCGAGACCGGTTGATTGGGCTGCCACAGGTGATGAATATCGTGGATCCACTGGGGTTTGATGGGGAAGTCGAGACCGATCATGGGCGAGTTACCTCCACGAAGGGGACTATCAACTCTTCCAAAGATAGCCCTCCATGCGAGATCTGGACCGAACCGGTGGGGGCAAATAAAGTCTGACCAGGGAGATAAACAGGATAAATATCAGCAGGCAGGGACTTGGTACGGAAAACGAGGCCGCTGCATTTAGCGGCGAATTCTTTTGCAAGGGGCTCGCTATCGAAGATAGCAACGCGACGGGCATAGTTTTCAATCAAGGCTTTGGGCGGCGTAATGCCATTGCCCACCCCGGAAAGATTGCCATGATCGGACGATATAAAAATGCGATAACCGCCTTCCAATAACATGGTGAACAAACGACCAAGGGAACCGTTTTCCAGGTAACTTCGCAAAGTATCGTAATAAATACGTTTGTCAGTCTGGGCTGAGAATTCTTTGATAGAGTGCATGACATCGTCGAAAAGATTGATGAGAATCCCCAAGCGGACGTTCTTACTATCGATTACAGATTGTAGTGCATTGAAATCAGATGAGGATGGGTTGATAGCAAGGTGGGTAATGCGTTTTTCGGGAATTTCACGATGCACCCAGTAGGTATTCCAGCGGGCCGCGTCAGCATTAGTCTTGTCCCAGGTTTCGGCGAAGGCGACCGGGGGGCGTCCGGAGAACAATGCCTGGCGGGAATTGGGTGTGATGGTGGGAGCCATGGCATAAGTTCGGTTCTCCTGGTAGGTAAGCCCAGGGATTTTGGCTGAAACATATTCTTTGAGCAAGAGCAATTGATCCAGGGCCAATCCGTCGAAGCAAATTAGGGCCAGCCGTTCGTTGATTTTAACATTTTGAGCCAGCCAGGCATTAACGCCGGCCAGGCTGAGCGGGCCAAGGTTATCCTGGTAATAATCCACTGCGCTATAGCGCAGCTGGATGAAAGCAATAAAATACTTATCCAAGGAAGCCCGGGCTGCAAAGAAAGAGGAGCGGACTTCTTCATACAATTCAAGCGGCAGGGAATTGACCTGGTAGACGGCTTCGGACCATTCGGCGGCCAGGTTGAGCCAGTCGCGCAAATCGGTTTTCCCCTGGGGCAAGCCAGTGGGATCTAGATTGATGAAAAGCTGCAAGCGGGCTTGCAGGTTGTAGAGATCTTGCTTACCCCAATCACGGATCTTGTGTTTCCCAGAAGTGGGGAGGAGACCGATTGCCAGCCATTCTTCAGCGGCGAGCGATGCAGGTGGTTTGATGCGGGCAAGTTTGCCATCGGCAAATAGATTGGCCAGGAGCGGGCGCAAGCGCAGATCGCCGAAATTGATAGCCAGAGGAGCTCCGGCAGCAGCATTGACAAAGGCCTGCCACTGGGTAGCAAGCCAGGCGTAGAAAGCAGGTGCGTCGCTGACGATATCAGTATGGATAGCGAGTTCAGCGAGCTTGGGCAAAATGGATTTTGTGACATAATCCAACAGGGCAATAGGGATGAGGCGAGCGAGATAATGCCGATGGATGAGCATTTCCACGAGCCTGGCAGGATCGGGATGGGCAGCCGGATCGATCCCAAAGACGGCGCGCAGGATAAATTCGATGGTGAGGCGTTCGCCATGCAGAATTTCACCCCGTTCCACCAAGGCCTGATGGGCGATATAGAGATCGGCCAGGTAGGCGCGATCGAGCTGCATGACGGTGATGGCATTGAGCTGCGGGAACAGTTGGCTTATGCCTACTTCGATACGTTTGCCCTTTTGGAGCAGGTCATAGGGGATATGGCGTTGACTTGCGGTGGTATGAACGATGACCACTACGTGGCGCGGCTCGCCGGCATCCCAGCGGGAGCGATAGCGATGCTCGAAGCGGTTCCGGAAGGTGACTTCATCTTCCAATTGCAGGATATCGTAACTGCTATTTTGAATCTCGGCCAGCAAGGACTCATCTGCCAGTAGATTATCGGGATCAATGACAACAAGCATCGGCTCCTTGGGTTGAAAGGAAGCCAAGATACTGGCCTGCCAACTTGTTTTTTCCAGACTCATAGCATCCACCTTACCTATTTTGAAGCCGGGTACAAAGCATTCCTACCCTTCGACTTTGGCTTCGGCAATATCCACAAAGTCAAACAAATCTGGACTTTCTTCGAGCAGACGCTTATCAAGCTTGTGCCCGAGAGTGAGGATATCCTGGAACCGGCCGGTGCGGTAGCACTCGGTAAAACCAGCCAGCACGGCTTCCCGGCGGACTTCTTTCAGCTTCTGCCCAGCCTTGGCAACCTCGAGATATTCATTGAACTGGTGTAACAGTCGCTCGAGGCGTTTTTGCTCCAATTCGGCTTGCGTTAATTGGTCGGGCCGCTTCCAATGCCCATTAGTGCGAACGAAGCTCTCTTCGAGCATGGTCTTGAGTTCAGGAATTTCATCTTCAGAGGTTTGCAGGGCTTTGACAAAGGCCGTGTAGATTTCATCGTAGGTTTTAGGTTCATCAAGGAAATTCCAAACCCATAGTCGAGCGGAACGCTCGTCGCTGATGAACAGAACAGCTTGCGGAACAACGCCCTTCTTACCAAAGGATTTTACTTTACGCTGTTCATATTCGTGCGCCTGGGCTCCATCGGCAAACCAGTAACCATCCCTTTCTTCAAGACCCCACAGACTCAAAGCGCGATAGAACTGCTCGCCGTTGTAAGCAACTTGATAACCATGCTGGATGTAATACGCGAGGTATTTGGAGTAGAGCATTTCCTTGCTGCGCTCGGCGTTGACTGCGATCGGCAGTTGGCGTAAATGCTCGCGCACGAAATCAGTTTCCAATCCGCTCCCGACTTGCGAAATGAGACGTTGGGTGAACCCGGCACGCGGTTTGTAGGCATTAATAATCAGGTCGTTCTTAACCGCGCCCGCCGAAGTAACCTGCTTGAATGAGCCTTGCTGTTTATCGAGTACTGTTACCTGTGCAACAATAAAACCCGCACGTGAAAGCGCATCCTGAATGGCGTTCCAAACACTGGCTTGAGAATTGTGAAATTCCACAGTAATCCAGTGGCTAGGTTTGAGTATTCTATACATTTCAGAAAAGCATTGAACCATCAAATCACGATAATCTACTAATGCTTTTTTTTGAACATTATTCACAATAGCTTCAGATTTGTTATTTGTAAAAACCTTTAACCAAGCCTCACCAATAAAATTTAATTCAGAATACATCAAATTCCCGCCAAATGGTGGATCAGTAAAGATGTAATCAATTGAATTTTCGGGGATATTGCTTAAATCTGTTGTTGACTGATTCGTAACGCATGTTCTTGACATCTTACTAAGAGTAGACATCTTAGATATGTCTCTAAATTTACTTTTCGCGACTTTGATGACATTAGTCTCAGCAACTAATGAAGGAATATAAAGCGTTCCAGATACTTGACCATTTCCGCGATGCCCCATGTTGTAGCGTGTGAGCAATGAGACTAAACCTGTAGCCAATGATAGAGCTAATATCGAATACCGTACTTCTTTCTTCCTAAGATGTTCAAAAAGACTGGCTAAAACGCACAAATTTCTTTTAGTATAAAAATGGTGAACACTAGTTGTTCCATGTGACACTCGTGGTTGCTCTGTATTAAAGCCAGAAGGCATCTCGGCAGTTGGATACCAATAAGGAATTTCATGATTATCAATCAATTCAATAAGTTCCAAATCATGTTTATCCGGACGTTTTTCAAAACGGCTCTTCCCCACATGGTAATTTATAAGTACAGGAACTTGTACGGATCGCTCTATTTCTCTACCAATAGCCGAATCAAATTTTCTTATCTTTGCTCTTTTTGCTTCGGTTTTTGAGACTACTGCTTGGCATTTTGAGCAAGGGAATTTATCAAGTAGTATATCCGCATTACTATCATATGCAGCATTCCAAAATATAATCTTTTCCCCGCAATAAGGACACAAAAATACATCACTCCATACTGTATAGTCTATTACGCCTTGTTGTCCATCGGAATGTTTAGTTTCATACATCCAACCATATTCATTTTCTACATCATCCAATACTTTTAGAATATCGACTTCAAAGGTGTCAATATTAAGCGGAACATTATAGTTATAAGCAATAAATGCTGCTGCAGGAGATAAATCGCTCACAATCGCCCGCCGTCCCGCTGTCTGCGCGGCTACACCGATCATCCCAGTGCCACAAAAACCATCAAAAACGATCTCACCGGAAAGTGTGTAATGTTCAATGAAAGGCACTACTGCTTTGTAAGGTACCTTGGTAGGGTAAGAGTGGGCATTATAAATCGGGTCGTTCTTGCCTTCAGAAATATCCGCCACGAATGGCTCGCGGTGGTAATCGTCAGTCGCTTCATCGTAGGGTTTGCCATACTGCGTGATGAAGTCCGTGATGTGGGGGTTGGGGTAGGCTGTGTAGTAGGGCGGATTGGAGAGGGCGTGCAGGTCTTCATCTTTTCCCAAGGGGAAACCTTCGATATGGCGGAGGGGGTCGAGGTTGTCCATTTGTTTTCAATATCCCTATTCAAGGCTTGTTATTACGGTTTGGTTTATAAGTAATTCTATATCATTTCTGACTTTGGTGTGGGTTTTTCGGGCGAAACCAGAAACTGCCTCTTGTAATTATCACAATATTGTGATATAGTGTTGCCAGCACGGTAAAGCTGAACTTTACCAAATCTATTTTATAGAAAGGAGCAATACTATGGAGAACCTAACCTTCAACCCACCGGAGGGACTATGGAAAACGAGCCCCCAGCATACACAGTAAAATTTTCACCCTTCACGCAAGAGTTCCTCGACAGCCTAACCTCCAAAGAACAAGCCTTCATAGCCAGGCAGATCCAGTACCTCCAGCAATTCGGCCCGGCTCTCGGCCTCCCGCACGCAAAGCATATCGAAGGAAAAGTTTGGGAACTGCGCATCCGGTGCAAAAGAAAAATATTTAGGTTGTTCTACACCATCGACGAGAATAGACAAGCCAACATTCACTACGGTTTCCACAAAACCAGCGACCAGATCCCGAAACAGATCAGAAAACTGGCGCTCCAAACAAAGAAATGAACAACATTTAGTTCGTTGATAAAGATATAAAGATAAGTTTAGTTGTTAGTGATGATCGGAAGTGGGTGCGGCCCACCCACTTCCACCTTTTTTACTCTTGTTGACAAATAATAAAAAAATAGAATAACAATTCAAATAGATAAGATAAATATAAAGATAAAATGGAGTCAAACCTCATGTTCACCAGTTACGACGATTATTTGAAACAAAAGCTCCAGGAGGATCCGGAGTTCGCGAAGGAATACCAACGGCTCGAATTGCCGAGTATGCTCGCGCGTCAGGTGATCAAAATGCGGGTGGACAAGGGAATTACGCAGGCAGAATTAGCAAAAATGGTAGGAACGCAGCAATCAAGTATTTCGCGTCTCGAGAGTATGACCTCATTACCATCGCTAAGTTTCCTCGAGCGTATCGCTGAAGTTTTGAATGCCCAGGTAGAGATTCATTTTGTCCCAAAGCAAGCGTCTGATTTGAAGCAACTTTCAAACTGATCCATACAATTTACTCGGTTGTAAAAAGAGGCAGAAAATCTATAAAAGGATTCTGTCTCTTTTTTTGTTAATGAGAGAAAACAGATAAAGCGGTCGAGAATACCATTCAAGCGCGCTCTATTGGCTGCATTGTGCTACAATAAAAATACGAAACCTTGCACCTTAATAACCTATCTGTGGCAGAGAGATGATCATGTCCCCCTTGTTTGTGTGTGTAGACTAAGCACTTTGGTTACTTACGAAATGTCCTGGATCCTGATTAAACAGAAAGGAGGTAGCCTTTGGAGCAAAGTCGATAAAGGGAGGCTGACAGTCAGCCTGGTCAGATGATGCTTATTTTATTTTTGCGTTATCGAAAAGGTTTTCCGTCATCCCCCCAAATCACGAAGGAGGTTCAATGAGTCTCTCCAACCCAGTGCGAGTGTGCAACGGACATAAAGTCCAGCTCCACAAAGCTGTAATCCGCTTCCTGAACGGCCTAGACCCCGCCGCGTGGGCTTATTCCATGGAGTTGATCGAATCGCTCTCCGAATTAGGCCTGACGCGCGAGTTCAAGCAACTCCGTAAGGTACAAGGTGACCTGTGGGAGATCTGTGCAGATACAGAGAAGCCCAACAGGCGTTTCATACGCTATATGTTCGTCGCCCGGAAAGGCGAGTTCTTGGTCACGAATGCTTACAATAAGCAGACGAACAAGACGCCCTTGAAGGAAATCAAGCTCGCATTCAAACGGGCTAAAGAGTAGCTAACTCTCGGGCCATGCCTTAATGGCATGGTCACGTTGATACACTCTGCCCAGAGTTATTGAGGTGTGAGGTGGATACAAGCAAGCGAGTTTACTCGCTTGTTTTGATTAACTAGGTTTACTGGAACAGAATCCGCATTTAGGGCATTTTAGGTAGTGACCATCCGGACTGGGTTCATGCTTTCCAGCAATAAGGGGATAATAGCCACAGGCCGAACCATTCGACATGAGGCCGCCACAGTAAGAAATTAAGGTGGTTGGGATGGAGTCTTCTTTCGATTTGTATGCCTTAAGTATGAGCGCATTTCTAAGCGTGAAGATGCGATAATCTCTTAACGCGAGGCGATTATGTTTCCACAAAATATCCAGGTTATTAATCATGGAATTGATGGTTTCCAAAGGATCATAAATCAACAAAGGAAATTGTGGATGCCCGGGGATAAAAAGGAATTTGCGGTAATTCTGGGGCGAAAAACCGACGATATCTTCTGAATTGCCCTGGGTCATGCGAATAAAGTGATTCAGGATGGAAGCGAATAAGAATGGCAAGGCATGCTGGTGCTTTCCGTCGGAAACCCAGGCAACGAGAGTATCGCAAAACGATTTTTCCCAGGCTGGATTATTGGTATCAGAAGAAAAACGATCGAATGAAGTTTTGCCATTCGCCAGGGCAAACGGCAGCGGGGCGGCGTGCGTGATTTCCAGGATTTGTGCGCAATCAAATGAAAATAGCTCAGACAGAAGCAGATCTCTCGGCTGATAGAGCGAATCAAGGTAACTGTAAGCCCAGGATGGCAGAAACAAGAGCCATTTTTTCTTGAAATTATCATAACGATTAAAAGAGAAAGATAACTGGCCACCTATATCAAAATGCCTCTTCAATTCTGTTATATCCGTCTGCGAGACTGTTCCCAGAATTCGCACTGTTCCAGCACCGGCTAAAATACTTTCAGAAGAAAGGAGATCCGAAAGGGTGCCAAGTATCAGAACCTGGCTACCATTTCGCTCCGCTTTGAAGCGTGGGAGGCATTGTTCTACATAATGCTGTGGAGCAGCTGCATCACGGTTGCGGGCTACCCGAGCATTCTTGACATCAATCAATTGAAGATCAACCCGCAAGTCCCCTTTTTTATACATCCCATCATTTCCTGGATCCAACTGCGTGATGGAAATATCATCCACCAGGCGGCCGCGAGAGGAATAATATTCCAGCGCGGCTTTCTCGGCGACCCGCGCAGAAAGCATTCGCTCCCAATCAGGGTTGGTGTTATTACGCAGATCAGGTAATGGAGCGTGACGAATCTGAATTTCCTTTTCTGCTGAGGAACCATCCTTCCATAGCCAAGCCAAACGAATGTCAGCATCCGTTGGGATGGGCGTTTTTGGGATTATGTCAATATTGGATTTAAAGATTTGTTCGAAGCGATTCCAGAAGATTTTCTTGAATTGATCAAAACTTTTTTTAGCATCCATCGTTGCTTGCATCGCTTCGAAATCAAGTTCAGCAGGAAATGCAACCAAATGAACCATAGTTTCGTCTCCGATGCAGGATGCGGCAAATATTTTTTTTGTGCCATCCGGGAGTTCAAGGGTTAGATTAATGAACTGATCTTTACTGGTAATATCAATAATTTTGCAATCCCCCCAGGCAGTGTGCGAAAGAAGGCAATTATTGATATGTGACCAACGGGAGACATCCGGACCGGCATAGGATATAAAAACTTTGAGTTTATTTATCTCTAATTTTGTTCTTACACCTAAACTCATGATGAGACCACCCAAGCCAGCCCAACCAACTGTAAATCTGGCACCAGGTTGGCGCTGAGGTTGAGGGCATCCAGGTCTGCGCGGCGGCGTTCGAAAAGCTCGCGTTCCTTAGCCTGGCGGATGTTTTCGATCCCGATCAGGCGCACGGCCTTTTCCTGCTTGCGATAATACTGTTCCAACTTTTCGCGTTCCCGATCGATCTTTTCGGCATTGGTGAGTTGTTCGGCAGTGAAACGGTCGGCGCTCACGCGCTCGGCGGCCTGGCGGGCCTGGCCGAGCAGGCCGGTTAGCATTTCCGGTGCAAGCGGGCTAAAAACGGTATCGGCGCTTTCGGGGGGCAGCTCCAGGAGCGCACGCGCCAGGCGTGGGTTTGATTGACCATTGGAACCGAGAAAAATGGGGATCAGTTCACGTTGGGAACGACCCTTAGCACTGGTCATACCAAGGGAATAGACTGCCAATAAGCCGCTGCCGGCTTCTGATGTGGTACCGGCACCTGGGTTCCTCAGCCGGAGTTGCGCAACCGGGGCCTTGGCGCCATCGGTTAGTTTGGTCATTATCTCCCGGATGAGCGGATGATTTAGGTGCAAAAAAACCAGGCTGTCATTCTCAACGGCGCGCTGGCGATCAAAGACCACATCGGAATAGCGGGTCTTGCCGCCTCCCACCGGCAGATCAAAATAATAGAGATCCGGCTGGCGGGCATAGGAATTGAGTGTTTCGCCCTGGGCGCTCAGATATCCGCTAAGCATGGTTTTCAAGCGCTCGGGTGGGATGGCGACCAGGCGCTGCTCATGCGCATATAACTCGGCTTGGGCCTGTGGCAACAGCAGGTCATCCTGCTCGAGGATCTGGCGGGCGCGCTGATAAATCTGTTCGCCGATATTTTCCAGGGCAGCTGATTCGGCCTGGCGCTTAGCGATTGCCTCCATGTACAATTTATCGAATTGAAATTCTTCCTGCAGAGTGGACAGGATATCGGCCAGTTTATCTTCGCCGAACTGAGTTCGGATGATGGCCAGTTTGTTCTCCAGCACCTGGCGGACACGCTGTTCCACTGTTTCGCCAATGATCAGGTTGAGAACGATGACGTTGTGGGCCTGGCCGATACGATCCAAGCGGCCGATGCGTTGCTCCAGTTTCATGGGGTTCCAGGGCAGGTCGTAATTCACCATGGCATGGCAGAACTGCAGGTTGACGCCTTCGCCGCCGGCATCAGTGGAGACCATGAACTGTGTGTCGCCGGCAAATTCCTGGCGGGCGAGGGTGCGCGCATTCAAATCCATGCTGCCGTTGATCAAGCAGACCTTGAACCCCAGCTCTTCCAAAGTGCGCTTGAGCATTTTCTGGGTGGCAATGAACTCCGTAAAAACCAGGAATTTGGTCTGTGGACCCTCGCGGCGGCGGATCTCATCGACGATATTCAGCAACGCGGCAACTTTTGAGTCGGTTTCTTTGAGGGCACCCTTGGCCAGGTTGACCAGCTCACCGAGAACGAGGATCTCTTTGGATAGCTCGGCACGGTTGATTATGCCAGGTAGATCAATCAGCAGGTCGGCCACGGCTTGGGCATCCTCATCGAAGGCTTCCTGCTCATCAAAATCCATCTGCTCAGCTTTAGGTTGATCGGACTCATCCAATTCTTCCTGCCAGTTCACCAGCATCTTGAGACGCTTCTCGAGCGAATCGGTGATGGCCTGGGTGCTACTGGTGAGCATACGCTGGAATAGGATCATCAAGAAACCGAAGGCGCGATCATTGCGACCAAGAGCACGGTTGTAATTGGTGGAAACATAATCGGTGACCTTGTCATACAGGGAACGTTCGAGGTTGTACTGCGCCCCGGAGCGGTCAACCGGGTAGATATCGGTGATCCGCTGTTTGAATAAGGGCTTTTTCTGCGCGTCGATGGCGGCGCGTTTGCGGGTGCGCCAAACTACTTTGCTGACGTTCTCCGGTTTCAGGTCTTCCAGTCGGGTGAAGCCATATGGATCCACCAGGCTGAGCAGGTACATGAATTTATTCGGTTTACCCTGGTGCGGGGTGGCGGTCAGCAGCAGGAACACCGGTACCGCCTCCGAAAGCGCCTCACCAATCTTATACCGGGCTGTCTCGGTGCCATCTTCGTCTTTGCTTAGTTTATCGGCTTCGTCGATGATGACCATGTCCCAGCCAGCATGGACCAGGTTGTCAAAAACCTGGTGGTTATGTTCTTCACGGCGCTGGCGTTCGCGTTCGCTTAACTCGGGATGGATCCGGCGGGGTTTGATGAAGTCGAGGCTGGTGATAACTTGGTCACGCACTTTCCAGAGGTTGGTTTCCTTGCCGTGCATCTCGCCCAATGCGGCAAACATATTACGGTCCATAATCATAAACTGTTCACTGAACTTGGTGGTTAGTTCGTCTTGCCATTGGCGGGTCAAGCCAGCCGGCGTGATGATCAGCACACGGCGCGCCTGGCGTCTTAGTTTTAGTTCTTCAAAGATCATGGCCGCTTCGATGGTTTTCCCCAAGCCAACTTCATCCGCGATCATGGCGCGCGGTTTGAACTGGCCAAGCATAAAATCCACCGCCAGCACTTGGTGAGGCAAGGGGGTGATGCGGAAGTTCGCAGCCGATAACACGCCTGGCTGGGTGAGCGTACTCTGCAAGACGTGGGCAATCAAACGGGCAAAGAACAATGGGGCAGGTTCCCCACGACCCTGGGCCAGGTCAGCCAGCGGGTCACTACGAGGTTTTAACTCACTCAACAATACCCGCTGGACCGGCCCGGTTGGTTCGATGAAGATATCCGCATAGTCCTGGCCGAAGAGGTTGGCCAGGGAGATAATGCGGGCGGGTTGGCCGGAGGGGAGAGTGACGGAGGAACCGATTGCAAAATTCATTCACCCTCTTCATCAATCCAAGACCAAGATGGATTCCCATATTTTCTATAGAATAAGAATTCTCGGTCGATCAACTCAAGTTTTCGAGACGATGACGCTGTGTTATAAGATATAACCAGGGGCGATATTCTGCGATCTACCTGTAATTTATTGATTTTGTTAAGTGCAGCAGATAAATCTGATAGTCGTACTCGAGGTTCAAGTTTTTGAACTAGAAGAAGTAAATTATCACGATGAATACCAGTTTTTATATCTTCATCGGTTGCTTCAACAAATATTCTGAGAATGTGTCTATAAACTTTTAATTCACTTTCCTCATATCCTTTGAAGCCTCGCTGAATTGCATCGCTAAACTGCCTATAACGTACATCTTCCTCCTGGCATATTTTTCCCCGCGCACGATCAAGTGCTTGTATATCACCAAGTATATTTTTGGTACCATTCTCGATTGGTTGAGACTCAAGTATAGATGATTCATAGCAAAACTTTTCAGCAATCCTCTGTAACAACCCAACATTTTGATTTGCATCCGATATTAACTGTTTTCGAATATCATCGGAAAAACATATATTTAATACTTTTTCCCCCTTTCCTAATACTAATTCAAGCTCTGCATCTGTCCATCTAATGTCCAATTCTTCAATTCGTCCGCTTAGATCTCCGTTGTAGTAGGTCAATAAATTTTGTTCCGCCCAAACGCCAACAACTATAAGAAAAGCTCCCATATCCCAAAGAGCTTTTAGATCAAAAGCCAATTTCCTTTGTTCTGCTTCGGGTAAATAATGAAAATCTTCAATAACGATTCGTTTGTTATGCTCGATTATTTCTTTTGAAACAAATTGCAAATTGTTCGTGGAAATTCCGACAGGAATGCTTGTAACTGTCTGCTCAACACTTTCGGTGGCTGTTGCATCAGCTTTTACTTTGACAAGAGGTATACCGCCTTCACCACCTACTGAATGTTGAACACTGTTTGTTGTAGTATCTCGCAACTCTTTCGGAATCTGAACATCCAATTGCTCAAGGATTTGGATATAAATATTTTCAAGTGTCAAATTGGGTGTACATTGAATAACAACCACTTGATCGTCAGGTAATATTTTCCGCCTTAGAATAGTCTTTCCTTGCTTGGATGCTCCATGAATAACAATATGTCTCTGAGCCTTGAGTAGGTATGCAAACGTATTATCTAAATTCGACCGATCTACATAAGTATATTTTGGAATTTCCTTAGAAATTCCAAATACTTCTTGCAAAGATACCTTTTCATGTACAGTTTTCGGTTTGCGATCAAATAGATTTTTTACTAATTGACGAATAGATCCCATAATTTCTCCTGATATTTGCCCACTTTTTACTCTATCTTCGCCCTGCAATATCGACAAAATCAAACAAATCCGGGCTTTCCTCAAGCAGGTGCGTGGCGTTATTTCGGGAGAACAGATGACGCTTCGCGCGAGTCGATCACATCAAACTGAATCCCACCCAGTTTGAGGCGCAGCGCCTCGATGATCAAATCAATACGCTTCTCAATAAATACATCCAGCGCATTTTCAGGCATCTGCTCGATACGTGACCAATCCAACACGTCTAACGGCACAAGGTGTCCTGCCAACACCTGCTCAAACCGTGGTTTATCGTAATCGCGCAGGTAGATCACCGGGTTCTTGTCACTGATCTTGATATTAGTAATCTGGGTCAGGTAAGCTATATTGGCCATGCAGTCCACCGGCAACTTGTTGGCCCCGGGATGCTCAGCAATGAAACCGGAGGGGAAAATGTGGTGGAGGTTGGGTTTGTCGCCAAGGGTGTAATATACATCGTTGAGCACGTGCCTGTCTATTTCAGCCCAGTCACGCGGTTCCTGATTGGCAAATAAGGCCATCATAGCAGTCGCCATGCGTCCCTGGGCGCTGTAATAGGTAGTACGCAGCCGCTGGCGGTCGATCAAGAATCGCCCCAACTGCAAGCTGCCATTGGTACGCAAGCCGCTGAGCAGTTCAATGCCCTGACGAAGTTGTGTAGTATTGGTCAGCAAGTCATCAAAGTGGAAACTGGTAAACCAGAAATATTGTTTTAGGGCCTCATAGTTGGGTTGGGAATTCTTGAAAAAGTAGGTGGCCAGGGTCATGTAGAAATAACGATATGGTATGAGACGAGGGCCTTTGAAATGTAAATGGTTTTCAAAGAAATCGAACATTTTGAGAAGCGCAGCCTTGGTTTCTTCCCATACACTTTCTATCTGCTCTGTGCGCAAGTGGTTCAGATAGATGGGGGTAATATTTTGTACCCCAGAATCCGCTATATTGGCATTGATGATCATGGCCAGGATTTGGAGATATGTCAGATCATCTAATTTCGCAAAGTTTCCAGGTGTTTGATCTCGGAAGTTATCAACCAATTCGCGCAGATAAAAGCCCTTTAGATTTTGTTCAGGTTTTTCGATCCGGAATGTTTTCGCCACAACAATGTCAAAAATATCCAAGGGTTTGCCGGCCTGATTAATGCGTTCGAAAATCTGACAGACTTCAGAGACTTCAATGCCCTTGAGTTCGATAAATGACAAGCGATAGTTAACCAATACATTGTGAATGATGCGGAGACGCTCGCGAATGGGGTCATCGTAATCCGGGTATTTTCCGCTCTGTAGTTTTTTCTCAACGCGGCCAAAGTTTTGCTTGATCTCGAGCAATTGGACAATGACGCCTTCCTGGAACCTGATCATGCGCTGGCTGTTGATCGCAAACGTTCCACCCCTATCGTCGATCTCATCCCAAAAGAGGAAACGGTGCTTATAACTTTGATCGTCAATCTCTTCAACGTCTTTGATGCTCAAATCAATATAGAGCTTCGGGTCGAACTCCTCTTTGCCTTCAATCCTTCCGCCATACAACGAAGTCAACAAAGATGTTGTGCGTTGTTGTCCATCAAGAATATATTGAAAATCCGAATCTTCCGATTCATCTGCGATAATATGCCCACCAACCGAGCGATGATTTTGCAGCTTTAACCCAGTCTTCCAGATGAGAATGCTTCCAATTGGGTAGAAACGGTAGACGCTGTCCCATAATTTCTTGACAGAATCTCGTTCCCAGACTACTTCGCGCTGAAAGGTCGGAATTTGATATTTTTTATTAAGTAATGTGTCCAAGAAAGTGCCGATACTGTAATCGGTAGGCTTAATGCGGTCAGCGTAGTCGATCATAAATTATTCCTCTTCCTTATGAATAATCTTAAAACGTACTAATGAACGATCATGACCTTTGAGTAAGGTTATCAAGTATTCGTCCAAGGCTGTGCGCATTTCATCCTCGGTGAGAGCGCTACCACGATCTACCAGGTATTCGCCCAATGCGTGCAAATCTATTTCTATAGCTTGGAGATCACTGGTCAAATCAAAGAGGGCGGCAATCATCTCGTTGCTCAAATTATCGGGAATTTTGCCAGTCCGCTGCAATTGTTCTATTTCTTTTCGGTGACCTGGGGGAAGCAGCCCCAGCTTGTTTTTTAGTCCGGGCAGCTCATTGATAATTTGGGTGCCCCACGCCTCCCATAAAGCATCCAAACGACGATGAATATCTTCTACTCTTTTCGGCAGATCAATCAGGCTCTGGCCTTCTTCGGGGAAACGGCAATAGGGGCAGGACACATGGAGTGTCAGGGTCAGTGCAGAAAAATCGCGACAGCGT
>Ga0182027_10006981_pt1 | contig 16765 bp, 12 predicted proteins | sample 712E1DmetaG_FD_121300 | JGI IMG/M metagenome (GOLD analysis project Ga0182027, IMG submission 121300) | Permafrost microbial communities from Stordalen Mire, Sweden - 712E1D metaG (Illumina Assembly) | ecosystem: Environmental > Terrestrial > Soil > Wetlands > Permafrost | place: Sweden... | reverse complement strand
CTGAATCATTTCTCTTATTTGTAATTCTTTTTGCTTATGCAATTCCGCATATTGATTTTCAAGTTTACCATATTCATCTGCATACACACTTTGTTTAACATTATTCTTTTCAACCGAGTTAAAAACTAAAGGTGGAGTTACAAATTGATAAAATACAAAAACCATTGCGCCAAGAAAAAGAATTCCAAACTGCATTGGAATTTTTAATATTCCATTTGCAAGTAAACCAATACGGCTATCGGCGATTGATTTTCCAGCCAGGTATCTTTGAACTTGCGATTGATCCGTTCCAAAATATGATAAAGCGAGAAATGTACCACCAATTAATCCCGACCAAAAGTTGTATTTATCTTTCCAATCAAAATTAAAATTAATCACATTCAGCTTTCCCATTTTACCGGCAATTTTTGTAGCATCCAATAATGATATATCTTTAGGCAACGCATGCAAGATCATAAAAAAGGCGGAAACCATCCCGATTAGAATTATGCACATTTGCAGAAGATGTGTTTTATTAACAGCTTCTGTACCTCCTGAAGCAGTATAAATAACTACTAATAGACCTGTAACAATAACAGTTATCTGAATATCCCAGCCAAGCAGGATAGAAACAATTAGGGCCGGAGCAAGAATTGTGAATCCTGTCGCAAGACCTCGTTGAATTAAAAATAAAATACTTCCAAGTGTCCGGTTTTTCAGATCAAATCTGTTTTCAAGGTATTCATATGCCGTATAAACATTTAAGCGGTGATAGATCGGTACAGCAGTTATTGAAAGAATAATCATTGCTATCGGGAGTCCGATATAAAACTGAACGAATCTCATTCCATCAACATAAGCTTGGCCGGGTGTTGAAAGAAATGTTATTGCACTGGCTTGAGTAGCCATTATTGATAATGTAATTATATACCAGGGAGTGGATTTATTCCCTAGCATAAAATCCTGGATATTTTTTTTACCTCGTGTTTTTATTGTTCCGTAGATAACAACGAAACCAAGAAACCCTACAAGTACCACCCAATCAATTAAACTCATTCAATTGCCGGATAAATTCCTAAGATAATGTTGTCAATTAAATAACCTCCCCGTATAAAGTGAAATAGACTTAGACAGCAGGGTTTCTGAAAAATAGCCTCGAATTAGAGCCGCCACCGGAGATTTAACTAAACATCTTTGTAAAATAATAGAATAGTAAAATTAATATTACAGTATTAATAAATACAATTAAATAAAGTTTATTCCAGGTCGATAAGGCCGGAGGTTTTTCTTCAATCAATTTATCTTCTTCATTTTGGAGTTGATTTGACATATTTCCCCGCAGAGATCAAATTAACAAATATTCTATAAGCTCCTGGAACACCGGCAGGTAATTGACGAAACCATGCTAATCCAGAAAAGATAAAAATTCCTTTACCATAGTGAGTATACAACATACCGCCCTTTAAATCTTTTTCATTAGGATCATGTCCTGAAATTATCGGTTCATATTTATCATCCCAATTATCAGCAAAATTTAATCCTCTTTCCTGAATCCATCCTTCAAAATCATTTTGAGTTATTTTATTAGGAAAATTTAACAACTGATTTTCAGGATTTATAAAACTTACTGACGACTCTTCATCTGTTATTCTGTCATTACCTAATTTAATTGGATAAGGGCCTATATTTTCTGTTTGTAATCCAAATGGAATATTATATTGTACAATATATGTTCCGCCGTTTTTTACATATTCCATTAATTTAGGCTGGTCATACTTAAGACGTTCACGTGTATTATAAGATCTTATTCCAGCGATAATTGCGCCAAATTGTGATAAATCTGCATGATCAAGCATATCATCGTTTAATAATGTAACGGTATATCCCATATCACGCAAACAATCAGGGATTTCATCACCCGAACCCATTATATATGCAATGTTAATATCGAATTTTTTAACTTCAAGCTTAACAAGTTTTATATCACTTTCAGGGAAATAAACCTGTCGTTTGATGTGGGGGTATGAAATTTCGACAAGCGACTTGTTATAATTTTTCCCATTAATATTTAATTCTATATTAAGATCAGCAATAGCTTGATTTTTTGGTGGAGTAATATTAAAAGTGATTGTTTTTTCATCATATTTGTTTTTTATTGAAAAAGGATTGCTTAAGGGAATTATTTTCCAATTATCATTTGTCAGTAGGTTGACTTTTCCGGTAATATTAGAACTATTCGCTTTTAATTTTATCTGGATTTCTTTAGTTTTTTCATCCGGAAATATTGAAACTTTATCTGACGGATTAACTGTTACAATGGGCCGAATTTCAAATGGCCTATATAATTCTCCATACACTCTATCATTCCATCGATAAAGAAGAGGAATGGTATAATCTAATATTGTCCCATTATAATTAATAAAAATCTTAACCGGAATTGAAGGAGGATTTTCCGCCAAATCAATCATTTGTTGGTCCGATACTAAAAATAAACCTTCAGAGGGTTTTTCTTTTAGCCAATATGGTTGTGAAAATGGGTACGAATCAGGTATTTTAATTGAACTTTCTAATGTAATAGGTTGATTATTATTTAATTCTTTATTAATAAATGAATTTGACGGGATTGTAGGGAATTCAATTTTATCAATTTTTAACTTAGAGGTAGAACGGTTAACAACTGTTGTTTTTATTTTAACAGAATCACCTGAAACAGCGGAATAATCCGAACTAATAGCTTCAAGCCACAATCCGGCACATGATTGAATAATATTCAACAATTCTTTTCTTTTAACTTCTATCCAGTGATTGTTTTCAAATTTATTTAGGTCATTATAAAGTTGAACCAAAGCATCAAATGAGGCATCTGGATTATTCGGATTGAAAGATTTTATAACAGTTTCTATTTTATGACTCAATGATTTACTCTTGTCGAATCTATCCCATGTAGTATTAATCCCGTCAAAGATATCATTTTTAGCTTCGTCGCCGGCTACCAATTTAAAATATTCAATTCTGGATCCGCGGAAAGCAGAAACCCCAAATCCCTGACTTTTATGCATTGATCTGCTTTCGGAAGCAATTTCAGTGAATGATTTTCCCAACAGAGGATTATATTCACCGATATCTGAACTAATTAGATTTTTAACCTCATCCTGTGTTGGGCGGAAATTATTCCAAAATATTCTTTTGGTATTCCAGACAGTGACGTATTTTAATTGTGCAGGAAATTTATTTGAGTCAGCCGCAGCATAATAAGCTTCAAGAGCAAGTGATGCTGATGCAGTATGATGTCCATGTCCCCCATTTCCTCCTGGAGGGAATCGAGTTACTATAATATCAGGTTTAAATTTCCTAATTACCCAAACCATATCCGAAAGGACATCTTGTTTTCCCCAGATATTTAATGATTCCTCGGGTGATTTCGAAAAACCAAAATCAATTGCTCGAGTAAAATACTGTTCTCCACCATCTATGTTTCGTGCTTGTAATAACTCTTGTGTCCGGATAATCCCGATTTCACTTCCTTTTTCAGAGCCAATTAAATTCTGACCGCCGTCACCACGTGTTAAAGATAAATATGCAGTTCTATATTTTTTCCCTTTAGCCCAGTAGGCAATCAGACCTGTATTTTCATCATCAGGATGCGCGCCAATATAAAGGACACTTCCCAAAACATTTAACTTTTCAAGGGCTAATCGTAATTCAGAACTATTCTTAATTTGGGATGGTTGGGCATTAAAGCAAATAGGAAAACATAAATAAAGAAAGAAAAAAGAAAAGGAGGTTCTCTTGAAAGTTTTAATCATTTTAGTCCTAATTCAATTTATGTATTAATTATCCGCATAAAGTGCATTTGCCTTTATTAATCAGATTCCCATCCAAATTTTATTACATGAACATTCTTATAAAAAATATTCAGGTTTAGAAATATTATTCAGGAAGTGCGATCTTAAAAGGAACTTTTAATTGTTCCCATTGAAGAAATGCAGTAGCGGAATTGCTTGTCAGTTCGTCAAAACCGTACATGAGCCATTCTTGATGAGACGACTTTACCGGAGTGACAGTAATCCGTAACGCATCATCATCCTGATTATAAGAATAGCTGCCCCATCCATCATTCTTTTTATTAAATATAACAACCCAATCTTTTTCCGAAGGAATAAAATGCAGACTGTATTTACCTGCAGGCAGTTTATTACCGTTTACTACAACATCTTTATTAAATTCAATTGTAGTATTTTCATTAGCACCGCCTCTCCATGGATAAGGTTTATTATTTGATTCTTTCTCTGCGGGATTCATACCAAAAGGAACAAGATCACCCCATATTTTTCTGCCTTTTACTCCAGGTCTGCTGTAATCAATTTTAATGTTTGCATCTATTCCGATTGTTTGGGATACACTAGCCTTCAAACTCGGGCGGGGTTTTTTTTGCTGTTGAGCAAAGTTTGCAGATGATAATACAACTAAAAAGATAAACATCATAAAAGCACTAATAAACTGTTTCATACTTTCTCCTCTTATTAATTAGAATTGTTGGTAATAGCTAAAATGAATAACACTTTTTAATGAATTTAGTTCAAGAAAGCGCGGTAATCGTTTCTATGCTGAAGCTCCTCCGGGTAAATGAAACAACCACAAGTAGAAAGATATTTGAAACATGCCAAGAGCTGCTACTTGGTAAGGCAGTCATAATTATACAACCTAAACTATAAAAATGTGCCAAAGCAGGATGATTTATCGTTGCTTATTAAAGATTTAATTAGTAAAAATAAAAATATTATATTAAAGCAACAGTGTAAGAAGCCTGAGTCAATATGAACCCTCCGGTTATTTTGATCTGAATTATTTACTGAATTGTAATATTGTTTATGAAAGACCAGAAGTTGTTTTAGTTCACCTAAGACTACCTTCAAAGGATATTACTTTTAAGATATCTTTCTGCGGGAAGATTCTTTAAAATAAGTTTAACAACTCTTCTATTTTGTTTATTTTAACCAAATGAGAATATTAGTTGTTGAAGACGAGAAAAAAGTTGCCTCTTTTATAAAAAAGGGTTTGGAAGAAGAATTTTTCCAGGTAGATACTGCATCAAATGGAAAAGAGGGATATGAATTGGCAATGAAAGAAGAATATGATCTTATTATCAGCGATATAATGATGCCTGTAATGAGCGGGATCCAACTTGTTCGGGAAATAAGGAAAAATGAAATTAATACTCCGATTCTTCTTTTAACAATTAAAAATAGCACAAAAGATAAGGTCGATGGTTTGGACAGCGGTGCAGATGATTATTTAATTAAACCTTTTGCTTTTGAAGAATTAACAGCCAGAGTTAGAGCGTTATTAAGGAGAAAGGAAGGTAAAAAGGATAACATTCTATTCGTTGCAGATTTAGTAATGGATCTAGTTGCTCACAAAGTTACTAGAGATAATATTGAAATCATTCTAACTCCAAAAGAATATTCAATTCTTGAATTTTTAATGAGACATAAAAATAAAATCATTTCCCGTACGAAATTAATAGAGCACGTATATGATTTTCATTTTGATACCGGTACAAATGTTATAGATGTATATATCAATAAACTGAGATCGAAGATAGATCAATCATTCGAAAAACAGCTTATTCACACTATCCGCAGTGTAGGATATATTATAAAAGAATGAGTGTACTATGTTTAATAAAATAAAATCATTTCTATCATCTACCCGTTTGAAGATTACAATCTGGTATTCTTCTCTGTTTCTTTTTCTCGAAATTCTTCTTGGTGTTATTATATACATTTATCTTTTTCAAGTCACGCGAATGAATTTAGATTTAAATCTCAAGACGCAAGCAAATGCTATTTTGAGAGTAGTTGAGGAAAAACATTTTGATCTTGATAGCTTTGAACCGGGAGCGGTTTATAAGTCGGAAGATGAAATGATTTGGGATATAATTTATGATGCGATAGTTTTTAACAGAAGAAATACATTTATAGAAATTTCCAATTATAGAAAGATTATTTTCAAAACTGTCAATATTGAGGAAATCAATCTCTCATTCCCTGAGAAAAAAGAAAAAGAGGCGTTATTTGATTACAAAAATGAAAAATTGTCCGATGACTTTATCAGAGTTTGTCAGTTAAGAAGCAAAAGATATACCGTTATTGTCGCTTATCCAAAAGAATATATTGCAGCTACATTAAATGGTTTACGCGATATATATATCATGATAGCTCCGGTTTTTTTAATAATTTCATTGATCGGGGGCGCTTTGATTTCTTCAAAATCTTTAAAGCGTTTTGGAGTTATTATTAAAAAAACAGAGGAGATAACAGGTCAGAATTTAGACGAACAAATTCCAGGTGGAGAATATCCTGATGAATATGGAAGACTTGTTAATAAAATGAACGAAATGATAAAGCGAATAAAAACTTCAGTTGATTATATGAATCAATTTTCAGTATCGGCAGCGCATGAGTTGAAAACACCACTAACAATTCTTAGAGGTGAAATTGAAATAGCTTTAAAATCACCAAAAACAGAAGAACGGTACATTGAAGTTCTTAAAAGCAATTATGAAGAAACAATTCGGATGATAAAAATTGTTGATAATCTGTTCTTTATTTCAAAAAGCGACAATGCACTTATTGAGATAAATAAGCATGAAATTAATTTGAATTCTTATCTTACATCAATTGTTCAAAATATGAAAATATTAGGAATTGAAAAAAATATGACGTTAGTAATGGATTCATGTCCTGCTCTAAATGTAAAGTTGGATAGCGAGCTTATTAAACAAGCTTTATCAAATTTAATTGATAATGCATTTAAATATGGTGAAGAAAATACTGAAGTAAGGATTGATTGTGAAGATCTGGGTGGAGATATAAAAATTATGATAAATAATTCCGGAGAAAATATTCCTATAGAAGAAATTGAAAAGATTTTTGACCGTTTTTACAGAGCTGATAAATCACGAACAAGAAAAACCGGAGGAGTTGGGCTAGGGTTATCAGTAGTGAAATCAATTGTTAATCTTCACAAGGGCATCGTACAGGTAGAATCAAATGATAATTTTCAGACTACAGTTAGTATTATTTTGCCAAAATCGTAGTATAAAAAAAATGGCGTCTAAAAGACGCCATTTTGACATTTTCAGTCAAAATAAAAAATTATTTTAGAGAAAAAGCATATCCTGCAACAATTGCAAATGTACCTGTTGTAACTGTTAGATTCTGACCTGAATTATCTAAAGTTGTCAAACCCACCGTATAGCGAAGTGACAAATCAAGTATGCCTGTTCCTAGCCTGAATCCAACTCCTCCACCAAAAACCAAACTAAACTCGATGCTTTTAGTTTTACTATTCAGATCAATATTATCTGTTTGTCCGTTAGCTTGATCTGTTTCACTTGCAGCAACATTAAGTCCTATTGCAGGACCAGCATATAAACTTGGTCTAATTGTTTGTTTTCCTTCAAGAGGGATATAAAATTTAAGAAGAACAGGCAATTCAATATAATTGGAAGTAAGTGTAACATTTGTTCCTTGAATTGTTCCTGATCCGCCTTTCATTGTAAAAGCAAGTTCGGGTTGTAAAGCAAACATTTTGCCGAATGGAACATTCAAAAATCCGCCAATCATTATTCCGGTTTTTGAACCAAGACCACTTGGTACATCCTTCCCGTTAAGGCTTGCAATATTAAGAGCAATATTGGGTCCGATTGATAAATTCTGAGCTTGTGATACAGAAAATAATACTAATAAAACAACTAGGATAGAAAGTAATTGTTTTTTCATATCTGACTCCTTATTATTATTTGAAAATAATATTTAAGATATTTGGGACATAACAAAATCAACTTAACTGAATCGAATCTGCATTACTAAATAATAAAAACATTGCTTCGACGCAACAAAGATTTTTTCAATTTTATTTAATTATGTGATGTTTCAATTTATAATGATCTGAGAGATCAAAAAAAGTCCCGGCAAACCGGGACTGGAATTCTTTAATTTAATGTACTAACCGGATTTTCTCCGGAATTAATTAAAACCTCTTGTACTTTTACTCGAATTACTCCTTTTCCAAACATTCCAAGTGATAGAGCAGTTCCTTTTGATAAATCCAAATCACGTCCATGTGAAAAAGGACCTCTGTCATTTATTCTGACAATAACCGATCTACTGTTCCTTAAATTGGTTACTTTAAGCAATGTTCCAAAAGGTAAAGATTTATGCGCAGCGGTCAAAGCCATTTGGTTATATGATTCGCCGCTGGCAGTTGATTTTCCATGGAAATGCGGACCGTACCAAGAGGCAATCATTACTCCCAAATCATTATAATTAACCGGGGTTATCTGTGGCTCAGCATCTTTGCTTATGGTTATTTTAGCAACACCACTATTCTCACTTGCCGAAGTATCACTTAGATTAATGAACCCAACCACGGCTATTAGACTAATGATGAAAACTATTTTAATCGTATGCAAATATTACCTCCTTAATTAGTTATACATACCTATTCGAATAAAGAAAAAAGAAAATTAGGCGAAGCTACTGGTAAAAATTAAGTCCTCAATCTCGCTATGAACCAGGAATTGTTCCCGTTTAAATTCTCTGTTGAACACACAATAAATGAACAGAGATACAAGTTTGAATGATTATTATTCCGATTAGCTTGTTTTGTGGCTGCTATAAGAGTATAGGATGAGTTTCTGTTAAAAATTCGAGCTGAGTGTTTATTAACAAAACAGATTTCTGTCAAAAGCGCAGTGTTGTTTTTACTAATATTTTTCTCTGTCATACCATTTGTTTTTGTAGTACTGGACCCAGCACAATAAACCAAACCGGCAACTCCTGCCAAAAAGAGAAAAACCAAAATTAGTAAGTATGTTTTGTTTGTGATTTTCATTCAAATTTTAATTAATTGTGAACAGTTCAAATCTTACAACATGAATTTAGTCATTTTTGTCAATACGAACCAAACTTTTGAAAGACATAATGTCTGAATATTATTTTTTACCCTTTGTTTTCATGCGATTTTCAAAGGTTTTAATTTTTCAATAAATAAATCTATTCAATTTTACTTATATGATCTATAACATTTCGGAATCGGTGATAAGTTTCATAACAGGGTCCTGTTTAATTCACTTCAGGAATTGCCAAGAAAAATTGAAATGAGGAAGATTCATATAGCTGGCACACCATGCTTGATAAGTAGTTTATATACTGAATCAAAAATCCGGCACTAAAAAGCCTCTTGTTAGGTATCAAAGTCACTTACTGCCTTTAAAAATATGTTTCATGCTTTTCAGTTCTCATTTCAACCGATAATTAATCGCATTTTGAGATTAATAATGTTTAGGTTTTTAGTTGTGAATGGTGAAATGGCAAAAAAATATTCAATTTTCTTTTAAATATTAAAAATTACCTGTTTTCGTAATAATTATCAGACTATATACACAAATTCTTTAAATTAAAGTAAGTTTAAATTGCTTTTAGTATAAGGTTATTTTGGAAGCATTATCAATAAATTATATTCAAGTGGTAATTCATATTAATTCCATGAGCGTTAGAATTTAAATTTACAGTTTCCATCCTTTTTCATAATTTGCTTTTGAAATAATCAAATTCTTAAATGAAAAAAATAACCGTATTTATTACCGACATCGGCACATCGGGAATTAATCCACTTATAGAACAACTATACGTGTCAGATTTAGTGGAGACCGTTTATTCTCTCTCAGATAGTGAAACGGAATTCAATTCCAAATTTGTTAAAGTTATTAATACTTCGGCACTTACTTCTTCCGAAGTATTAAAATTAGTATTAAAAAACTCGGAATCAGACTATATAATTTTAATTTCAAATCCTGTATCTATCTCACTTGGAAGTTTTTCACTAGAGCGGTTCTTAAAGACCGCTGAGGATATCAAAGTCGGGATTCTTTATTCCAATTATTATGAAACCGTTGATGGTAATATAATTCCTCACCCGACGATTGATTATCAGGTTGGAAGTATTCGTGATGATTTCGACTTTGGACCTGTTCTATTTATAAATACGTTAGCCATGAAAAAGGCATTAATGTTGCCAAATGATGATTACAAATTTGCAGCCTTTTATAATTTACGTCTAAAAATTTCACAAAATCATTTAATTCTCAGAATCCCGGAGTATTTATACACTTGTAAAGAAATTTCTCCTTTAAAATCAAGTGAAAAACAATTCGATTACGTAAATCCTCTAAACCGAACCATTCAGATCGAGATGGAACTAGTTGCTACAAATCATTTAAAGAGTATTGGCGCTGCGATATGGTATGATTTTAGAATTATTGAGTTTAATAATGAGAACTTTGAAATCGAGACATCGGTTATAATTCCCGTCAAAAACAGGGTAAATACTATAGAAGGAGCTGTCCGGTCTGCCCTTAATCAAAAGTGTGATTTTTACTACAATATTATAGTTGTTGATAATTATTCAAATGATGGGACGACTGAATTACTTAGATCAATATCAGAAAAAGAAAAGCAGTTAATCCATATTATTCCTGAGAGAAGAGACTTATTGATTGGAGGATGCTGGAACGAAGCGATTAACCAAAAATCATGTGGAATGTTTTCTGTTCAACTTGACAGTGATGATATGTATAAAGATGAGAATTCGCTTCAAACAATAATAAATACGTTCAGAAAAGAAAAATGCGCGATGGTAATCGGCTCATATATACTAACCGATTATTCATTAAATGAAATTCCGCCCGGGTTGATTGACCATAAAGAATGGACACATGAAAACGGACCAAATAATGCCTTACGTGTAAACGGATTTGGAGCTCCCAGAGCATTTTATACTCCCCTTTTGCGTAAAATAGTGGTACCGAATGTAAGTTATGGTGAAGATTATTATATAGGATTGACTATTTCAAGAGAATATAAAATTGGAAGAATTTATGAACCGGTATATTTTTGCAGAAGATGGGAAGGAAATACAGATGCCACTCTAGATATTCATAAATTGAATGCAAACAATCAATATAAAGATAGGCTTAGAACATTTGAAATACTGGCAAGGCAAAATAAAAATTCAAAATATACCCCACTTCAGTAAATGGTATAGCCTCATAAATTGAAGTAACAATATAACAAAATTAATACCCTGTAAGTGGGATTAACCCGACTTATGCGGGTAACCTTAAAAACTGTCGCAGGCGGATTAAAATGATATTTGACGATAAACCGGAAAAGGGAAGCAGTTCAGTATGGTGGGCTGAGAGAGCAAATCAATTACTGAATGAACAAAAGGAGTCGTGGGCTCTTTTAAGACAAAATTATGAAGCTCTGTCTGGTGTTCAAACAAGGGTATTTGATTTTGAGTCATTCCAGATAAATATTCAATTAAATCCAACAAGAATTAAATCAACATCGGCAGGAGTTGATGAAATTACAATTAATTCCAGGGAATGTTTTCTTTGTTTAGACAAATTGCCTCCTGAGCAAAATGCAGTTGCTTACGGTAAAAACTTTCTTATTCTTGCAAATCCATTTCCGATTTTTACAGAACATTATACCATTTCGAAAAGAAAACATATACAACAAACGATTATCGGCAATTTTGAAGAGTTATTAAATATTTCAAGAGATTTGGGGTCATCTCTTATTATTTTTTATAACGGACCAAAATGTGGGGCTTCTGCACCTGATCACATGCACTTTCAAGCGGCAATAAAGTACACAATGCCAATTGAATTAGAGTTTGATAAAATTCCTGACACTAATTCAATTAATACTTTTGACAATGGTAAAATAAAAGTAAGATTTCTTGAAAATTATTTAAGGCGTTTTATTTCTTTGGAATCCGATAATAAAGGTGAACTTTTAGTTGCTTTTAAGACATTTATTAAAGCATTTAGAAAGATTTCGATTCCTCAGGACGAACCATTAGTGAATATCATCTCAAAATACAGGGACAATAAATGGTGTATATTCATATTTCCGCGAAGAACTCATAGACCTTCACAGTATTTCATAGAAAATGAAAAGCAATTGTTAATCAGTCCCGCGTCGGTTGATATGGGAGGAGTGTTCATTACTCCTCGGGAAGAAGATTTTAACAAGATCAAAAAAGATGATGTTATTGATATTTTTAGGCAAGTGTCAATTACAAAAGAATATTTCGAATTCTTAAAGAAAAAGATAGGAGAAAGATTTCATTAAGCCGTCGGTAGACAGGCAGATGCCGGATTTAAACCAGTTTACTGTATATTATTTTAGTAATTTGCTAGCTACAAGTAGTCGGCATTTGGTTGATTAATTTAGAGAACTTTTACAGCAATTATACTGACGTCATCATCCATTTCACCACCGGTATAATCAAGAATTTCCTTTTTAATTTGTTCAATTGTATCTTCGTTTCCATTTAGTGACCCTACAAATTTCATAAATCGTTCTTCCCCGTATAATTCGCCTGTTTTATTGCGTGCTTCAGTAATACCGTCAGTTACTAAAAACAGTTCATCTCCAGTAGTCAACTTCAATTCATAATCTTCATACTCTCCGCTTTTACTGAATCCGAGGAGTACACCTTTAGAAATAATTCTTTCTACTTCTTTTGATTTGACAATAAGAGGCAAGTCGCCGGCTCCAGAATATTTTGCAATCTTGTTTTTATTATCAATAATTATTACTGAAAGAGTGATAAATACTTCTGAGATTCTTTCATCTTTGAATACTGATTCATTTACTTTCTGCAATATATGACTGGGTGAATTTTCATTTGTAGATTCCAACACAAAGCGTGCTGCGCTTCGTACATAACCGGCATAAGCAACAGCAAAATACCAAGCTCCCCAGCGTTTGCCCATTACATCCCCTAAAATTATTGCAAGATTATCATCATCCATTTTGATATAATCAATGAAATCGCCACCGGGAACATTTTTAAAAGGCATATGCCAATGTTTGATTTGCAATCCATCCAAAACCGGAAATTCATCAGGGACAGTTTTAGTCCCCATAGAATCAGCTGCTTTCTGAACTTCATCAACAACTTTAACACGTTCTTTTTCAAGACTTTTTAATATTGCCGAAACTTTTGCAATGACAACTTTAGGGCTTGATGTTTTAATAATATAGTCCTCTATTTCAAGGTCAAATCCCTGAAGAATATCTTCTTCATCACCTTTCGCAGTGAGGAAGACAAATGGAATATGCTTAAGTACATCATGTTCAAGAAGCAGTTTTCGAAATTCATATCCGTCAACTTCGGGCATCATTACATCGCTAATGATTAAATCCGGATGCACTTTCTCGGCTAGAGTCATTCCTTCCCTTCCGTTACTTGCAACTTCACAGCGAAATCCAGCTTTGGTTAGATTATAGCTAAATAATTTTGCTATATTAAATTCGTCTTCTACAAGAAGAATAGTCCCTGTTATTTTGCTATTTTCTTGTGTCACTCAATCCCCCGGCAATTATTTTTTTCATTTTAATTCTTACGTCCTAATCTCAATTTAATAGAAATTATTAAAAAAACAACTCGCTGTAACGGTATAGCAATATTAAACACGGTTTTATTCAAACAATCTTACTGCCTTTTAGATAAGCAGGCCTAACCAAGATTTCATAACCTGATAGCTTTGGATCAATAAACTGTCTCTGGCTACTCAATTATGAAAGCTCTTAATTGCACTTTGTAATTCATCATAAGATTCAAAAACTCTGAATAATCTTGTCAATTCGAACATTGACCTTACAACCGGTTGAAATCCAACCAATCTAAGATCACCTCCTAGCTTTGCGGCTTTTTTAAGACCGTTAACTACTACACCTAGAAAGGTTGAATCAATAAATTCAACAGTAGATAAATCAATAATAATTTTCCTAAAACCCTGTTTTATTTTTTCGTTTATTTTACTTTTAAGTTCTTCTGCTTCACGTATTGTTGCTCTATCCAGATTTACAATTTCAACTACAATATCGTCTATTACTTCTTCAATTATTACCATATTAAGTCCGTGTAATTATTCATTAATCCGCTATAAGCGGTTTTAATTTAACTTCGCATTTCTGAATAACCTCAGTTATGCGTGACAAGTTTACCGGCTGAAAACAAGTATAATAGGTTTATTAAACCTCATTTTGAGCACAAGATCACATTTTGCGAGGAATTACATTTACAAAATTATGTAAAATCCTCAAGACTCTATTTTATATTTTTCCATCAATCTATATAAAGTAGCTCTGCCGATTTTTAATTTTCTAGCAGCTTCAACTATATTTCTTTCTGTTGTTTTTAAAGCATGCCGGATTGCTTCTTCTTTCAATTTTTCAAAAGGTATTATAGGGAAATCATCTCCAAACAAAACTCCGCTTGAATTAACATTTGATGATCCTGAATTTGCAGCAATAATCGGTGGCAGAACATCTATATCTACATATTCTTTATCAGTAAGAATCAAACATCTTTCTAAAGTATTTTCAAGTTCTCTTATATTACCCGGCCATTCATAGTCATACATATATTTTAAAGCAGTTTTAGTAACTCCTTTAATTGATTTTCCGAGTTTATCATTGAATATTTTCAGAAAGTGATTAACTAAAACTACTATATCTCCTTTTCTTTCCCTCAGAGGAGGAATATGAATCGGGAATGAACATAATCTATAATAGAGATCTTCTCTAAACTGTTTATTGTCAACTGCCAATTTCAGATCACGGTTGGTTGCGGATATAATTCTTACATCTGTTTTAATAACTTCGTTTCCTCCAACTCGATCAAATTCTTTTTGTTGTATTACGCGTAATATTTTTGCTTGAAGCGACATTTCCATTTCGCCGATTTCATCGAGAAAAATTGACCCTCCTTTAGCGAGTTCAAACTTTCCGATTTTTCGTACATGAGCCCCTGTAAAAGATCCTTTTTCATGACCAAATAATTCACTTTCCAGCAATTCCCTAGGAATTGAGGCACAATTTACAACCACAAAAGGAGCGCTTTTTCGCTTACCGTTAAAATGAATTGCTCGAGCAACCAATTCTTTTCCAGTACCGCTTTCGCCCTCAATTAATACATTAATATCATTGTCAAGTACTTTGGTTATCATTTTAAATGCTTGTTGCATCTTTTTGTCGGCGGATATAATATTGTCAAAACTGTATTCTTTCTGCAGGTTTTCTTTTAAGTTTTCAAGTTCTCTTTCAAGGTCAAAATTCTTGATTGCATTTCTAATTGCCGGTTCAAGACGATTTTTATCTATTGGTTTCGGGAAATAATCAAAGGCACCTAATCTGATCGATTCCATTGCTACTTCTACACTACCTTGAGCCGAAAGCATAATTACCGGTATATGAGGATATTTTTGCTTAATCCGAGCAAGAACTTCATTGCCATTGATATCCGGCAGCATTATATCCAATAAAACTAAATCCGGATTTTCTGAAATTGCGTTTAATCCATCACCGCCGTTTGTAAATGTTCTGACATTATAATTCCATTGATTTTTAGTCCAATGAGTAAGCATCTTAAGAATCGAATCTTCGTCGTCGATGATAAAAATAAGTTTTTCCAAATTTACCTCGAACTGATATTATTTTGGCAATCTTATTAGAAAGGTAGTTCCCTTATCTAATTCGCTTCTAATTTTAATAAATCCTTTATGCAAATCAACTATTTGTTTAATAGTTACAAGACCAAGACCTGTACCGCCTATTGGTGCTCCCGTTCTGGGAACTTTACTAAATTTTTGGAATAAATATGGAAGATCTTTTTCCGAAATACCAATTCCGGTGTCGCTAACAACAATTTCAACTTCCTTGCCAAAATCCTGAACGATCACTGAAATTCTTCCCCCCGAATTTGTAAATTTTATTGAATTAGCTATCAAATTCAAAAACACATTTTCAAGGCGTTCTTTGTCGGCATTTATAATCAGTTCTTCTTCAGGAAATTGTTTTGACAAGGTAAGTTTTTTTTCTTTTACTTGTTGACTAAAAGATTGCAATACATCTTCGATAACTTTTACTAGTCCAATATTGGTTTTATGTAATTCATCCTGGCCAGATTCAAGTTTAGAAAAGTCCAATAAATTATCAATTAGTTTTGCCAGCCGTTTACCTTCACTTAGAATTATTTCACTGAATTCATGAATAGTCTCATTAGATAGTCCCTTGTCAGACATAATTGTTTCCGCAAAACCAACAATAGAAGCTAGAGGAGTTCTTAATTCATGAGATACATTGGAAATGAATTCACTTTTAAGTTTATTTAACTCCTCAAGAACACTAATTTTATGCTTTACTCTTTCTCTTTCGATTGAAATAATTCTACCTGCTTCAATCAGTTTTGTATTAAGTTCTCTAATTTTATGCTCATCAAATTTCCTATTGCTGATATTTCGTCCAATACTTAGTACTCCTGAGATCTGACCATTTTCGTACAATGGTTTTGCATTAATTTCAAAAGTTATTTCTTTGTTAAAACGGTCTATAAATACAGCTTCGAATGTAGTAATACCTGTAAAATGCAATATTTTAGTAAAAGCTTCGGCAACTTTAGTTTCTTCATTATGATCAATAAATTCAAGAAAATGTCTGCCTACCATTTCTTCGGGAGTATAACCTAAAATATTTACTCCACTTTTATTTACCATATTGAAATAACCAAATCCATCTAGAGTAAATATTAAATCTTCTGCTGTATCAATTAAAGCTCTGAATCTTTCTTCCGAATGGGAAAGTTTTATTTGTACTAATTTCTCTTCAGTAATATCATTTAAGACACCCGCAAATCTGAG
>Ga0182027_10006980_pt1 | contig 16766 bp, 11 predicted proteins | sample 712E1DmetaG_FD_121300 | JGI IMG/M metagenome (GOLD analysis project Ga0182027, IMG submission 121300) | Permafrost microbial communities from Stordalen Mire, Sweden - 712E1D metaG (Illumina Assembly) | ecosystem: Environmental > Terrestrial > Soil > Wetlands > Permafrost | place: Sweden... | reverse complement strand
GTTCAGCCGAAGCTGAACAGAGTTCAGCCCAGGTCGCGCTGGACGGAGATCATGTCCTTGAGCTGCTCGAGCTTGCTCATCACTCGGGCCAGCTGGGCCACGGACGCAACCTCCAGGGTGGCCCGGACCGTAGCCGTCCTGTCGGGCGAGACAGCCACGTTCGCGGCCACGATGTTGACCTTGTTGTCGGCGACCACCTGGCTGATGTCGGACAGCAGGCCGGTCCGGTCGTAGGCCTCGATGCGGATCGAGATCGGGTAGGTCTGCTGGAAATCGGTCTCCCATTCGACCTCGATCATGCGCGCCGTCTCGCGCTCGTTGAGGACCGTCTGGCAGTTCTTCAGGTGAACGGTGACACCCTTGCCGCGGGTGATGAAGCCGATGATCGGGTCGCCCGGGATGGGGTGGCAGCACTTCCCGAAGCGGATCAGCAGGTCCCCTACTCCCTTCACGCGCACCCCGCCCTGGCGCGCGGGGCTCGGCGGCGGAGCCGTCGGCGGCAACGCCAGCTGGGCATCGTCCACCACGCCAAGCTTCGTGACGACCTGCTGCGCTCCAACCGCGCCGTACCCGACCGCGGCATAGAAGTCGTCCAGGGTCTCGAACTTGTAGAGCTTCGCGATCTCGAGCAATCGGTCCTGGCCGACGACGCCGAGGCTCGTCCGGGCCAGCCGTCGCAGTTCGCGTTCGATCGACTCCCGGCCGTGGGTGATGTTCTCGTCCCGCTCCTGGCGCTTGAACCACTGTCGGATCTTTTCGCGGGCATGGCTGGTGCGAACGATGTTCATCCAGTCGCGCGACGGGCCGTGGGTCTGCTTGGTGGTGACGATCTCGACGATGTCGCCGTTCTTGAGCCGGTAGTCCAGCGGGACGAGGCGGTTGTTGATCTTGGCCCCGATGCAGCGGTGCCCGATGTCGGTGTGGATGCGGTACGCGAAGTCGAGTGGTGTCGCGCCGGCAGGCAGGTCCTTGACTTCGCCCTTTGGCGTGAAGACGAAGACCTGGTCCTGGAAGACGTCGAGCTTCACGCCCTCGACGAACTCGGTGGCGTCCGAGACGTCGCGCTGCCAGTCCATGACCTGACGCAGCCAGGCCAGCTTGGCGTCGTACTCGCGGTCGGCCCGCGAGCCTTCCTTGTACCGCCAGTGAGCGGCGATGCCGACCTCGCTGACCTGGTGCATCGTCTGGGTCCGGATCTGGATCTCGAGCGGCTGGCCGTCCAGAGCCATCACTGCCGTGTGGAGGCTCTGATAGAGGTTGGGCTTGGGGACGGCGATGTAGTCGTCGAACTGGTTGGGGATCGGCCGCCACATCGAGTGCACTACGCCAAGAGCCGCGTAGCAGTCCTTGACCTCTTCGACGAGAACGCGAATGGCGTAGACGTCGTAGATCTCGCCGATCTCGGCGCTCTTGCGCTGCATCTTCTTCCAGATGCTGTACAGGTGTTTCGGTCGGCCCGACAGCTCGGCCTTGATTCCAGCCGCGGCCAGTTCCGGTCGAAGGGCGTCGATGGCGCGGCGGATAAATGCCTCGCGGCCCCGCCGGCGGGTGTCGAGCATGCGCGCCAGCTCGCGGTAGGCGTCCGGCTCGAGCGTCTTGAAGGCCAGGTCCTCGAGCTCCCACTTAACGCTCCAGATGCCGAGGCGCTCGGCCAGCGGAGCGTAGATCTCGAGGGTCTGGTGGGCGATGCGAGCCTGCTTGTCCGACGACAGCGGGTACAGCGTTCGCATGTTGTGGAGCCGGTCGGCCAGCTTGATCAGGACGACTCGGATGTCGTCGGCCATGGCCAGGAACATCTTCCTGATGTTCTCGGCCTGCTGCTCCTCGTGGCTGTGGGTGCTGAACTTGGACAGCTTGGTCACGCCGTCGACGAGTTGGGCGACTTCCGCGCCGAACCTCTCCTCGATGTCGGCCAGGGTGAAGTCCGTGTCCTCGGGGACGTCGTGCAGGATGGCGGCCGTGACAGCCACGGGATCTATGCCGATGTCGGCGAGGATCTGCGCCGCAGCCAGCGGATGGGTGATGTACGCCTCGCCCGTAACCCGGGTTTGCCCGTGGTGGGCTTGTTCGGCCAGGTCGTAGGCCGCGCGCAGGGACGTGAGGTCGGCCTGAGGGTAGTGGTGGGCTACGGCGTCGCGGACACGCCGGAAACGCGAGTCGGGCGTCGGTAAGACGGCCAATCCCAGACGCAACCGATCGGCAAGCGGCAAACGCGCCGACCTGGGTCGCGGTTCCGTCCCTCCGGCCGGAGCGGGAGGTACCGGCGGTTCAATGGACATCGGAATGAGTCTACCAGCGGATCCCCACCGGACCGGCCATGCGGGGTCTGGTCTATAGACCGAGCAGCGTCTGAAGGTCGATCGTCCCGACCAGCGTGACGGACGTCGCCCCGACGGCCACGCTCTGGAACCGGAATGGGTTGCCGCCGCCAGCCGCGATGATGGTTACGGTGGGCAGGGAATCGCTCACGGGAACCAGCTCCAACGCGCCGTCTTTCACCACGAGGTGGCCCGGCGCCGCCTGGCCGTTGATCGTGACCGTCACGACGTCAGGCGCCTTGAGCTTCACCTTGCCGGCGATCCCGGTCTGGGCTTTGAGCTGCGAGGTCGCCAGAGTCTCGACCTCGGCGTTCGAGATCGACAGCGTGGCCGTTGCCGCCGTCCCCGATCCGGCGAGCACGGCCTTGTCGATGGTCGCCGCATCGCCGTTGGCGGCCGGGACGCTCACGCCCGTCAGCGTGCCCGTGACGGTCCCCGCCGTACGACCGAACAGGTCGACGTCGCCGAGGGTCAAGTCGATCGTGGCGGCATGCAGATCGCCGACGAAGACCTGACTGGACGTGAGCGTGATCTTGTCGGCGTGGCCCAGCAGGATTCGTGGCGGCAAGTTCGCCGAAACCTCAACCCTGGTGTCTGTGCCGGTGAAGCCCACGGCGCGGAGAGCGTTCGTAGCCAGCCAGCTCGCGCCGAAAGGCAGGCCGAACCACAGCAGGGCGAAGATGACCGCCACCATGAGCAGCAGCTGGATCAAGCAGGATCGCATCGGTCATCGCCTCCTCTTTCGCCGCGGAGCCGTTCAGGCCCGGCGATAGCCTAGCTGGGCGAGCGCTCGGACAGCTTCGGACCGCTCGTCCCAGGGCTTCGGTCCGTCGCTCATGATGATCGTTTGCTCGTGACCTTTGCCGGCCAGCAGAACAACGTCGCCGGGCCTCGCCTGCGCGAAGGCCGCTTCGATGGCCGCCCGACGGTCGGCGATGCAAAACAGGTCGCGGCCCCGGCCTCTGCCGGCTGCTTCGGCTCCTGCCGCTATTTCGTCGAGGATCGCCTCGCTCTTCTCGCCCCTTGGATCCTCGTCCGTGACCACGACCACGCGGCATCGATCCCCCGCGACGCGGCCCATCATCGGGCGCTTCTGGACGTCACGCTCGCCCGCGGAACCGAAGATCGCGATCAAGCCACCGCCGCCCGCGGCCGCCACCGGGGCGAGTATCTCGAGGACCTTCTGGAGCGATGCCGGCGAGTGAGCGTAGTCGACGATCACACCGAACGGCTGGCCGCAGTCGACTCGCTCCATCCTGCCGGGAACGCCCGCGACGGACGCGATGCCGGCGCGGATCGCCCCGGCATCGAGATCCAGCGCTTCGCCGAGAGCAATCGCGGCCAGGGCGTTGCTGACATTGAACCGCCCGACGAGCTGCAGCTCCACCGGGCCCCTCCAGCGGGGAGTGGCGACGTCGAAACGCAGTGAGCCGGCGTCTTCGTCGAGCTTCGTCGCCCGAACATCAGCGGAGGCGGCCGCGGCATACGTGATGACGCGCGCGCCGGCCTCGCCCGCGGCGGCAATGAAGAGCCGCGCGGCCATATCGTCGGCGTTCACGATCGCGACGCGCGGCCAGCCCCGCCGCAATGCCTTGGCCGGGACGACGTCGCCCAGCCGCCGGAAGAGGCTCAGCTTGGCATCGCGATAGGCCTCGAAAGTGCCGTGAAGCTCGAGATGCTCGTGGCTCAGGTTGGTGAAGATGGCGATGTCGTAAGCGATCTCGGCCACTCGATCCAGGGCCAGCCCATGCGACGTGGTCTCGACGACGGCGGCCTCGTTGCCGGCCGCGACCATTGCCCGCAGCAGCTGCTGCAACTGCGGCGCCTCGGGGGTAGTGACGTGCTCGGGGTTGGCGGCGCGGAGGGCGCCCACCCCAGCCGCGGCCGTGGTGATCAGACCCGTCGATATGCCCGCCGCCTCCAGCACGGCCGTGGCCAGGAAGGCGGTCGTTGTCTTGCCGTCCGTGCCGGTAATGCCCACGACGCCCAGTTCCCGACTCGGGTCGCCGTACCACCACGCGGCCGCTGTGGCCAGCGCGCGCCGCGCGTCATCGACGACCAGCTGCGCAAGGGCGGCACCGGGAACCGGCCGCTCGACGATCGCCGCCGAGGCGCCCAGGGCTGCGGCAGCGGTCACGTAGTCGTGGCCGTCGGAATGCGCTCCCGGCACGGCCACGAACACGGCTCCGGCGCGGACGTGGCGCGAATCGAAAGTCAGGCCGGCCACGCGGAGCGCGCCCAATTCAGGCTCCGGACGGCCGCTCCCGGCCGGGGTCGGCGGAGCCGGCCGCACCGTGCGAAGCCGGCCCGAAGCCTCGAGTCGCTCGATCAGTTCGCCGAGTCGGCGCTTCGAGGACGGCTCGGCCGCGGCCAGCAGCTCGTCCATCGACGCGGCAGGGGCCGGGTCGGGCGCCGCGTCGGGTGTGGTGTCGCCGGAGGTCACTCGCCGGCCTCTTCGACCTGGGCATGCGGCCGGCCACGGACCTTGCGGATGCCGTGGCGCCAGGCGCCGATGCGGTCCTGCATCGCCTGCGCGCTGTCGAAGGCGAGCCGCCCGGCCGGGTCGAGGACCAGGTTCCAGGCCCCTATGTAGTCGATCTCGCGACCGCCAAAGCCGGCCTTGAAGTGCTCGATGCCCTCGTGCGAAATGCCCCACATGTCGTAGCTCGTGGCGCCCTGTTCGCGCGAGGTCCGCATCGCCTCCCATTTCAAGAGGTAGTTGGCCCGGCAATCGGCGCCCGCCTCGGTCATGCCGCCATACGGTTCGATCACGCGGTCGCCCACGCGAAGAACGAAGAGCGTCGCCAGGCCGACACCGTCGGGACCCTCGGCCATCAGCAGGCGGGCCATCCCCAGCCTGGCAAAGGCAGTCCAGACCCCCAGGTACGACTCGTAGGTTCGGATCACGAACCCGGCCCGCCGGGCGGTCTCGCGGTAGATCGAATAGAACTCCGGCAGACGATCGACGGTTGCGTCGACGACTCGCACACCGCCCTTGCGGGCCTTGTTGACGTACTGGCGCCACTTCTTGCGCAGGTCGCTCCACAACGCCGCCTCGTCCGCGCGCAGGTCGACCTGGCGGGTCCGCGGCGGCTGGATCGGAGTCCCGACTCGCCAGCCGTTCCGACGCAGGGCGTGGCGGAACTCGCCTTCGACGTCCCACGGGCCGTTTAACTCGATCTCGGGCTCGATCCGGACATGCGAGATCCGCTCCCGTCCGGAGGCCACGACCTGCCGCAGGGCACCGGTGAAGGCATCCAGCGTGGCCGGGTTCCAACGCTCGAAGACCGGGCCCCTGGGCGCATAGGCGAAGGCCCATGGGAACAAGCGGGGCTTCCGAATCAGCAGCTGGACCCCGAACGTGGTTTCCTCGCCGGCTGCCTCGGGCTGATCCTCGTCCGCCGTTTCAGCGTCTACCGGGCCGGGTGTGATCACGATCGACCCACCCGCCTTCAGCCGCGGCTTCGACTCGCCCACGCACGAGCCGATGAAGCGCAGCGGCCGCCAGCCGTTGGGCGCCTTGACCTCGGCCCAGGCGCTCGTTTGCAGATACGAGCCCGGATTGGAGCGGGCCACGAACGCATCCCAGGTCGAGGTCCGGGGACCCACGTCCACGACGGAAGCTCGCTGGGGAGCGGCACCGCCGCCCCTCGTGGCGTCCATCGCGAGCTGATCAGCCATCTACTGGCCTCCTCCGATGAGCTGACGGCTACGAGTCGACGTCCCGATCGGGCGCGGACCGGCCGACTCCCGACGCGGGCTCGACGTCGGCTGCGGCGACGGACTGGTTCTTATCGACCCCGGACGACAGCTTCGCGCGGGGGTGGGAAGCAGTGTACGCGGCCCGCAGCCTGGCCGGCGAAACGTGCGTGTAGAGCTGCGTGGTGGCGAGGCTTTCGTGACCGAGCAACTCCTGGACCACGCGCAGGTCCGCGCCGCCATCGAGCAGATGCGTGGCGAAGCTATGCCGCAGCGTATGGGGCGAGACGCCGGCCGGCAGCCCCGCCGCCAGCCGCAGTCTCTCGAGTCGATAGCGGATGCCTCTCACCCCGAGGGGCTGACCAAGATGGTTGAGGAAGAGGTCGCCTCGGTCGGTGGCGCCGGTCTCCGTGGCGCCTGTCGCCGTGGCGCTCGGTCGCGCTCGGCCCGGGTTCCCCAGGCTCGCCAGGACCGGTCGGCCGGCCTCGAGATACCGAGTCAGTGCGGCCCGCGACGGGCGTCCGAGCAGCGATGCCCGCTCCTTGCGGCCCTTGCCCGTGACGCGGACCTCGCCGCGCTTGAGGTCAACGGAGCCAATCGTCAGCGAGGCGAGCTCGCTGATGCGGAGGCCGGCGGCGTAGGCCGTCTCGATGATCGCCACATCGCGGAGCGCCAGCGCCGATTCCAGCTCCGGGTGTGTCGTCACACCTGAACCGGTCCGACGGGCGGCCTCCACCTCGAGCGTGCGCGGCCCCTGTTCCCGGGCGGCCTGGATGAGCCGCTCGGTCTGGGCCACGGTCAACACCTCGGGCAGTCTGCGGGGCTGCCGGGGGGTGGCCAGCGCCGACAGCGGATTGCCGGGAGTCAGACCCTGGCGCGTCGTGAATCTGTAGAAGGAGCGCAGCGCGGCAATCCTTTGAGCCACGGTGCGTTTGCCGCGCCCCTCCCCCAGAACGCCCATGTAAGCCCGAAGCGCCGCGCGGCTGGGCGCTCGCCAGTCGTGTCCGTTTGCCGCAAGCCAATCGATGTAATCGACGAGACCGGTCCGGTAGGAGCGGATCGTGTTCGGCGACGAACCGCGCGCCTCGAGCGCCTGCAGGAAGCGCTCGGCCGTGGCCGTCGCGGCCGTTCGATCGGCTGCGGGCCCGTCCGTCATTCCGCCCGGCGTGCGCCGCCGCTACGGGCGCCGGCTGTCTTTCGGCCGGCTGAGGTTCGAGAGCCGCTGCCGCCCGTCGTTCGGCCGGTACGACGCGGCCGACTCGACGATGGCCGCGCCAGGGCGGCCTCGTTCGGCTCTCCGCCGACCAGACGCCGACCGATCGGATCGTCGATCCCGGTCAGCTCGATCGGAGCCCCGCAGATCAGGCAGAGAGCGGCGGCCTCGCCGTTGCGGGCCACGGGTCCGCCGTCGGCGTCGTGCAGGGCCCCAACCGGTTCATGCGACGTGGTGAAGCGGCAGTTCGGGTAGCGCGAGCAGCCCCAGAACAGCGAACCGGTTCGGCGGGCCCGACGGGTCACGAGGTGGCCCTTCTGGCACGTCGGGCAGGCGACCTCAAAGCCGAGCGGCTCGGGCGGTGGCGGCCCGTCCTTCTTTATGTAGTCGCAGTCGGGGTAGCGGGAGCAGCCCATGAACGGGCCGAACCGACCGCGTCGCTGGACAAGCACGCCACCTTCAGCCTCGCCGCATTTCGGGCAGGCCTCAGGCGCCACCGGCTCGCCGGTGGCATCGGCGCCGTCGCCCGCAGGCTTGGTGCCGTTGCTGTCGGATCCGGGCAGCTCTCGTGTTTCCTTGTGTTCCGGATACATGGAGCAGGCCAGGAACTCGCCATATCGACCCAGCCGGATGACCATCGGATGACCTTCCGAGCAGACCTCGTCCGACGGTCGAGTGGTGAAGTCCGCCCGGCGCAACTCCTTGGTCTTCTCTTCGATCCGGGCATGGAACGGTGTATAGAACGCCCGCACGACAGGGACCCAGGCCAGCTTGCCGTCGGCCACGTCGTCCAGCTCGTCTTCCATTCGGGCCGTGAACTCGAGGTCCACGAACTCACCGAAGTGGCATACCAGCAGGTCGGTCACGACCTCGCCGACGGTTTCGGGGTGGAGTCGACGATCCTTGACCTTGACGTAGCCACGGTCGAGGATCGTGGAGATCGTCGCCGCATACGTGGACGGCCGCCCGATGCCGTGCTCTTCGAGGGCCTTGATCAGGGTCGCCTCCGTGTATCGCGGCGGCGGCTCCGTGAAGTGCTGTAGCGGTGCAACCGATTCGACGCCGGCGGCATCGCCCTTCGCCAGCGCCGGCAGTCGGCACTCGGCCTCCTCCTCGACATCGTCGTGGCCTTCGGTGTAGACACGCGAGAAGCCGTCGAACGTGGTCCGGGTGGCGTTCGCCCGCAGCTCGTAGGCATCGGCCGCCCGGCCGGCATCGCCTGCCGCCCGGCTGGCTCCGCCTGCCGCCCGGCTGGCATCGCCTGCCGCAAGATCGACGCTCGTGGTCTCCATCTCTTTGACAGCCATCTGGCTGGCCAGGGCCCGCTGCCAGATGAGCCGATAGAGGCGGGCCTCGTCGTTGCCGAGGCGCTTCGCCACCTCATCGGGATCCCGGTGGAACGACGTCGGCCGAATTGCCTCGTGCGCCTCCTGGGCATTGCGGGTCTTGGTCTTGAAGGCCCGGCCCTTGGGGGTCGTGTACTCCGGCCCGAAGCGAGATTCGATGACCCGCGCCGCCTCAGCCATCGCCTGACTGGACAGGGCCACGGAGTCGGTTCTCATGTAGGTGATCAGGCCAACCTGGCCCTCGTCCGTCTCCACGCCCTCGTATAGCCGCTGGGCGGCACTCATCGTCCGCTTGGGCGAGAAGCCGAGCTTGCGGCTCGCCTCCTGCTGCAGGCTCGATGTGGTGAACGGCGGCGCGGGCGTTCGATTGGTCTTCTTGACCGACACGTCCGTGACGATCGGCCGGCTGGCTCGAATCGCCGAGGCGTGGCGCTCGGCCGTCTCGCCGTCGCCGATCTCCGGCTTCTTGCCGCCGATGCGGACCAGGTCCGCTTCGAAGGTCTCACCGTTGGGCGCGATCAGAATGGCCTTGAGCGTCCAGTACTCGCGGGCGGTGAAGGCCCGTATCTCTCGCTCACGGTCCACCACGATGCGAACGGCGACCGACTGCACGCGCCCGGCCGACAGCCCGGCCCGAACCTTGCGCCACAGCAGCGGGCTGAGGGTGTAGCCGACGAGGCGATCGACGACCCGGCGAGCCTGCTGAGCGTCCACCAGATTGCGGTCTATCGAGCGGGGCTCGGCGAAGGCGCGCTTGATTGCCGCCTCGGTGATCTCCGAAAACGTGACGCGGCGGGTTCGCTCGGGCTCGAGATGCGCGGCCTCGGCCACATGCCAGGCAATGGCCTCGCCCTCACGGTCGAGGTCTGTCGCGAGGTAGACGAGATCGGCCTTGGCCGCGGCCTTCTGGATCGCCGAGAGCTGCTTCTTGCGATCCGCCACCACCTCGTAGACGGGCTGGAAGTCGTGGTCGACGTCCACGCCGAGCTGGTTCTTGCCGGGGTTCTCGGGCAGATCCCGGACATGGCCATAGGAGGCGAGCACGGTGTAGCCCGGGCCCAAATACCGCTCGATGGTCTTCGCCTTCGCCGGCGACTCGACTACTACAAGGTTGCCGCTCATCGGCGGGAGTCTAGCATCAGACAATCACCTCACCGTTTCGTGGACCAAACGGGGCTCGCTCGGATGGATCCCCGCCTCGCTCGGATGCGTGTCCGCGTGGCGGCGGCCCGGTCGTCAGATCTCGCGGATGCGGCGCAACAGGTCGTCGTCGAGGTCGTCGGGATTGGCCGGCGGGCTCTCCGACTCGCCGGCTTCCGCACTCCCAGCCGCGTCGACTCCGGGATCCTCGCCCTCGCCTGTCAGCCATGCCAGGCGAGCCAGGGGAAGGTCCGAGTACTCGGCATCGATCCGAGCCATGGCGGTCCGGGCCGTCTCGGCTGCCTCCGCGGTGAAAGTGGCATTCTCGGCCGCGAATGCCTCGAGCGACGCCTGCGGGATCTCGACGCTGGTGACGTGTGAGAGCGGAATCACGAACGTAGATTCGGACGCGTTGACGAAGACCGGCTTCTTGCCGCTCAAGGAGCGAACGTTCCGGCATATCAAGGCGCTGTCGGAAGCCTTGGGCTCAGCCAGGAGATCGACGAGGACCGGCTGCTCGTTGTTGATGTGGATGACGACGTTATGGATGATCGGCACGGGTCAATTGGCCGCTGTGTGGGGCTGGCCTGGAACGTATCGGCTGGGAGCGCCGTCAGCCGTAGAAATCGATCGAGACGCGGACGCTGTTCGACACCCAGACTCCGATTCCGGCGCGGCGGAAGTACGGGTTCATGATGTTCCCGTAGTGCTCGCACCGACACCAGTACTCGTTCTGGTAGAAGATCTCGATGTCGATCATCCCGCCCTTGCCCGAGCAGCAGGGCGAGGCGATGTTCTCACCCCACGACCCACCTGGGTAGCCCGCGGCGGCCAGCCGTGAGTGCGGCGTCGTGCCTTTGAGGTAGTGGTCGAGCAGCCTGTTGTCGGCCATGTACTTGGCATAGGGCCGCGACACCTTGTTCGAGATGCCCGCGTCGAGGTAGAGGGCGCTCTGGGCGGGCAGCGTGTGATGCGTCTCGCTGCTGCACGCTCCGCTCGAAGTCACCCAGCCGCCCGTTCGCGTGCAGTTCATCAGGGCCAGGTAGTAGACCTCGGATGCGTAATAGGGCGAGGTGGCCGACGCGACTCCGCCGTACGAAATGCCTGTCGCTACCGGCTTCGAAACCTTGAAGGTGGCGCTGGCGGCGGCCCCCAGATGCAACCCGCCCTTCGCTTTGGCACCGGTGCCCACCCTGGCCACGACCGTCGCGCCGATCGCGAACGAGTAGCGCGGCGTCAAGACAAGCACGGTGTCGTCTTCGGCCCAATAGGTGCCGCCCGAGACGGCCTTGCCGTTGGCCGTGACCGAGAACGCTGCGGCCGTGGATTTCTCATCCATGGCCATCGTGAACCTGACCGAGACCGGCTGGTTCGTGTCGTACGTGACGGAGCCAGCCTGCGGACGGAAGCGGACCACCGCGGGAGCAGACATGGTGTGGACCTGCAGCGGTGGCACCGGCAGCAGGTCCGCGCCGGCGGAATCGGTCCCGCCGTCGGTCAGGCCGACCGAGTACGTGGCATCGGAGTTCAGCTGCGTCTTTGGCGTCACCGTGAATACTTGAGAGCTGACGTCGGTGGGATCGTCGCCCTCCACGGTCAGATCCACAGGCGGGTTCAGGCCGATGCGCATCAACACGGTGGCGAGTTTCACGGGCCGCGTGAACGCGATCTGGAATGCCGTGGCGGGCGAAACCAGGTCGCCGCTCACCTGAGTCGCACTGATCGTGCCCGAGGTGAGTGACCCGGATTGGAACGAGGTGTGAATCTCCGTCACCAGGCTCAACCCCTCCTGGTCGGTGGCTGCGCTCGTGATGTCGACGCGGTAGGTGGTGGCCGGCTGCCAGTGCGGATCGGGCGCCAGCGACAGCCTCTGGCCGGTGGCATCCCAGACATAGCGGACGTTGACGGCAGGCGTGATCGTCAAGGCATTCTCGACGGAGGCTTCGTTCATCGGCTTGGTGAACGTGACCTCGAACGCAACGTCCAGCGGCAGACTGCTGTCGGGCTGTTCGGCGGCGGCCTGCGGGGCAAGCGGTGCGAAGGTGGGCGGAGCCCCTCCGGCAACCTGCTTGGCGGGCAATCCCAACAGCATGCCGGCTACCAGAAGCAGCACGGCAGTCCCCACCAGAAACAGCTGCAGGGGACCGGTCGAGAAGACCCGGCCGGGCGATCTGCGCCGAATCAGCGACGAAACGAAGAAGAAGAAGATGAAGGGGAGAGCGAGCGCAGCGGCCGCGATCTTCCGCAAAGTTGTCTCCTTTTGCGGGTGGGAGCACAGTCCCGTTGACGTCTTGGCAGGCAGCGTAACACCGCCCGAGACGATCGGGCAAATCGGCCGGATGCCGCCGACTTGGACGGATCCGTCCGATCCATAAGGCAGCAGCCAGTGCTTCGGCAGGCCAGAGGGCCCGGTTCAGCGCGAGATTCAGGCGTGTCGGGGCACGTTTCACGGGGGCCGCGACGCCGAGAATTCGCTCTCGGGACGACTGAATCAGCTAGAGATGTACGCCCGTATGTCTGATGGTCTCGGCCGTCTGGTAGCCACCGAACCAGCCTATGGGTTGTACAGCTCGGCCGTCTTGCCGCCCCGGGTGTCACCGCCGACCACCAGCACCTGGCCACTCTCCAACATGACGGCCGCCAGCCCACGTCGGGCCGTGGTCATAGGACCCGTGACGCGGAATGTGCCGGCGGCAGGGTCGTAGATCTCCGCCAATCTGCCAGAGCCCTGGAGATCCTCGCCACCTACCATCAAGACCCGGCCATCCTGGAGCAGAGTGGCGGAGGCATGGATCCGCGCGGCCGCCATCGAGCCCGTCGGCGTGAACCTGTCGGTTTGGGGGTCAAATATCTCGGCGGAGGCAAGAGCGGTGTAGGCTCCAGGGCCGTCGGTCGGGCTGCCGCCCGCGACCAGGACGCGACCGTCGGCCAACATCGTGGTCGTGCCCAGAGCCCTGGCGATTGACATCGAGCCAGCGGCGCCGAAAGTGCCTGTCTTGGGGTCGTAGAGCTCGGCGGACGCGAGGGCCGCCAAAGTGGAGGTATATCCGCCAGCCAGAAGAACCCGTCCGTCCTTCAGCAACGTAGCGCCCTGGTCACTCGTTGGGGTTGGCATGGATCCGGTCTCGGTGAACCTGCCTGTCCGCGGATCGTAGAGCTCGGCGGAAGCGAGGTAGCCGGACGTGTTCACGCCGCCCGCGATGAGGACGTCTCCGTCTGCCAGCAGCGTGGCGGACTGTTCCTGCCGAGCGGTATGCATGGATCCGGTAGCCGTGAACTTGCCGGTCGCCGGGTCGTACAACTCGGCCGAGTCGTACATCTGCTTGCCGTCGCTGCCGGCGCCTCCGCCGGCGACCAGGACATCGCCGTCCTGGAGCAGGGTGACGCTTGGAGCGAATCGTACGCTGCTGATCTCGGGTCCCGTAGCAGAGAAGGCTCCGGTGCTCGGGTCGAACAACTCAGCGTCAGGTAAGTCGACTATCAGGACCCGGCCATCGCGCAGCAGGATCGCCTTGACGTCGGGCGAAACGGAGGCGAGGGTCGAACCTGTCGCCCGAAAGAACCCTGTCTGGGCCGAGGGGAATGGGGACGCCGTCGGACTCGCAGTGGGCGTGGCGCCCGGGGTCGCACTCGAGCTCTCACCCAGGGTCGCGGTGGCGCTGGGCGAGGCGGTTGGTGCCTGAATGTGGAGCCACGCCCCCGTGAGCAATGTGCCGCCGATGATCAAGACGATGACCGCCGCCGCAACGCCCAATCCGGACCGAGATCCAGACCTCAATCGCACCGACGACCTCATCGGCCGCTCACCCAGGGTCACAGGCAGATGCTGTCGGCCGCCGGCTTCCTGGGGCCATTCGGACTTGAGCATCTCTTCGATGCGCTCGGAGTTCATAGCGACTCCTCCGACCCAAGTCGGCGGCGCAGGGTTGCTAGAGCCTTCGTTGCGTGGCTGCGGGCCCCGCCGGCGGTGATGCCAAGGACGAGCCCGATCCGATCGAACGACAGGTCGGCTCGATAGCGCAGGTACAGGACCGCGCGCTGTCGTTCCGGTAGGCAATCGACCGCCTGCCAGAGCGCCGCCCTGTCCGCCGATTCGGCCGGGTCGGGCCCATGGTCACCACTTCGCGCCCTGAGCCGACCGAGCGATCCGACCAGACGACGGCGCAAGCGGTGGTGGTCCATGGCCAGGTTGTATGTCGTGCGGAAAGCCCAGGCGTCGAGATCTCGCAGCTCCTTGCCGGCGTCAAGCTCACGCCACAGCCTGAACATCGCGTCCTGGACCACGTCCGCGGCGTCCTCGCCCGACAACCCGAAGCCGGCGGCGAATCCGTACAACTCTCTGCCGCGCCTCGCATAGAGCGACATGACGCGGCGCTCGCGCTCGTGCCCCTCGGGGGCCCGGAGCCCGGCTTCAGCTCGAGGCGACATTTCGTCGTTCATCACGCTCAGTAGACGCCATAGGCCCGTCAAACGCTTAAGGCTCTTCGGCAATTCTGACGCGTTCGGACCAGCCGAGCCCCTTACCAACTCGCCAGGGCCCCAGCCGGGGAGTAGCGACCGTAGGCTCCCCTTGCCAGGCCCCTCAGCTCGAGCAACGTCAGGGCGCTGAGGACCGCCGCGCCGGCAAGGGACGTGCGCTGTGCGAGCTGGTCGGCGGTGGCCGGGCCACGTGCCAGCTCTTCGGCGAGGGTGCGTTCAACCGGGCCAAGCGATGCCAGAAGAGCAGCGCGTCCGACGTTAGGGGCGGTCGCCGGGGGCGTCCGTGACGCCCCTGACTGGCCGGCGCCCGCTCCCGGCCGGGCGTTGCCGACGAGTGCGCCGGCGACCTCGCCGTCGAGCTCCAGGTCCTCGATCAGCTCGGGTATGCCGCAGACGACGCGAGCCTGGCCGGGGAAGCTCCTCAGGAACGCGTGGCAGCCTGCGCTCGTCGGCGAATCGAAGGGACCCGGGACGAGGAAGCACTCCCTGCCTTGCTCCAGCGCCCAGCCGGCGGTGATGAGAGCCCCGCTCCTGCGCCCAGCTTCCACCACGACGGTCGCGTCCGACAGGCCGCTGACGAGCCGGTTGCGGCGTGGAAACGTGCCGCGGCTCGGACTCGTGTCCGGAGCGAGTTCCGACACCACTGCCCCTCCCGACTCGACTATCGCGTTCGCCAGCCGGTCGTGGGCCTTGGGGAAGAGCCTGGCGTGCCCGCCACCGAGAACCGCTACCGTTCGACCGCCTTCTGCCACGACCGCGGCGTGGGCGGCGCCGTCGATCCCGACTGCGAGGCCCGAGACGACCACCGCTCCGGTCCGGGCGAGCGCGGAGCCGATCCACCCGGCGATCACGCGACCCTTGTCCGTGGGCCAGCGCGTGCCGACGACCGCCACGGCGTGCATTGTACTGAGAGCGGCCGGGGAGCCGCGAACGTACAGCAACGGCGGTGGCAACTCGACCTGGCGGAGCCTAGCCGGATAGGCCGCATCTTCGAGGGTCACGACGGCCAGGCCCAGGGCTCGAACACGTACCGCCGCCCCTCCCCCACTGGCCGCCTCGCAAAGCCGCTGGGCGAGGTCCCTGCCGATCACCTGGCGCCCGCGGGGCCCAACGCGGCCAGTGCCGCCGTCCGCCGTGGTGGCACAGGCATCGAACAGGCCCATGTCCGGCCCGTCGTCCGCGTCGGGCGTCCCATCCGCAAGAGCCTGAAGCAGCCGCCCGGGTCCGTCAGGCTGAGTGGCGGCGTCCAGGACAGCCCGCGCCGACCCGAACGCGGCCAGCAGCGCCCCGAAGCTGACCGGCCCCAGGCCCGAGACGGAGAGCAACTCCACCCAGGCCCGCCGCTCGGATTCCGCGACATCATCGGCGGCGGCAGTGGCCGGGCAGGCCGCCGTCACGGGCGGTGCCGCTGCCGGCGCCACGGGCACAGACACAGCCGAAGTCCCGCGCGGCGCGGCGCCTCCCCCACTCTCAGCCACGCGGCGTGGCGCGAGCGGCCCGAGACTCTGCACACCGAGCATGGCTCAACTCACGGCCTCGTATCCGATCCGCGCTCCGATCCCGGAGCGGAACCGCGCCGCTTCGTCGAGGTTCGAGCCGTCGACGGCGTCGTAGCCGGCGAGATCGGCAGCGGTCCGAGCGACACGCAGCAGTCGCTCGATGCCCCGCGCGCTCCAGCCCTCCAGCTCCGCCAGCCTGATCGCATGAGCCTGCTCTGCCGGGCCCAGAGCGCAGACGGCCCGCAGAGCTCGTCCACCCAGCCTGGAGTTCGGCCGATTCGAGCGCTCCATCTGACGCCGCCGCGACGCGGCGATCCGAGCCGCGACAATTGCGGAGCCTTCGGGCCCTGCCGATCCGACATACTCGGCCGGCTCGACTCGGGGCATGTGGACCCACAGATCCATGCGATCGCGCAGCGGACCCGAGATTCGGCCGACGTATCGCTCGACGATTCCGGGCTGGCAGCGGCATCTGCCATCGCCCTCGCCGGCATGCCCACACGGGCACGGGTTCATGGCCGCGATCAGCTGGAACCGACACGGGAAGACGGCCGCGCGGCCGACCCTCGAGATCGCCACCTGGCCATCCTCGAGCGGCTGACGCAAGGCCTCGAGGGTCGCTCGGTCGAACTCGGGCAACTCGTCGAGGAAGAGCACGCCGTCGTGGGCGAGGGTCACTTCGCCCGGGGACATGTGCGGGCCGCCACCCACCATCGCGGCATACGAGATCGTATGGTGGGGCCCACGGAAGGGCCGGGTTCGTACCAGTTCGGAGACGGGCCCAGACCCGGAGACGGACGCGATGACCGTGGCGACCCGCGCCTCATCATCGTCGAGGGGCGGCAGCAAACCCGGCACGGTTCTGGCCAGGAGAGTCTTGCCGGAGCCGGGGGGTCCGATCATGACCATCGAATGGCCGCCGGCAAGTGCCAGCTCCAGGGCACGTCTGGCTTCGAGCTGGCCCCTGACCTCGGCCAGATCGGGACTCGGCCCGGAGCCGCCGTTCACGACGTGGCCGCGATCGGCACCTCCGTTCGCCGTGACGTCGGCCCCCAGTTCGACGCGCGGCGGC
>Ga0182027_10006979_pt1 | contig 16767 bp, 15 predicted proteins | sample 712E1DmetaG_FD_121300 | JGI IMG/M metagenome (GOLD analysis project Ga0182027, IMG submission 121300) | Permafrost microbial communities from Stordalen Mire, Sweden - 712E1D metaG (Illumina Assembly) | ecosystem: Environmental > Terrestrial > Soil > Wetlands > Permafrost | place: Sweden... | reverse complement strand
TGCGCGGCGATGGCGCTCTTCAGCCTGATCGCCAACCGCCTGAATGTGGGAACGACGGGGCTTGAAGCCGGATCGGGGACGCACTACGTACCGCGCTGGAGCGAGGTGGCGGTGACGCTTTCGATAGTGGCGGCAGGCTTCGCAATCTTCCGGCTTGTGGGCCAGCACTTCCCCGTCTTCGAGGCGCACTCGCAGGAGCGGACGCCGGAGAACGTGGGAGAAACGGAGGAAGATCCAGTCGCGGTGGGATGAACTTTCTCTCGAAAATCCGTTTGGGCCTGGCCGCGAAGGTGGCGATTTGCGCGATTGCCGGAACCGCGGCTTTTTTCGCGTTATTCGGCTTCCTCAACCTGCGGATGGAACGCGCCTATTCGCGGGAAATGGTGGAGCAATCGGCCGAGCGGATCACGGACGTCATCCTGCGCAGCACGCGCTACCAGATGCTGCACAACGACCGCGACGGGCTGCTGAACATCATTCAGGATCTGGGCAGCGAGCCGGGCATACGACGCATCCGCGTGTTCAACAAAGACGGACGGATCACGCTCTCCACCGAGGCCGGGGAGTTCGGCCACGTGGTGGACAAGAGCGCCGAGGGTTGCGTGCAGTGCCATCCGGGATCGACGCCGCTTGAAAAGCCATCGAGCGGCGGCCGCGCGCGCGAGTTCACGGAGACGGGCGAGCCCATGCTGGGCGTGATGCGGGCTATCTACAACTCGCCGGACTGCTCGAGCGCCGCCTGCCACGTGCACCCGGCGAGCCAGCGCGTGCTGGGGGTGATCGACGCGCACCTTTCGCTGGCCGGAGTCCGCCGGCAAATGCAGCGGCATCAGCATACGCTGACGTGGTTTCTGGCCGGCGCCATTCTTTTCGGATGCGGCTCGGCGGTGCTGTTCATGTGGGTGGTGGTGTACCGGCCGGTGAAGGAACTGATCGACGGAACGCACCGCGTGGCGGGCGGCGACATGGGCTACCGGCTGCCGGTCCGTTCGGACGACGAGCTGGGCGATCTAGCCGCCTCGTTCAACAAAATGACGGCGGAGGTGGCGGGTTCGCAGGCTAAGATCGAAGACCAGGTGCGCCGCAAGACGGCCGAGCTGGAGGGGGCCCACAAGTTCCTGCTGCGGTCGGAGAAAATGGCCTCGATCGGCAAGCTGGCCGCCACGGTGGCGCACGAGATCAATAACCCGCTGTTCGGCATTCTGACTTACGCGCGGCTGGTCTCGCGCGGGTTGAAGAAGCAGGACTTCCCCGGCCGCGACGACCTGGCCGAGCAGCTTGAGACCATCGAACGCGAGAGCAAGCGCTGCGGCGACCTGGTGAAGAACCTGCTGACGTTCTCGCGCCAGGCGCCCAGCAACCGGGCGCCGAACGACCTGAACGCGGTGGTGCGGCGCGCCATCCTGCTGGTAAAACACAAGCTGGACATGCAGGGCATCGAGTTGAAGGAAGACTTGGCGGCGGACCTTCCGCCCGCCAACTGCGACGCCAACCAGATGCAGCAGGTGGTGCTAGTGCTGCTGGTGAACGCGGCGGAGGCCATGCCGAAGGGCGGCCGCATCGAGATTTCCACGGGGATCGAGGGCGGCTCGGGCCAATGCCTGATGCGGGTGAAGGACACGGGGGGCGGCATCCCGGACGAGGTATTGCCGCGCATCTTCGATCCATTTTTCACGACCAAGGAGGACCAGAACCGGACGGGGCTGGGCTTGGCCGTGGCGCACGGCATTGTGGAGCAGCACGCCGGAGAGATCTCGGTGCATTCGACGGCGGAGGGAACCGAGTTCACCGTGACGCTGCCCAGCGGCAGCGCGGTTGCGGCCGGCGAGCGTCCCAGGGGATAGGGTGACGGGAGGAACTATGGCTACTGCGACAGAACCGCCGGTGGCGGCGAAAGCGAAGGGAAGAATCCTGATCGTCGACGACGAACTGGTGGTGCGCGATTCTCTCGGCAAGTGGTTCACCAGCGAGGGCTACGCGGCGCGCCCGGCAGGCAGCGCGCGCGAGGCGCTCGAAGCGATCACGCAGGCGGAGTTCGACATTGCCCTGCTGGATATCAAGATGCCGGGCATGGACGGCATGGAACTGCAGGCGCGGCTGCACGAGGCCGACCCGGAGCTTACGGTGGTGATGATGACCGGGTACGCGTCCGTGGATACGGCGGTGCAGGCGCTGAAGCACGGGGCATACGATTACATCACCAAGCCGGTGGACCCGGACGAGCTGTCGCACCTGGTGGCGAACGCCCTCGAGCACAAGCGCGCGCGGCGCGAGGTGGTGCGGCTGCGCGAGAACCTGCAGGAAGTCTTCCCCAGCACGGAGCTGATCGGCAAGAGCCCGGCCATGCGGAAGGTGGTGGAGCTGATCGAAATGGTGGCGCCCACGGAGGCCACCGTGCTGATCACCGGGGAAAGCGGGACGGGCAAGGAAGTGGTGGCGCGGGCCATCCACGCGGCCGGGCCGCGGCGCTACATGCCGATGGTGACCATCCACTGCGGCGCGCTGACGGAAACGCTGCTCGAGAGCGAGCTATTCGGGCACGAGAAGGGCGCGTTCACGGGCGCGCAATATCGCAAGAAGGGCAAGTTCGAGGTAGGCGACGGCGGCAGCGTCTTCCTCGACGAAATCAGCGACATCAGTCTGAAGACGCAGACGGACCTGCTGCGCGTGCTGCAGGAGAAAGAGATTGTCCGGGTGGGCGGCAACCAGCAGATCAAGGTGGATTTCCGCTGCATCGCGGCCACCAACAAGAACCTGGAGGCGCTGGTGAAGGCGGGGACGTTCCGGCCGGATCTGTACTACCGGTTGCACGTCTTCTGCATCGACCTGCCGCCGCTGCGCGACCGGCGCGACGACATACCGCTGCTGGTCAACCACTTCCTCAACAAGTTCTGCACGGCCACCAGCCGGCCGGCGCCGCAACTGACGCCGGAAGCGCTCGAAGTGCTGATGCGGCACGACTGGCCGGGCAACGTACGCGAGTTGGAAAACGCGGTGGAGCGGGCGCTGGTGATTGGACGCGGCCAGGAGATCCGGCCGTCCGATTTTTCCTTCCAATTCCAGGTGGACGAACCGAAAGGCGGGAAGACGCTCGAAGATATCGAACGCGCGCACATCGAACGCATCCTGCGGGAGACGCAGCACAACCTATCCCGTGCGGCGCGCGTCCTGGACATCGACCGCACCACTCTTTACAATAAACTGCGCCGTTACGGATTGCGGTGAAACCGATACATCTCATCCCGCTTGCCAATGGAGCGGGCTCGTCCGGCCCGAGCGCGGAGCCGGAGCTGAGCACGCTCGAACACGTGGCCGCCACGCTGGCGCGCATCTTTCGCACGCCGTGCCGCATACGGCCGGATATGTTCGACGTGTCGTTCTCGCGGGACGCGGGACGGAATCAGTACCATTCGACCGCGATTATCCAGCGGCTGGAGCGCGCCGCCGACCCGGACGCGCGGGTGCTGGGGGTCACGGCGTGCGATCTGTACGTTCCGGTGCTGACCTTCGTGTTCGGCGAGGCGCAGCTTGACGGCAGTTGCGCCGTGGTATCGACAGCGCGGTTGAAGGAGGAGTTCTACGGCCTGCCGCGGCGCGAGGAACTGCTGCTCGAGAGGCTGGTCAAAGAGGCGGCTCACGAACTGGGCCACACCTTCGGACTGAGGCATTGCACGGACTGGCGCTGCGTGATGGCGTCGAGCCATGCCGTGGAACGGCTGGACATCAAAGGGGCGGAGTTCTGCAAGAACTGCCGGAAGACGGTGCTGGAAGACGGGTATTGGTAGGGTGGGCCGGCATTGTGTCGCGCGCCCCGGCGCAGCGCAGCGCTTGTCGCCCGTGTCGCCCGAACCCGTGCGCGACTACAATGGATACGATGCGGAAAGCTCTAGCCGCCGGCGTCGCGACCAGCTTGGCCGGCTTCGCCATCGTCTTCTGGGCCGCCAGCCGATGCCTGGCGCTGATTCCGCGGCTGGAAACTTCGCCGTGGTTCAAACCGGCCGCCAATGGAATCGTCCTGCTTGTTTTCGCCACCGGTCCGCTGATCCGTTTGAGAAGGCCAACGCGTGCGAAAACGCCGTCGAAAAGCCGGCCGGTCTGAGAGGCTCTCGGGCGGGATGGATGGGCCAAGAGGGGCGGCGGGATCAGAGACGCTTTCGAGATCCGCCGCGAAAATGCGTCTGTCCCCTTTACGGGTTGGCGGCTTGGGCGGCTAGTTGCGCAAACCAACCGCCGGCGGCCTCCAACTCGGCTGGAGAGCCTTGCTCGAGGATGCGGCCCTGGTCCAGGACGATCACGTGGCCGGCGTCCTTAATCATGGAGTAGCGATGGGCAATCACAAGAGTTGTGGGACTCTGGCCCCGGCATCGCAAATGGCCGATGGCCGATTTGACTTCCGCCTCGGTCGCGTAATCGAGATTGGCCGTGGCTTCATCGAGAACCAGAATACGCGGCTGGTCCACCAGGATGCGGGCGATTTGCAGACGCTGCCGCTCGCCCACGGATAGTCCCACGCCGCGCTCGCCGACTTCGGTGTCGAGCCCGTCGGGCAAGCGGTCGAGCGCGTCCCCGAGGCCGGCGGCCAGGGCGGCCTCGCGCACCTCGGCGGCGGTGGCGCCGGGGCGCTTGTAGCGGATGTTGTCCGCCAGCGTGCCGGGGAACACCGCGCCGTCGGTGGCCACCATACCGATGGCGCGCCGCACCGAAGCCGGATCGGCCGCGGAGAGCGGCTGGCCATCGATTCGGATCTCGCCGGAGTCCGGCTCCCAGAGCTTCATCAGCAGATCGGCCGCGGTGGTCTTGCCGGCGCCCGAGGGACCGGTCAGAGCGGTTGTCTTGGCCGGTTCGATGGTGAAGCTCACGCCATGCAGGACCTCCCGCCGGGGAGAGTAGCCGAAACAGACATCGCGGAATTCCACTTTGCCCGGCCCATCCGCCAGCGCGGCGCCGCGAGGCTCCTCCGGGCCGGTCTGAAGCAACTGGACGGCGCGGCTGAGCGAAGCCAGATGCTGCTGGAGATTCACCGCCATGCCGCTCAGCGACTCGATCGGTTCGAAGAGGCGGTCGAGGTACGCCACGAACATCACGACGTCGCCGGGGGTGAGCTTCCGATCGAGCACCAGCCAGCCGCCGTAACCCAGCACGAGAGCCTTGCTGAGCTGGCTCAGGGCGGTCTGCGCCAGGAAGTAGCGGTTGCCGGCGCGGCTGCGGCCCACGTAGTCGTCGTAGGCCGCTTGGGTGGACTGCCGCAGACCCTCGGTCTCGCGTTTCTCCGCGCCGGAAAGCTTCACGGTCTTGATCGCGGCCAGGGCATTCTGGATGCGGGCCGAGACGTTCTCCCACATCACGTAGTACTCGCTCATGCCGCTATCAAGGCGGCGCGCGGCGCGGCGCGTGATCGCGAAGTACCAGGGAAGGACGCACAACGCGGTTAGGGCGAGCCTCCAGCTCTGGGTGAGCATGATGGCGCAGATTCCGACGATGCGGAGGCCCTCGGGAACAATCTCCTGGGTGAAAGCCGCCACCACGGGAACGGCCTGGTCGCACTGGTCTATGCGCTTGGCCAAAGCTCCGCTGGCCCGCCGGGTGAAAAAGCCGAGTGGAAAGCGCAGGACATGGCCGAACGTGGATTGAATCAACTGCGCTTCGATCCGGCAGCCGGCCACCATGCTCTGATAATCCGCGAGGAGGGAGAGGAAGTAACCGGTCACGGCGATGACGAACAGCAAGACCACGGATTCGAGCAGGGTGCCGAGCGCCTGGCGGCTGGTACGCGGGGCCACGAAACCCGGGCGATGCGGTTCGAGGGTTTTCCCGGACCCCTCCAACTCCTCTTCCGCGTGTTCGTATGCGAAGGTCTTGGCGCCAGTCTTATTGACGGTGGGCAAGCGGCTGATGGTCCGCCCGACGAACAGGCCCGCCACATCGTTGATGGCGGTGCGATAGATGAGCGGCTGAATAAGATCCGCGCCGGCGCCGAGCACCGCCAGAACGACAATCGCCGCAAACCGGCCCCTGTAAGGCCGCGCCATTCGGTACAGGGCGCGGAGGACGTCGCGGTAGGCCGCCGCGTTGGACAAGCGCATGGGAGTCTCGACAATAATACCAGAGCGGCGCCGGTTAGGACCCGACGGCGCGCAGTTCCACGATCAACGCATCGAGGGCAATGGTCTTCTGGATGTTGCGCCGGATGAGATGCGCGATTTCATCGACCCGCTCGACGGCTTTGCGGAGCCACGCGAAAGGCACGGCGCGGGCCAGCGCTTCGAGATCGGCGCGGATATCCAAATTGCGAATGGCGGTGGCGCCCTGATGGAGCAGGAGCAGGTCGCGCAGCAGGTCGTAGAGCACCTTCAAATAGAGATCGAGCTTTTCGCCGCGGCTGCGCCCAAGGGCTTCGGACACGGGAATCCAGGCGCCGAAGGGAGCGGTTCCGGCGGCCGTTTTCAACAGCGCCAGCATGGCGGCGCGGCGCTTGTCGTAGGCTTCGAGGTCGAGCGAAACGGCGAGGCCGGGGCTGCCCGCGGCAAGCGCCACGCGGCGCTCGGGCTGGTCCAGGGCGCGGGAGCGTACGAAGGCGATCATCTCCTCCTCGGCCAGCGGCGCGAAATGGAAGGGCACGGCGCGGGAGCGGATGGTGGGCAGCAGGTCGTAGGCGTTCTCGGCGGTCATGACGATGACCAGGTGATCGGGAGGCTCCTCCAGGGTCTTGAGAAGCGAGTTGGCGGCCTGTTCGTTGGCGCGGTCCACGTGGTCGATCAGGAAGATGCGGCGGCTGCCTTTGTGGGGCAGGAACTGGGCGCGATCTTTCAGCAGGCGAGTCTGTTGGATGGAGATCTGGCGGAGCGGGCCGTCGGGCGCGAAGGTGACGAAATCGGCATGGGTGGCGAACAGAAGGGGGTCGTCGTTGCGTTTGTCGGCGGACCATTTCTCGCGCGCGGCGACGGTTTCGAGGTTGGCGGGCAGGCTGAGATCGTCGCGTTCGATCTCATTACCGCGGCCCAACAGGCGCGCGCCCAACCGCCGCGCCAGGGTGGCTTTGCCGACTCCCTCGGGACCGGCGAAGAGCAGCGTCTGCGCGAGGCGTTGCTGCGAGAGCATCTGTTCGAGCGCTTCCACGGCGCGCGAATTGCCCCAGAAATTATCGAACATAGGGCGCCACCAGGGACCAGACTTGGCGCTCGATGGCGTCGATGCCGGCCCGGCCGTCGACAATCTTCACGCGCTCCGGCTGGCCCGCCGCCAGCGCGTGGTAGGCTTCGTAAACCTTGCGATGGAACTCGAGGGACTGGTCGTCCATGCGGGTTTCGCAGTGCGGCTCGGCGGCGTTGCGGGCGCGGGCGCGGGCCAGGCTGGCTGCAGCGTCGATATCCACCAGCAGCGTGAGATCGGGCTTGATTCCGCGGCAGGCGATGGCTTCGAGAGCGGACACGGTTTCCGCGCCGAGGCCGCGTCCGAAGCCCTGATACACGAGCGACGAATCGGTGAACCGGTCCGAGAGAACGATCTCGCCGCGTTCGAGCGCGGGCGCAATCCATTGGTCCACGTTCTGCGCACGGGAGGCGAAGTAGAGCAGCACTTCGGTGACGGGGCCGAGCTCCTGATTGGCGGCGTCGAGCAGAATGCGGCGGATCTTCATGGCGATGGGCGGGCCGCCGGGCTCGACGGTTTCGACCACGGTCCGCCCCATGCCGCGCAAGCGCTCGGCCAGGCGATGCATCTGGGTGGTCTTGCCCGATCCATCCATGCCTTCGAAGGTGATGAAGACGCCGCGGGTGTTCATGGGAACTTCTATTGTAGGCGGGTTGCGCGGGGGCGGGACGACGCACTTTTTCGCGCCAGGCGTTATACTCAGCCTCTCAGTTAATGCCGATTACCTTTGTTCCAGACGCTGGAGATGTGCTGATCTGCGACTTCAGCACGGGTTTCAAGCCGCCGGAGATGGTCAAGATTCGGCGGGTCGTGGTTTTATCTCCGAGGTCAAGAGTCAAGTTCCCAGCGACGTATATAGTCGTACCGATTAGCAAGGCGCCACCATCAATCGCGGACGGCTGCCACTGCGCGTTCGCTGCGAAGGCTTATGAGTTTTTCGATCCTGTGAAACCAGTATGGGCAAAAGGCGACATGGTCTCATGCGTGGCGCACCATCGTCTGGATCGAGTCCGCGTGAACGGGCGCTACTCCCGGGCGACAATACGCAAAGACGATCTGCAGAGGATAAGAATGGCCGTCTTGCACGCCTTGGGGATGGAGACGTGGCGGCAAGGTTGATGCCCCGATTCTACTGATAATAAAGAAACTACAGAACAGATTGACTCAACGTTACAAATCGCCGTATAATTATTTTGTATCCCGTACCCAGTCGGGAATGTGGATTTGAACCCGTAAATCGGGAATGCGAAAGCGCCCCATCGTTTGGTGGGGCGTTTTCATTTTGGGTGCAACCGTCCCGCGCCAAGTCACTGCGCTGGCGACGCCGCTGGGTGATATCCCCCTATCCCCGGCAGAAATCCATCGCGCTGTTGCGATATTCCCCATGTTTTCAATGGGCGGGCACTGGCAACTGAGTTGCATCTATATCGCCTACTCCGGAGAACGCCATGAACTTCGATCAATGCCCGATGCTGGTGATCTGGGAAGTCACGCAGGCGTGCGACTTGGCCTGCGTGCATTGCCGGGCTTCGGCCCAATCCGAGCGAAGCGCCAGCGAGCTGACGACCGAACAGGGATACCGGCTGCTTGACGAAATCCGCTCGTTCGGCGAGCCGCTCATGGTGTTCACGGGCGGCGACCCGCTCAAGCGGCCGGACCTGTACGACCTGATTCGCTACAGCGTGAAGATCGGATTGCGCACCAACGTGACGCCTAGCGCCACGCCGTTGCTGACGGCGGAGGCCATCCAGGGATTCAAAGACGCCGGCGTCAGCCGCATGGCCATCAGCCTGGACGGACCGGACGCCGCCACGCACGACGATTTCCGGGGAGTTCCGGGCACCTTCGACCGCGCCATGTTCGCCTTGCGCTACGCGCGCGATATCGGTCTCGACACGCAGTTTCAGAGCACCGTGACGCGGCGCAACATGAACCGGCTGCCGGAGATGGCCGAGATCGCCAAAGAAGTCCGGACCAAGATGTGGAGCCTGTTCTTTCTGATTGTGACGGGCCGGGCGGCCGCGGCCGACGATCTGCTGGCGGCGGAATACGAGCAGGTTTTCGAGTTCATGTACGAGCTTTCCAAGACGGCGCCGTTCGGCGTGAAGACCACCGAAGCCATGCACTACCGGCGGTACGTGGCGCAGCGCGCCAAAGCCGAGGGCGGCATGCCCCAGAACGAGAACGCCAAGGGGGTAGCGTGGCGGACGGCGGGGGTGAGCGACGGCAAGGGGTTCGTGTTCGTCTCGCACACGGGGGAGATCTTCCCCAGCGGATTTCTGCCCGTCAGCGGCGGCAACGTGTTGCAGGACTCGCTCACGGACGTGTACCGCCACTCGGACTTGTTCAAATCCCTGCGCGATAGTACGCAGCGCGGCGGAAAGTGCGGGATCTGCGAGTATCAGAAGGTCTGCGGCGGATCGCGTTCGCGGGCCTATGCGCTAACCGGGGACTTTCTGGCCGAAGACCCGCGCTGCATCTATCAGCCGCACTTGGCGGAAGCCCTGGCGGGCTGACGACGAGGGTTCCACGCGGCCAGAGCCTTAGCCGCGGAAGCGCGGCGGCGCCTGTTCGCGGCGAAGATCGAGTACGAGCTGGACGACCAGGCTCTCAATCTTGTCGCGGACGGCGCAGTGTTCGTCAAAGCTAAGGGACACGGGGTCGGCCACGTCCCACGCCTGCACGGCGGCGTCCATGCCGTTCGGGAGCGGAAAGCCGCTCATATTCACGACCAGATCGAACTTGGCGCGCTTCCCCAATTGGCGGATGCTCTTGGGAAAATGGTCGCGGAGATCGAGGTTCTTCTCGTTCATGGCCAGGATGGTGTGCGGGGCCATGCGGGTGGCGGGACTCAAACCCGCGCTGGCGGGGATCAAGACATCAAGGCCGTAGGCGCGCGCGAAAGCTTCCGCCATCTGGCTGCGGCAGGCGTTGCCGACGCACACGAACAGGACTCGTTTCAGTTGGCCGCTCAAAGCTTCTCCAAAAACAGGGTGTGAACGCGCGTATCGCGGGTCAATTCGGGATGGAACGTGGCGGCCAGGTGGGCGCCATTCTCGACCAGTACGGGGTCGCCGGCGTACCACGCCAGAACCTTCGCGCCAGGGCCGACGCGCCGGATTACCGGGGCGCGGATGAACACGGCTTCGAGCTGGCCCGAGCTGGTGCGCGCCTGAAATTCGGGTTCGGGATCGAGCGCGGCGACGCGGCTGTCGAGCTGGCGGCCGTAGGCGTTGCGTTCGATGTCGAGATCCATCAAGCCGAGGCTTTCCTGGGCGGGATTGAAGACGTGGCTGGCCAGGAGGATGGCGCCGGCGCAGGTCCCGAAGATGGGCTTATGACGGCCGAACTCGACGATGTCGTCGAGCAGGCCATCGTAGCGCAGCAGTTTGAGCATGGTGGTGCTTTCGCCGCCGGGGATGACCAGGCCGTCGAGGGCGGCGAGCTGGCGGCGCTCGCGCACATAGACGGGCGCGGCGCCGGCGCGCTCGAGGGCCGCGCCGTGCGCCGCAAAATCCCCCTGAAGGGAAAGCACCCCGACCGTTTTCATCACCAGCCCCGGGTTTGGAGCAACTCCGACTCCGGCAACTTGGCGATATCGAGACCGGGCATGGCTTCGCCCAGCGCGCGGCTGGCATCGAGCAGGCTGGCGGGGTTGTTGAAATTCTTGGCCGCCTGCACGATGGCTTTGGCGCGCGCGGCGGGGTCGGAAGACTTGAAGATGCCGGAGCCGACGAAGACGGCCTCGGCGCCAAGCTGCATGACCAGCGCCGCATCGGCGGGGGTGGCGATGCCGCCGGCGGAGAAGTTGGGGACCGGCAGCGTACCGTGCTCCGCGACCCATTCGACCAGCTCGAGCGGGGCTTGCAGATTCTTGGCGGAGCACGCCAGCTCTTCCTTTCCAAGCACGGTGAGCTGCTTCATTTCCTTGATGATGGTGCGGATGTGGCGCACGGCTTCGACGATGTTGCCGGAGCCGGCCTCGCCCTTGGTGCGGATCATGGCCGCGCCTTCGGCAATGCGGCGGAGCGCCTCGCCCAGATTGCGCGCGCCGCAGACGAAGGGCACTTTGAAATCGGCTTTGGCGATGTGGTGCTCTTCGTCGGCGGGGGTGAGCACCTCGCTCTCGTCGATGTAATCCACGCCGAGGGCTTCGAGGATGCGCGCTTCCATGAAGTGGCCGATGCGGGCTTTGGCCATGACCGGAATGCTCACGGTCTGCATGATCTCCTCGATTTTGGAGATGCTGGCCATGCGGGCAACGCCGCCTTCCTTGCGGATATCGGCGGGCACGCGCTCGAGCGCCATGACGGCCGAGGCGCCGGCATCTTCCGCGATCTTGGCCTGTACGGCGTTGGTGACGTCCATGATGACGCCGCCCTTGAGCATCTCCGCCAGACCGACCTTCAACCGAAACTGCTCGTTTGTAAACTGAAACATTGCTCTCTCCCAGTGGGGCGGGACGGGGTACCCACCGCTATCGTGGGTCCGCCTGCCTTCTTCTCTTAAACCATTGCCGGCGCCGGATCGAAACTCCTTGCGGCGCTTTCCATCCCGGCCGACGCAATCCTTCCCAACACCGCGAGGCCGCTCCGGATATGCTCCGGATCGAGGCCCGCGAAACTCAACCGCAGGGCGCCCGGCTCGGGGCGCGACACGGCGAAATAGCGGCCCGGCACGTAGGCCACGCCTTCCTTCCGGGCGCGCGGCAGCAGCTCGTCCGCATCGAGCGGCTCCGGCAAACGGAGCCAGACGTTCATGCCTCCCTCGGGCCGGGTCCAGCGCGCGGCGGCGGGCAAGTACAGGCGGCAAGCATCGAGGGTGGCGGCGAGGCGCTCGGCGCCGGCGCGAAGCACGCGCGCGCGGTGCGCCTCCAGGCGGCCCGACTGCGCGAATTCCAAAAGCACGGCCTGGGCAAGCTGGCCGGTGTGCAGGTCGGACGCCTCCTTGGCGTGGCGCAGGCGGTCGATCAGAGGCTTGGGGCCCAACGCCCAACCGACGCGCAGGCCGGGAAAACTCACCTTCGAGAAGCTGCGCAGCAGGACCGTGCCGCCGTTTTCGTCCAACTGCTTGATGGCGGGCAGTGGCTCGCCGCGATAGCGCAGTTCTCCGTAAGCGTCGTTTTCCACCACGGGTACGCCGGCCGCGCGGGCGGCTTCGAGCAAGGCGCGGCGCGCGGCCAAGGGCAGAGTGGCCCCGGTGGGGTTCTGGAAATTCGAAGTGACCACGATGAAGCGCGGCCGTTCGCGCGCCAGCAGGCGCTCCAGTTGGGCCGTGTCGATGCCGTCGGGACCCACGGGAACGCCGATGAGTTGGGCGCCCAAGCCGGCGAGCAGATTCTTCAAGCCGGTGTAGACCGGGTCCTCGACCACGACGCGGTCGCCCGGCCGTAGGAGCACGCGGCCGATCAAGTCGAGGGCCTGCTGACAGCCGTTGGTGACGATGAGATCGTCGCCAGGACCGGCGAGGCGCTGGCGGCGGGCGTCTTCGAGCAGGTAGCGGCGCAGGGGTTCGTAGCCGCTGGGCGAACCGAGCTGGAGGATATCGGGCAGGTCCGCGCGGGCCAAAACGGCGGCGCAACTGGCGCGAAAATCGTCCAGCGGAAACAGGGAACTGGAGGGCCGCGACATCACGAAGCTGACGATGCCGGCGTCGAAGCCGCCAGTGGGCGCGGATGGCCCAGTCTCGGTACGCCCGAGGAGGGCGCTCCAATCGACTCCAGCCTCGCCGGCGCTTCCGGTTACGAAACTGCCACGGCCGGCATGTCCCGCGATCAGGCCCTCGGCCTCGAGAATCTCATAGGCGGCGGAAACGGTGGTCCGGTTCAGTCCAAGTAGGCCAGCCAATTCGCGAGTGGCTGGCATGCGTTCACCCCGCACCAGGTCCCCGGAACGGATCTTCGTAGCAAACTGCTCATACAGTTGCCGATAAAGAGGCGCCTCCGCATCGTGATTCAAGGCTGGGGTGAAGTCCATCCATCCATACCATACCACAGGGCAGCAGGGATTGACGGCGCCCCTCGGTCTCGCCCCTTACTTTCCCGAAGGAACTACCGACTTCACCTTGGCGGCGTATTCGTCGATCAGCGCCTGGCCGGCGGCCTTGTCTCCGAACACGTGCCAGACGCTCACGCTGACGGTCTTGTCGGCGAGATAGCCGATCCAAGCGCCGTTGTAGGTGACGATCTCTTTGAGTTTGCATCCCGACTCGCTGGTACCGACGACCTGGCTCGTGGTCTTGCGCCACGTGAGGACGCCACCGAGGTAGCGCTGCTTTCCGGCAGGCTCATCGCGAGAGAGCGTTTGCGACGACGAAGACGCCGGCTCTTCCGGCGTCTTCGCCATCATCTCGATGATTTGGCCGGCTGCCGGCGAGAGCTGCCAACCGTAGGAGAGTTGAAGCTTGGGATCGTGGAAACAGTTATTGGGCCAGTTTGGGTTGGGCTTCTCCGCCTCAACTCCATCGGCGATTCCTTTCGCCCTCAACTGATCCATCGATCCCTTCGGGATGACCGTGTAGCCGGCGGGCGGCGGCGGCAGAGGGCCGCCAAGCGCAACGGAAGCGGCGGCGAGCAGCGCGCCGAGAGCTAAGTACATCGGGGTTCGCATCTTTACTCCTTCACGAATTCGACGCGGCGGTTCTGCGCGCGTCCCTGCGGCGTGTCGTTCGGTTCCAATGGCTTGGTGGCGCCCAGGCCATCGGTGGTCAGGCGCGCCGCGTCAATCTGGAACTCCGACACCAGCACCTGCTTCACCGCCGCGGCCCGCCGCTTGGAGAGGTCCAGGTTGAGGGCAGCGTCGCCAGTGGAATCCGTGTGGCCTTCGATTTTCCACTTCAGACTCGCGTTGGCCTGCAAGCCGGCGGCGATGGATTTGAGTACCGCGCCCGATTCGGGCTTCAGGCGGTCGCTGCCGGTATCGAACAAAATTCCGTGCGTCACGAAACGGCCATCGGACATGACGGCGTGGCTGAAATCGGGCGTGGATTCGGCGAACCGGACACGGGTGAACCCGAGCGGGCCATCCACAAAGTTGTTGACCACCATGTAGGCATAGTCGAAGTCCGGCAGTTCGAGTTGATTGAAATCGCCCACTTTCTGGCCGTTGTAGTAAATCCGCAGACGGCCGTTCTGGACCCAGATCGCAGTCTTGATCGGTGCGTGCAAATTGACCGCGATGTCGGTGTCAACCAACGCTTCCTTGGAGGTAGCGGCCCCTACTCGTATCTGGCCGTTGTCGGCGCCGCCACTCACCCGGAGAGCCGAATTGTTGTGGTCCTTGGCGGAGAAGAAATCCCAGTAGAACTCGCAACGCTTGTCGCCCCAGTTCATGTCCTGTTCCAGGGTGAAGTTCTTCGGATAGTACTTAATGGAAGGGGTGAGGGTGGTACGGGTGCCGACGTTCAACTGGCGCAGTGCGCCCGATGCGAGCAGGGTAACGGCATTGCCCCGGACCTTCCAGTGCGGGGGCGGTTCGTCGGGGTCCATATCGGTGAAGTCATCGTAGAGGATCAGCTTTTCGCCGGGGATGAAGTCGTCCTTCAAAGCCGTGAAATCGGGCTGGCCACCGGGCGCCGGATTGGCCGCCGGAGCGGTGGCGGACGCGACCGCGGGAACGCTCGCGCCAGCATTGGCCGCGGAGGAGGGGGCAGGCTGGGACGGCGGCGCCGCGGTGGCCGGCGCGCCCGTCAGCGACGACAGTGCCGGGCCGCTACGCGACTTCGCGCTCAACGTGACGATGCTGCCGGGAGCGAAACGGATCTCCGGCGAATCCGCCGAAATCTCAGTGACGGCGACAGAGGATGCGGCGTTCACACTGGTGTTTCTAGCCGCGCCCCTCAAGCCACCCGCTAAACCGCCGATTAACCCGCCGGCAACGTTTCCCGCTACCTTCTTGCCTGCGTTGCTTCCTTTGCGAACGACGCTTCCATCCTCATCTACGTCCGCTTGTCCTTTGGAATTCTGGAACCCCTTGATTTCCGCGTCGATCTGCACCGGTTGGCCGCCGTGCTGCAAAGTATCAAAGCTGAAATTCAAGAGCGCATTGCCGTGAAGCTTGCCGCCCGAGTGCACTTCTTTTACCGCGCCTTCCACGGTGTCGCCCTTCAGGCCGTCCGGTTGGAGCACCCGCGCGAACACGCGGTCGCCCTGGTGGCTGGTCTTGGTGTCCAGCGGGCCCATCAATTCCACTTTCAGATCTATTTGCTGAGCCAGCGCCGCTCCGGGGAGCAGCAACGCCAGTCCTGCCATTACGCTGCGAAGTCTCACGTCAATTACCTTCCTTTCCCGCTAAACAGATATCATGCACTGCCATCCACTTCGCTTCATGCACAGTAGTCAGTTCGTGCATGTGATGCGATACAGCACCGGTCCCGAACTCACGTTCCGCGGACCATGATTTCCCTGCGCGTCCTCGATCGAAGCGAGCAGCGACGCATTCGGAACCTGCGGAGCCATATTGAATGCCCCGTCCACCGTAATTGTCTTAGTGCCCGCGGCGTCGAAGGTCAGGGTCCCCTCCGGCGAGTGGCTCACCGCGCCGGCCAGGAAGCGGTACCACACGGTGCCCGGCCCGTCGGTCGTAATCTCTCCGACCAACTGGACATGTCCGGGGCACTTCCCCGCGTAACTGTCCGGCACGAGGCGCATTCGCACCTGCGTCACCTTCCCCGTTTGCACGGGGCCGTTCCCCGGCGCCGGCTTCATGGCCGGTGCGTCCGGCAGTGCGCCGGCGACAGCGCCCGTGGCCAAATCGGCAGTCCGCACCGGGAGGTTCACATCCGCCGTGGCCTCGGCGTATCCTCCATTGGCCAGTGAAACTCCGCCGAGGCGCGCGCATCCCTGTGGCGCAACGAACAGCGCGGCCGGCGACGGCGCGTAGCTCAAATTCCGGATTTCAAGCTGCGTCTCTTCCGGCGCGCCCGCCATCGCGACCACCCACTTGACCAGGAAGTTGGACTTCTCCTCGACCCATATCTTGTACTTGCCCTGATTTCCGGGCATCGGCGCCTCCACGAACCTGGTCGCGATGCCATTGACCGTTTCTCTCTTCAACGCCTCCCGTGGAGCGCCGGCGAGGCCCGCCGTCATCTCCTGGGAGCCACCGACGGGATCGAACATGGGCGCGTAGGCCGAACCATATTCCTGTACCGTGCACTGGTTCGTGGTCAGGTTCATGCTGTAGACTTTGTGCGCCTGAAAGTCGTATAGCAGTTTGTCGCCCGGCGCGCCATACTGTCCGGGCTGCGCGGGCCGGGTCTGTTCAATCAGCTCCAAGGAGCCGTTGCGATTGACCTTGACGTTGCGCGGGGTCCCGAACATCGCGTTCGTGCCCTCGAACGAGTAGGTGCGCGGAAGCGCGCCGGGTTGCGCCGCCGCGGGCAGCGCCAGACTCGCCACGAGAACCGGTCCGAGCGTGAGCCCGGAGAGCATTCGAAGCAGTGCGGGATCCTCCGATTGACGATTTTCAGGTCCTTAGCAGTCTACTCTATGTCTTCTCGGCGGTCAAGGCAAGGGCGACAGGCAAGGCCGTTTGGGTCGCCCCCGAGGAGGTGCACAAGCGGATATTGCAACAGGTACGGACTACGTCGCGCGCTGGACAGGGAGGCGCTGCCGGTTTT
>Ga0182027_10006978_pt1 | contig 16768 bp, 10 predicted proteins | sample 712E1DmetaG_FD_121300 | JGI IMG/M metagenome (GOLD analysis project Ga0182027, IMG submission 121300) | Permafrost microbial communities from Stordalen Mire, Sweden - 712E1D metaG (Illumina Assembly) | ecosystem: Environmental > Terrestrial > Soil > Wetlands > Permafrost | place: Sweden... | reverse complement strand
CTACCTCGAGACGGGCGGCGTGATCTGCGTGAACACGCTGGAAACCTCCACGGCCCGCTTCCAGGTCGGGGGCCGGGCCGTCGAGGTGAGGCAGGAGAGCGGGTTCCCGTACGAAGGGCGGTCGACGCTGACGGTAAGGACGCCCTCCGCGGTCCGGTTCACCCTGAAGATCCGGGCCCCGGCCTGGGCTGAACCGCTGCGCGCGGGCGAGGCGTCCAGCCGGGACGGCTGGGTCACGCTGCCCGAGCGCGACTGGAGGGACGGCGACCAGGTCGCGTTGAGCTTCAACCTGAGCGCCCGCATGATTCACGGCGACTTCACCAACCATTCCCGCGTGGCCTACGCCTGGGGTCCCTTCATCCTGGCGCTCGATGATGGGCTCAACCCTGATCATGGGGGAAGCGGCACCCCGCAGTTTGTCCGCGTCGTCGACGACAGGGTCCCGACCCTGGCGCCCGATAAGCGCCGCATTGCCCTCCAGGTGGCCGTCCGCGGGGAGTGGGATGTCAACCCGTACCCGGCCACGCTGGTGCCGTTCGCGGAGGCCGGGGCCGGCGGCCAGCCGTATGCGGTGTGGCTTCGCGCCCCCTGAGGCGGACGAGTACAGGATGCGGCCGAGGTTTGCAGCCGAGCGCTGTCCGGGCGGTGGATAACCCAGATCCTCTTTAGCCGGTAGGGGCCGGCGGCTGCCCGCCGGCGGTGGCCGAGCCGGCCGCACTCCTGACGAGCGAATGCGAGCGCCTGATGAGGGGGGCCTCGAGAAAGGCGTAGGACAGCCTGGCGGCGCCATAAATCGCCGCAAACACCACCGCCATCAGGAGGATCGCCCGCGGCGCCCCCAGGGCCGGGGCCGTGCCGAGGACGCCGTAAAAGAGGGCGAGCGCAATCGGCATGTGGAATAGGTAGACGAAGTAGCTGAGCCTTCCCGCCTCGACGAGGGGTCGCAACTCCATGAGCCGCCGCACCGGCCCGAAGTCTGAGGCGCACAGGTCGAGCAGCGCCACGCAGCCCGCGGATATCACGGTGTTGTAGAGCGGCACAAGGTACCGGGTCGCACCTCCGAATTTCCCCGAGGAATAGAGACCCAAGAAGGCCATGGAGGAGAGGAGGACCGCGACGGTCGCGGCGTGCCTCCGGAACCCAGGCCAGCCCGGCTCGCCCCGCGGCGCGATTGCGAGCAGGCCGCCGAGGAGGAAGCCGTCCAGCCTGCTCGGAAGCAGCACAACGAGGGAGGCGTCCGGATTCTGGACGAAAAAATAGCACGCGTAGCGGAGTAGGACCGACCCGAGCGCGAGGGACCACAGCCACCACGCGAGCTGGCGCCTTGGGATCAGGAAGACGCAGACGCTGATGAGGACGTAGAACTGCATTTCGACCGCCAGCGACCACAGGACGCGAAGCCAGTCGTTGCCCAGGTAGCCGAGCGAGGCCATGTAGAGGTTCTGGACGAAGGCCAGGTAGCTCCAGAACGGGATGGCCGAGTTGAAGAGCCGGTCGGCGCCCGGCCAGCCGGCGGGCCACAGCGCCCTCGCCGCCACGAACGAAAGGAGCAGCAGGGCATAGGGTGGCCCGATGCGAAACGCCCTGCGGACCCAGAAATCCAGGAACGAAAGCCGCCCCCTCTCATGGGAGACGAGGCCCTGTGTTATCAGGTATCCCGAGAGCACAAAGAAGAGATTCACCCCGATCCATCCATAGCCCGCGAACGCCATGAGGCCGGGCATCCCGGAATACGCCGCCGCCCTCGTCGGCAATGCGATCAGGTGGTACGCGAGGACCCATAGTATCGCGCAGCCCCGCAGACCGTCCAGTGCCGCCTGCCTGTTCATACGGGCTGGCGGATTCCTGGAGATTGCGTTTGCCCCGTCGCTCATGATCGCGCGCCGACCGGAACTCTGCACTGCGGGGAATGCGGCTCATGCGCCGGGCCCCGGGGGTGGCTGGGCGCGATCATCATCAGGGACTCGCCCTCTCCAGCACGAGGGTAAGAAGGGCGGCGTGCTTTGCACGCGCCGCGATCCGATCGAGGCGCATCGGGATGGATGATGAGCCGAGAGTCCATCATGCCTTCTTCCTGATGGGCACAAAACGGCAAATCTGGTGGGGGGTAGGGGTGGGCCATGGGCAAGTGCGTCTGCTGCGGGGCTTACTATCGCGAGGCGCGGATCTATTCCAGCATTCTAAGCGCCGACGGGTTTCCCGGCCGCAGCTGCAGGACCCTTTCAACGTCGGCAATCGCCTCGTCTCTACGGACCGCTTGCAGCAGGGCGGCGCCACAAGGGCCTACCGGGGCGCCGGCTCCGCCGGCGCCGTGTGCCAGGCGGCGCCCTGGTCGATCCATGTGCGGAGAAGCGCGATTTCAGAGCCGCTCAGGCCCTGGAATTCGTCCCTGTGTTTCAGCGGCGGCATCTCGAGGTCCTCCACCTCGTCCGATGCGAACTCGACGAGCTGGCTGTCGGCTCCGTGGCCGGGGGCAATCGCCGGCTCCCCGCTCCGTCCGCCCTTCAGGAGCGACTCCCTTGAGGTGATGCTGAACCTGGCCCTCGGCTTCTCCCCGCTGTGGCACTTGACGCAGGAGCGCTCCAGGACGGGGTACACGTCGCGCGAAAAGTCCACGGTCGTCCCCCCGGTCGCCGTCACGCCCTCGGCTGCGGGGAGTCGCGACGGTGCCGCCTTCTCCTTTTCACACGCGACGCTCTCATAGGAGGCGACCAGGGCCTCCACCGCTGGCAGCGGGCGCGAGTCCGCAGCGGTCCGGATCGTCTGCAGGAGGGCCATGGTCGCCCAGGCCGTCCCCCCGGCGGAGATCCACTGGTCGTTGCCGTGCGGGAAGCCGCTGTCAAAGTGCGGCTGGAACGGCCAAGTCCGGCTGCGCACCCACCATGAGCCGTCCTCGTACTGGGTTCGCAGGAGGAACTGGACGGCGCGCGAGTAGGCCGGGTCCTCGACCGAGATGCGGGCGCCCTCGTGAAGTGCGAACAGCGCCTCCCCCGTCGCCCAGGCGTCGCTCTCGAGGCCGTCGAGCTGCGCCCATCCTCCGTCGGGCCTCTGCTTCCCGAGGATCGAGGCGGCGAGCCCTTCGAGGCGTCGCGGGGGCTCGCCGGCCCATGCGAGCCCAAGGAGCTGCGAGACCTGGTCGCCGAAAGTCCCCGCCTCGGACTTCCAAAGCCAGCGGCGCGCCCTGGACATGCAGGCGCGAGTTTCATCCCCGGAGTAGGGGAGCGGGTAGAGCTGGACGGCTCGCACGGCCCAGGCCGTCGCCGCGATCCTGCCCCCCTCCAGGGGCGGGCGCAGGTCCGTCCAGTGCCAGGAGCCGTCCGGGCTTTGGCCGTTCACGAGGTACCGAACGAAGGCCTCGGTCATCGCGTCGGGCGCGTACCCCAGGGCGCGCAGCTCCATCAGGCCGTACCCCAACTGCACTGGCGCGTCGGGTATGGGATCCTCCATCTCACGCGCGGACTCCACCAGGGGACGCCACATCTGCAGCTGCGCGGCCAGCTGGTGCCCCAGGGCCGTTTCGTCGACCCGCAGGCCCCGCTCGGCGCCCCAGGCGAACGCCACCGCCGGCAGATACTCGTGGTGGCAGGAGACGCACTTCGCCTCGTCGCGCACAAACCGGTTGTTGACGAAGTTCGTGGAGGCCCTCTGCAGGAGGTCGATCGCCCTCTGGGCGCGTTCCCGAACAGGGACGGCGTCGGGCATGAGCCGGGCCGAACGGGGCCTTGCCGGGGGTGCGGCGGGCGTCGTCTTCGCCCCGGCGCTCTCGAGAAACGCGACGAGCTGCGTGTGGGGCCCCGATTTCAGCGCAAACGTAAGCGCCGTGGCGCCCTCCTCGTTCGCCTCGTTCACGTTTGAGCCCCGCGCCATGAGCAGGCGGGCGATCGCCGGGTCGCCCTGCTCGCTGTAGCCGGCAAACACCATGGGAGCGGTCCCGTGCCCCCACGGCGACTTGAAGTGGAGGTTGGCCCCCTTGGCGACCAGCTCGGCCGCGAGGGCCGTGTGGCCCGAGTAGAGCGCCCAGTTGAGGGCGTGTCCCGCGAAGTCCGCGTCGAAATTGATGTCGGCGCCGTGATCGAGGAGCCTCAGCAAGGCGGCCTCATCGCCGAAATAGGCAGCCATCGCGAGCGGGGAGGCCACGAGTCCCTTGGCCTGCTGGGGGCTGGCCCCGCGGTCCAGCACCAGCGCGAGCGTCTTTGGATCTCCCCCGTAGACTGCCTTGAGCGCAACATACTCCTGGCCCCCTTTCTTCGCGTGGGTGTCGGCGCCCGCGTCCAACAGGAGGGCGACAATCCGGTGCGAATCCCGATGCGCCGCCGCCGACATCAGCGGCGTAAGCTCCAGCTTCGAGGCGGTGTTCGGGTTTGCGCCATGCGCAAGCAAAGTGCGCACGATGTCCTCGTTCCCTGCGCCATAGAGTAGCGGCGTCGCCCCGTCGTCATCAAGAGCGTCCGGCTTGGCGCCCCGCTCGAGAAGGACGTCCACGGCCGCGGCGTCGCCCCGGTAGGCTGCGATGTGGAGCGCCGTGTCGCCGTGGCCGTCCCGCGCCGACCAGTCCGCTCCACGGGCGAGGGCCGAGCGCAGCAGGGCGAGGTCGCCCGTCCGGGCTGCGCGGATCACGTCCGGCTCGCCCTTGGGTGCCGGACGGGATTCGAGCGCGAGAACGGCGGCGGGTAGACCTGCGAGGGCTCCAAGCAGGGCTACGGCTAAGCGCGTTCTCAGAGCAGCGATTGGTCGATGGATGGGCATGGGACGGCCCTCGGGGCTCGGCCATCAGGGAACGTGATGCACAATATTAGGCGAGGAAATAAGGCCGATCCAGCGTCCCGATACGCAAGGTTTTCGAGATCGATATGGACCTTAGGGGTTGCTCGGCACATTTGTCGATTTTCTGCTGACTTCAATTGGCAGAAGCGGCTTGATACCATGAACCAAGGTAGTGGAGGCGCCGGGATTTGAACCCGGTTGCCCACCTAGGTATGAGATATGTATTTTCTGGGTGTTCTTGGAGTGGTGGATTGCCTGGAATCTGCCTGGAGAGTCACAAATTGAAGGGCATGCACAGAAGGCAGTGCGTGGTTGACAATAAGCGCTTATCGTAGAAAGTGCCAATATGGTCGGGCTTCCAAAGTGTCCTCATTGCCAGCACACCCTGACGCGCAAACAAACTGCGCGGATGCTCGCTTCGCTTTCTGCAGGCAAGGCAAAGAATTTCACCGAAGCGGAGAGGGCCCGTCGTCGGGAACGCATGAAGGCCGTCAATGCGCATCGCTCAGCGGCCTCTTTCGGCACGGGCATGAATCACCGGCATCTGAACCACAGCCGGTTCACACTCGCTGCGATCGATGATGTGATTGATCGCGGGAAGCGCGATTCATGGGCGACGCTGCTTGCAGTCGTAGATGCTTCGCCGGAAATCCGGAGCAGGGTCCTTCGCGTGTGTGCGGCCCATGTGAATGATGCGTATGCCCAACGCTATCACTTCTGGAACAATTATGCCCTCCACCAAGCCACTGCCTGAATGGGATCGCATTCTCACGGCGGCAGCACACCTCCAGGAGCTGCTGCCGGATGCTGTTCTCGTTGGTGGAACCGCCGCTGCGATTCATGCCGAGCATCGTCTATCGACCGATGCCGACCACGTGTTGAGGGATCTGAACACACGCTTCGATGATGTGCTCACGCAGCTCGAGTCCGTAGCTGGATGGAAGACCGCTCGGGTTCGCCGCCCCGTTCAGATTCTCGGGAGCTTGGATGGCATCGAAACGGGCGTGCGCCAGCTGATACGCGACGACCCGTTGGAGACGGAGCAGGTCTCTGTCAGGAATCACCTGATCACGGTGCCAACCAAGGCCGAGATGCTCCGGATCAAGGCCGTGCTGATCCTCAAGCGGAACGCCACCCGCGACTACATCGACTTCGTGGCGATGCATGACCAGCTGGGGATGAAGGACACCCTGGCTGCGATGCAACCCTTCGACCGACTCTACCCACAGCCAAACGGCGAATCTCCGACACAGCAGCTCATCATCCAGCTTTCAAGCCCGATGCCCTTCGATCTATCTCAGACCGATCTGGGCGAGTTCAAGAAACTATCCCCGCGCTGGCAGGATTGGACGGTAATTCGCAATGCCTGTGCCGAATGCGCACTGCAACTCGCACCTACCTTGACGAGACCCGCGCGCAGCAATGAGCCTGACCTGATTCCCAAACCGTTCCTTGGCATGCGCAAGCCGAGGGAGCAGGATCAGGGCATCGAACTTTGATCGTAGTCCAATCGGGCGCGCCATTCCGTTTCACCATCTTGAATATGCTTTCGCAGTTTGCAGACGATTACAGCGCCAAACGAAGCTTACGCCGGTTGTCTGTCGCCGCGTTGTTGTTGGCTGTCATTTTCTGGCTCCGGTTTGGTGCGCTTTCGCTTGGTGCGGCGAGCGGCTTTGTCGATCACGCCGGGTACTGGACGACGCTGCTTTCCCTGGTCGCGTTTCTCTGGCTCTTGGTTCGCTCTTTTCGCGGAAGCCTCCGGGCCTGGAGACAGCACCTTGCGGGGCTGCTTGCGGTCGCCCTTTGCGGGGGCCTCCTGCAGGCAAACGAGCCGCATCGGCTTCGAGTGATGTTCGATGAGTATGCGATGCTTTCGACGTCGATGAACATGCATCTTACCCGCCGCGCGGCAGTCGTGAGCACGGGCCTGTATGAGAACGGGCAGATGCAGTACACGGGCGACTATATCGACAAGCGGCCCCTGGGGTACCCGCTCCTGGTTTCATTTGTTCACGATGTGTCCGGATACCGGCCCGCGAATGTCTTCGTCGTGAACGCCGTGGCGGGCCTCGCGTTTCTGGGGGCGGTTTATCTCATTGGAGTTCTTCTCGGCGGCGCCGGGCTTGGGCTGCTCGGCGTCCTGCTTGCCGCGGGGCTGCCGCTTGTGGCGCAGACCGCGACGGGAGGCGGACACGACCTGCTGGGCGCGGCCATGGTGCTCGCCGTGCTGGCGCAGACCATTCGGCATCTGCGCGCGCCCACATTGGGGAACACGGAACTGCTCGTTGCCGCCTACGTGTTCGCGGCGCAGGTTCGCTACGAATCGGTCGCACTCGGGTTCATTGTTGCCGCCGTGGTCTTGCTCGGCTGGTGGCGTTCCCGGCGGATGGACGTGTCCTGGTTGCTCGCGCTGCTGCCGGCGCTGTTGCTGACGCCGCTGCTCATCAATTTCGTGTATCTGGCCACCCCGGGTTTCTTCGAGAGCCACCGATTGGGGGTCGAAACCTTCAGCAGGGCCTTCTTGGACAGGAATTTCGGCGAGAATCTCTATTTTCTCTTCAACTGGGACGGCCGCACGGTCAATTCCCCGTTGCTGTCCCTTGTCGGCGCCGTCTCGGTGCTGCTGTGCCTGGTGAAGTTCGCGCGTTCGGCTCCGGCTTTGATTAGGGACGGTGATCCGCTGCTGGCGGTGGTCGGCCTCATTGGGTTCGGCCTCGGGTTCGCCGTCCTGACCCTTTTCTACTTCTGGGGGGCGTGGACGGACCCGATTGCCGCCCGGCTTTCATTTCCGCTGCAGCTGGCCCTGCTCAGCTCGACTCTCTACGCGGGCACCTTGCTTTTGAAAGCACCGCGTCGAATGCGCGCTGCCCAGATTGTGGCTGGCGTGTTTATTCTGGGTTACACGGTGCCGGCGAGCGCCCGGCATCAGGCGACGAGGGACATGACCGCGGGCTACGAGGTTGCGTGGACGGTTGATTATGTTCTGACGCACTGCGACGAAACCACGCTCACGCTGAGCCCGTCGTCGCTGCCGTTCGTGTGCCATGGGCGCCCGGCCGTCGGGTTCGGCGTCGCTTCCCACAACGTGGCGCTGCTGCAGCTTCAGTGGCCGGCCACGCCGTATCGGCAGATACTGGTGATCGAGGACTTGGTGCGCGACGAAAAGACCGGCAAGTGGGGGGTCTGGCGCGGCTCCAATCTCACTCCAACGATCCCCGGCATGGTGCTGGAGCCGGTGGCCGAGCGCGCCTTCACAAGCGGGCTTCTCACGCGCATCTCGCGGCTCGTCCGGTACGAGGCGCCAGCGAGCGCATCCGCGACCGCAGGTCCCACCCAATAAGAGGGCAAACCGGTGGACGCGCCGGGATTTGAACCCGGGCGCCTACCTAGGTAGGCAATGCCAAATTCAGCGTGTTTCTGGGGTGGATTGCCTGGATTCTGCCTGGAACGCCACCCGGGACTACACCGAATTTGTAGCCACGCACGACCAGCTTGGGATGAAGGGCACGCTGGCGGCCATGGAGCCCCCCTTGACCGTCTCTACCCGCAACCGAACGCAGAGTCGCCAGCGCAGCAACTCATCATCGAGCCCTCGAGCCCGCTTCCGTTCTATCTTTCGCAAACCGACCTGAGCGAATACAAGATGCTATCGAGCCGCTGGCGGGATTGGCCTTTCATTCGAAAGGCGTGCATCGAATGTGCGCTGCAGCTCGCACAAACCCTGAAGGCTCCCGTGCCGACGAAGGCTTCATGATTGGGTGCTGAACCCTCGCGATCTCCGCACAACGTCAAGGAGCGTGACCCGGGTTTCAAACCATGATGGGGAAACGAGCCCCGCTCACGGCTCAATAGGTTGACGCATCGGATGCGGTGGCGCTGAACTGGCTAATGCCGTAGTCGCCATTCGATCCCTCGTTGAACCCGAAGCCTGGATTTCCACCGGTGTAGCTACCGTCCTTCGTCGTCCCCATCAGCAATCCGTTCTTATATGTCCTGATCTCGTTGCCCACAACGGTCGCCTTTACCACGTCGCCCGTCATCACGGCGTACTGCTTCCCCTGCACGTTCAGAAGATATGTGAAATCGGCCAGCGGCCCGTTCCATCTTACAATGATTAGGTACGCGGCATACCCATCCTTCAAAGAATAGGAGATCTCGTATCCATCGCAGTTGTGCTTCGCCAACGAGGATCGAAGCCGAATCGACACTTCCGGATAGCGAAACACCGCCCTTTTCCCCACCTCCGCCTCCACGCTTTGATTTGAAGGCCATTCGCCGGTAAGAAGAGCCACCGAGTCCGCATAGGCTTTGGGGCCCGCGAGGCCGAAGGCATATCCGGGAGTTGTCGAGACATCGCCCCAATCTAAGCCGATCATTTTACCGCCCATCCAGTGACCGCCCTCTGAGATCGGACTCTCAGTTAGCGGAAACATCGTCGAGTAGCTGGCCGCATGCGGCGCGGGCGGATGCGAAGCCACCGTCTTCGTGCTCGGCCCGACGGAGCAGCCGGCAAGATATGCAAGCAGGATGGTGGCCATGGACGATCGCCTCCATCCTCCTTGGAAGCGATCCGGGGTTCGGTTCATGTCTTTGTCCCTCGCCGCTGCGATCGTCGCGAATATGAGTTGATGCGGCCGGAGCTCGTTCTTCCTGGCTGAAAGGGAGGGCATGTTCCGCTCCAAATAACATCCAACAATTCCCTCTGCAAGCGCCGTGCCCGCCCAGCGCCGGGTTGCCGGTGGGATGGGCAGGGTTTTCTTGAGGAGTGTGGATAGCGCCGGAAGTTGCCCGAGTCGCCGATCAAAATGATGGAGGTGCCGGGATTTGAATCCGCCTTGGCCGCCTTTGGTGGAATCCGTTCATAAGGAGACGCAGAGCAAGGGCCAGCACGCGAACGCAACAAACAGAGTGAAAATCGTTAGGAATTGTTGGGAGAACGCTTGGGGCAGGGGTATGAGGGAGAACCAGCCGCGCTTAATGCGTATGGAGGCACAGGTTCTTCTGCCAGTATCTCCACAATCATGTTGGCTCCCATTCATTCCACGCCTCCAATCAAATGTCTTACCATCGCCCATTGAAACCTTCCATCCTTGAATCGCGATCCTTAGAAGCCACGCGCCGTCTGTTGGCGGTTGCCCTATCGCTCGTCGCATGGGGATTGTGCACGGCCGGCGAAACCGCGCTTGTTCAGAACGTGGTCATGCGGTCCGACCAAAGCCTGGTGTCTATAAAGGCGGGGACGATTGTCGAACTCGTGTCCGTTGACGAAAAGGCGGCAACGATTCGCTATCACGGGCAAACCGGAACCGTTCCTCTGAGCAGCGTTTCGTCCGTTGCCATAGGTAGCGCGGGAACGATGCCAGCGGTCCCCAGCGAATCGGGAGTGACGCCGGCTGTCATCATCGGCTCGCGGGCGTTCTTTCTCGGGAACGAGCCGGATGAATCCTCCGAACGGCTGCGCGAGTACATCCCCGACGGCGAGAGCCTTCCCCATTGGCGTCACATGGTCTCGATCCGTGTGATCGAGGGCGCGGTCGATCCGATGGCCTACCTGAGGGGTGCGGAAGCCGATGCCGCGAAGATCGAGCGTGCCCATCCTGGCGCCCACCACAGCCTCCAACCTGACGCTGCGACTCACGACTTCATCCTGGAATTCATGTCCTTTGCGCCGCCCTCGTATTCCATGAAATATACCCAATGGAACCTGATGCGGGCCACGCGCTCGGAGGGTCAGGGGCTTGTCGTCTATCAGTACGCCGCCCGAATTTCCACGGTCCCCGAGCAGATGGCCGTGGACGCGGACAGGAATACCTTGCCGCAGGAATTCGCGGCAGCGACGTTCGAGGAAACTACGAAGCGCTCAAAAGAACACGATGCGAGGCTCCAAATCGTAATGGACGGCAAGGCGGAGACGGCCCGCCCCCGCCCCCTTAGTGGTAATCGCTATTCGGTCCTGGTGCACTACGGGCTCGATTTCAGCGGCTATATGCCCAACGGCATCGAGATTCCGGCAGGTGTCGCCCCGGACGGAAGAGTTCTTTGCGAAGCTGGCGTTTCTTGCTTTCTCATGGATTCAAACGGTGTGTTCATGCAAGTGTCCGGGGACAGTGAGGATGTAAGAGGCACCCACGACGCGACCTTTAGGGGGAAGGGCAGCTTCAACTTCCACACCGACTGGGCCTCACCGCGCGGCTTCACTATATGGAAGCCCGGAACGTACACGCTCACCGTCGACTGCTTTCTCTTCGATCAGCGTGGTAAGCGGTTCACCCTATCTGCAAGTCACAGCGTGAACATTGAGACGGCCGACGCGCTCTCGACTCCTTTGGTGCAACCTGGGCACGCGGCCGCCGATGGTCGATGAACTGGCCGTTACGTTGCCCAATGTACGAAACGCGATAGTGCTTGGGCAAAGCCTCGGGTCCTCGCCTAGCAATGCGAACGATGGAGCAAGCATGCCATCGCGCCGAGACCCATATGCAAACAGCTTGAAATTGGTGGAGGTGCCGGGATTTGAATCCGCTACCGGCTGAGATTGGCCCGGTAGCCGATGGCTCTAATTGAGACGATTGGCCTGTTCTCCCTCGGGATTGTCCGCACTTTGTCCGCAGTCAGACAAACACCGGGTTTCACAGGCTGGGTAGTAGTATTCTTGAAATGTATCTCCTAACCGCCCGTCGGTCATTTCTACCACGCCATCGTCATGAGTGCTGCATAGGTCTCGATCCCGTCCCACAAATATTGGACTTTCAGATTCTCATTCTCTGCGTGTTGGTTGTCGTCGTAGTTCGCGATCGGAACCGTGATGATCTTGGTGCCCAAAGTCCTTTCGATGACAATCAGTGGCAGGCTTGCTCCCATGGATGGCAGCAGGATGACTGGCTCGGGCGTTGTTGCTTGGATGGCCTTCGCGACCGCTTTCGCTTCAGGTAGGTCTAGTGACGTCCGCTGCGCATTGTAGCCGCTGCCGATATCGACACGTATGAGGCGCGCGATCTGGGACCTTTCCGCATCAGTCGGCTCGTGGTCGATGACCGTAAATCCCTGGCTCCTGATATGTTCAAGGACCTTTTCAACCTGCCGATGTGAATCGTTTCCCACGACAAGGCGGAGATCCAGTGCCGCCTTCGCACTCACGGGTATGACGTTTGCCGCGATCGGTCCGATGTTCGCGCTTTGGATGCCCTTGATGTTGAGCGACGGTAGCTGGAGGCTCTCAAACAGCGATCGACCCGACACCTCTGGTTGGGCAATACCTAGTTCCCCCTGGAGGATCGAGTCGGGATTGGGAATGGCGGCAAGTGCATCCTTCTCTGCGCGGCCGAGCGGTTGAACATCGTCGTAGAAGCCATTGATGAGCACGTGGCCGTCGAGACCCTTCATGCTCGCAAGTAAATCCACCAGCAGCCACGCCGGATTGGGCGCCCAGTTGCCGTAGTGACCGCTATGAAGCGGACGCTTCGGCCCGTATACGGTGAGGCCCATTCCGACGTCCCCGCGTACCCCAAAAACTGCCATTTTTCTTCCAAAAACATCCCGTGGGCCGTCGCAAATGATCCATAGGTCCGCCTGCAGAAGGTCACTGTTGGCATCAAGAAACTCCTTCAAATGGGGCGAGGACACTTCCTCTTCACCCTCGAAGAAAAACTTGATGTTGGCGGACGGCGAGATTCCGCTTTTTGCAAGGGCCTCGTATGCTCCAAGGATGGACATTATGCCTGCCTTGTCATCGGCACTGGCGCGCCCGGTTATCCGCCACTCCGGATTCACCGGGTCACCCGATTTCCATGTATCAACGATTGTCCCACCATGCTCGATCGGAGCGGTAATAAATTTGGGCGAAAACGGCTCCAGTCCTGGAGCCCATTCGGATGGATTCACCGGTTGCCCGTCGTAGTGTGCATAGAGCAACAAAGTCCGCGTTGCCCCCGGGACCTTGATTTCACCGTAGACGACCGGGTTCACGCCGTGAGTCTTTGCTTCGAGAAGTCGCGCCCTAATTCCCCTCTGCTCCATCATCGCTGCAATAAACTCGGCGTTGCGGCGGGCGTTCTTGGCGTCGGCGCCTACATCTGGAATTGAAACGAATTGAATGTGTTGGTCGATCAAGGCCCTTTCGTTCGCCAGGCGATAGGCTCTGACTCTCTCCAGCGTGGTGTCAGCGAAAACGCCCGTGACGAAAAACAGGCTGATCAACGAAATACGCAGTGGAAGGGAAGGCGTCACGGCCGAGAAGATAGAAGAGATGCCAGGACAATGCGGCAGACTATTGTCCCGCATCTGCGGTAGAATGGAAATGCCGAATAACCTAAGATTGGTCGCGGTGCCGGGATTTGAACCGGGATGCTGCTTTCGGAGGAATTTTCACAACTGTGCATGTTCCACCCTCGGAGGTGTCCGGAAATTGTCCGGTGGATCGACGGTTCAATCATAGACGTTCTTTCGGTGGCCGACGGACACGACAAGAACGAGTAGAACGTCGTCCTTGATCTGGCATAGGATTCGATAATCCCTGACCCGGTAGCGCCACAATCCAACAAGCTGGGCGCGCAGCGGCTTACCGAATCTCCGAGGGTCCTCCTTTGTGGCGATCCTCTTCTCCAAGTAGGTTACGATCTCCTTTTGCGCTTGGCGATCGAGCTTTTGCAACTCGTGCAAAGCCCGCTCATCAAAACTATACGCCCAAGGCACGCTTTACCTCTGCAGCTGAATATATCCTTGCGGGATTTGCGAGGCGCTCCAGGGCAAGATGCGTGTCCTCAAGCTCCTCAAGATGCTCTAAAATCGCCTCCCGTGCGTAGTACGTCTTTGTCCGGCCCGTCTTTCTGGCCAACTTAGTCAGCCGATCCTCGACCTTCTTATCCAAACGTATCGCGAGCATCCCCAAAGCCAAGACGTGCTATACGTGTATAGCAAGTTTCAAAACGCCCTTTTCATTCGCCAATCAACAGATTCCTAAATAATTGAATTAGAATTGTTAACAACAATTTAGTGGAGGTGCCTGGATTTGAATCCGCTACCGGCTTAGATTGGCCCGGTGGCCGAGGGCTCTTATCGATATGGCAGCCCCGCTCTCCCTCGGAATTGTCCGCACGTTGTCCGCAGTCATTCAAATAGTCGTTTCTTCGGGACGGGGTTCGTTGTTTTGGGGATTGAGATCGGGTGGGAAGCTTGTCGGGCCCGCGTCCGACACCTTAGAACGAAGATGTCTATTCGATCTCGCGTTCAATCTCCCGTTTCTTCTGCAAGTCCCACAGACGGGTGAGCTCCTCTAGATCGATCCGGTCTTTGCTCCGGGGAGAAGCGGCATTGTTGGCCAAGAGAGATTCAAATCCGATGAAAGGGACCTGCAACCCTGATATGTCCACTATCATCCGGTCGGAACGACACCGGTCAAAGGTAACTCCGTCTATCCCTGTGAGGACCTGGATTTTCATGGGCTCCCTCCCTACCTCGACCACCGTGTCGGGCTCGAGAAAATCGCCAGCCTTGAGACTGAGAAATGCGAAACCGAATTCGTTAAAGACGTCGACAAGGCGCCCAGCGTTTTGACCGCTGATGCCCACAAAAACATCTATGTATCCCGTATAGCGGGGAAAGCCGTGGACCCCGACGGCGTAACCTCCGACAATCACATACTCAACCTTGTGCTTTTCGAGTAATCCGAGAAAATCTTGGAAATGCTTGTTGAGCATGGGGTGAGTCCGGAGTGGTGAGGCGAATCGCCTCGACCGCGGCCAGCCTCTCCTGGTGGGACCGCGACAGCCAATCCTTTGACCGCGAATCAGCGTCATGAATGCGTCGCTTGGTGGCCACAGGCGTCATCAAGCGATAGCCTAGCCCCTGGAAGGCCCCTTTCAAGGCCCACCAGGCAAAATGGTGGAGGTGCCGGGATTTGAACCCGGGTGCCCCAGGCCTTTGCACGCCGCGTCTACCTGTGTAGCGTCACATTGGTCTCGCCCAGGTTATGCGTAAACGCGCGCTTAAGCCCAGGCCAACCCCCGGATGAAGATACGGCGCGCAAACCGCGGGTCGCTCCGCGCGCTATTCCTGCTGTCGTCGCGGTACTCGGCTAGCAGGTGTCGCCGGTACCGCGTGGCTGCCTTAATTTAGGCTGCCAGAGGCATTTCTTCGTGTGTGCCGTTTGTTTTTTCGAAGGGGGATTAGCGAGAGGCCTTCGGCTCTCGACAGGCAGCGACGCACGCCAACCAAGGGTAGAATCCAGAACACCCCCTTAAAATGACAACGTGCGCAGTCAATGAACCGAGCGGAAAGGCTACGGCAGTTGGCACGGGTATTGCAAGAAGTCGCATTCCGATTCCCTTGGGCCCGCGTTTCTTCCTATAAAAACCGCTAATGGATGGCGTATGTCGGCTAATAACGATGCCAGATTGCATTAAGACGTTTGCCTTACGCGCGGGTTAAAATGGGGTTGCAATTTGGAGAAACTGGCCCTTCTTCTGCCACCAAGCAAAATGCGGTGAAAACCGCTTGGGCTTAACACAACAACACTAACTACAACGAGCTATGAATGACCTCCGTACCCGGAAGTTATCTGCCGTGCTGTTCGCATTCGCAGCATTGGGCATTATAACCTCCATCGGCAAAGCGCAGCAGACTACCACGACCACCACCACCACGTCACCGGAACAGCAGCCCGTCGTCCTCGAGAAGTACGTGGTCACCGGTTCGAACATCCCGCAGGCAGCCGACGCGTTGGCCATCCCTGTCGCGGTGGTCGACAACCAGGTGATCGCCGACTCCGGTGTCTTTTCCGACACGCTGGACATTCTGCGCAAAGTTGCGCCGAACATCAGCGGCATCGGCCAGGAAAACGCCCAGATCTCGACGGCCGCGACCTTTGGCGGCGCCTCCGTGAACCTGAAGGGCCTCCCGACGCTCGTGCTGGTTGACGGCCGGCGCGTCGCGAACGACCCCGCGGAAGCCACGGGCGGCAACCAGTTCGTCGACCTCAACCTCATCCCGCCGGCGGCCGTCGAGCGCATCGAGGTGCTGCAGGACGGCGCCTCCGCCATCTATGGCTCGGACGCCATCGGCGGTGTGATCAACATCATCCTCAAGAAGGACTACAACGGCTGGGAAATTGGAGCCCACTACGGCATCTCGACCGGGAGCGGCCGTTATGAGGAGCGTTCCGGCTACCTGGTGGGCGGTGTCGCCAACGACAAGACCTCCATCACCGTGTCGTTCGACTACAGCCAGCACAACCAACTGTACGAGTCGGCCCGTCCGTTCACGAACCCGATCTACGGCACGTACACTGCCCCGGGCGGCACGATCGAGGTGTATGACAACACGTCGGGCTCGGACAACTTCTACCATCTTGCTCCCGGAGTCACCGCGCCCCCGGGCGGAGGCCAGTACACCCTGCAGCAGCTGCTCAACTCGAACGTGTACGTGCCCCTGACGGCCAAGCAGGATTTCCAATCGTTCAATTTGGCCAATGGCGAAACCCTCATCGGCTCGCTCAAGCGCTACAGCGGCATGGTCAACATGGAGCACAAGGTCTTCGGGGACAACCTGGTGGCCTTCGGCAACGTGATCTTCTCGAACACGAAGACGGGCTCCCAGCTGAATGCCCAGCCGCTGGTTCCGTACCTCCTCGATCCGTTCATCGCGGTCAACGACTACGGCTTCGCGGGCTATCCGCCTCCGGCGGGCGTCAACTACGCCCCGACGAGCATCCCGGGCAACCCATTCTCGCCGACCTACATCGACCAGGGTTCGGCCAGCGCGATCACGCCGGAGTCGGGCCCCGGCTACGGCGACGGCAGCGGATCGGACGTCTTCATCCGCGACCGCTACACGAGCCACCCGAGGCAGTACCTCAACGATTCCACGCTCTACCGCGTGGTCGGCGGCTTGAGGGGTGACATCACCCCGGACCTCCATTGGGAAATGGCGGCGAACATCAACCGGTACGACCTGAGCTACACGAACCCCGGCCTCTGGGACACGGTTGCACTGAACGCGGCATGGGCCG
>Ga0182027_10006977_pt1 | contig 16769 bp, 14 predicted proteins | sample 712E1DmetaG_FD_121300 | JGI IMG/M metagenome (GOLD analysis project Ga0182027, IMG submission 121300) | Permafrost microbial communities from Stordalen Mire, Sweden - 712E1D metaG (Illumina Assembly) | ecosystem: Environmental > Terrestrial > Soil > Wetlands > Permafrost | place: Sweden... | reverse complement strand
TTTATCTGCCCAGCTATTCTCCGGAATTGAATCCGGACGAATTGCTCAACGCCGACCTCAAGCAAAGAGTCACCACCGCCGCTCCGGCCCGAACCGGAAAGGCTCTCAAACGAACCGCGGTGCTCGCTTTGCGGAGCATTCAAAAACAACCGCAACGCGTCCAGAATTACTTCCAGCATAAGGATGTGAGCTATGCCGCCGCGTAACATTCCTTCAGGGCCGGGTCAATAACACCAGCGACGACCTTCATTTTGCAAAACTAGATCACGTCTATGGAAAGGCGGCAGCTTCACGGCCGCACTCCAAGACGCCTGCGGCGATCACTGTCGGCGCTACAAGTACTTTTCGGGGAATTCCTACTTAGAAGTGGGGTCGAGGATTTCGCCAAATTTCTCTTTGTAGATGAACGTGGTCTGGAGAAGTTTGGCAGCAGGGACCGGCTGAGCCTCATGGCGGTAGCCCATGGGGATCATTGCCGCCACCAGGAAATTGTCAGGAATATGAAAGTGGGTCTTGATTCTGGCTTCGTCGAATTCCGTCACCCAGTGAGCCGACAAGCCGCCTTCCGCCACGCCCAAAAGGATGTGGTGCACCGCTACCAGGGCATTGGCCATGGCGGTGCGTTTGGCCACGTCGGGAGAAGAAGAATAATACTCGCGCAGCCGACGCAGCGCCTCACGGCCATCCTCTTCCGTGATTTTCCGGCAGGCAATCAATTCCTGCAAATACTGCGGCGCGGACTTCCAGGCCATGGTGTCGGCCAGGCAGATCAGGATGACGGGAGCGGAACTGAGCGGCGCCTTGATATACGTAGCGGCTTCGAGATATTTCTTGGCGGCGTTGCCGCGCACTACAATCCATCGCCAGGTTTGCAGGCTCCATTCCGAAGGGGTATGGCGGGCCACATCAATGATGTGTTGCAGGCAGTCGTCGGCAATATCCTGCTCACTGAAGCGGGGAAACAAGGGCCCCACGCCTAATGGCGCGTTATTGTGAGCACGGGCATTATCCGTGCTGGTGCTTTCGCTCATAAATAGAGATGGATCGCTGCCCATTTTAGTGGTGATAGCACGCGATGAAAAACAATCCAAAGACGACTGCATAAAGCAACTCTCTGACACCCAACCGGTGCACCTGAAGTGGCCGGGGTGATTCTAAAAACCACGCAAACCCGCGGATGAATAAAGGTCCAAAAGCCAACAGGATGAGACCAGGGAACCATCCGGCCCGCCACATCAATCCCAGGAGCAGCAGGGAAAACATCTGGTGCATCAGGAAGCCTTTTCCCTGATGTAATTTTTCCCCGGAGGTCATGGCTCGCGCGGAATGAATGCGCAATTGGACAAAATGAATTTGGTTGGCGGCGAACAGCCAGTTGGCCAGCCATAGGATTCCAGCCGTCGGGCCGAAATGACCTGTGGCCAGGTAGTAGGCCCCCGCGGAAGTGGAGCTGAGCGCGATGGCGCCCGTCAACTGGGCGTTCATGCGGGTTTCCCGGCCAAGTTGTTTTAACACCGCCTGAAGAAGAAATGCTATCGCCGCGATCGCACCCAGCAGCAGAAGTCCATAGGCGTGCCCCCACTTGATGAGAATTGCCAAGGCCAGGATGGCAATGGAGGAATAAAGATAAATCGAATAGAGAACAATCCTCCGCTCCGCATCGTTTTGCGGTCGGAGGGCTGAAAGTTCCAACTGCGCTTCCACGGGTGTCCGCAAACAGAAGAGCCCCAACGTGACGGCGGCGAATAATAAAATCCAGATGATTTGCTCCCCACGGGGATTGCCGGCCGCGGCGCCCGTAATCAGGGGAACCAGAAGCATTCCCCAAGCGCCGTGTTCACGCGGCAGGAAGAATGATCGTCCTCGGGAGCTATTTAGGATGGGTAGGATGCGAGGTGCGCTGGCCATGGCAGTCAAACCTCAGGATGCCCGGGCCGTCACTCCCCGGCTTTTGTAGATTGCTTTATTTATTTCGACGAGCAGATCTTCCAAAGGGACGCCCACCTTGCGGGCTGACATTTCCAGGGAACAGTCGTCACAGGAAGACCGCAGCTTGAACTGCTCAAAGACCGGAGCAGTTTCAGGATATTTCTGCTTGATGTCGCGCACTGTTTCCCCGCCGCGCACAAGATCAGTGAATTGAAGCATGGGCTTCCTCCTCGGCCTTCCGCTCCGGAGGCCGAACGCTGTCCGGCCCTACACCCGCAGCCGTCGTGTGCGGCTGATACACGCAGAAAGGTTCTTCGGCAAGAAAGTCTCCGGTAGCAGCAAACGCCCGTGCGCGGCAGCCCATGCAAACGTTGCGAAACTCGCAGTAGCCGCACTTGCCTTTCAAGTTGCCGGTGTCGCGGAGTTGCTGAAATACCGGGGCGTTTTCCCAAATCTCCTGCAAGCTCTGCTGATGGAGATTGCCAGCCAGGGCCGGCAAATAACCGCAGGGATAAACTTCACCCTGATAGGAAATGAACGCGACGCCCGTTCCGGCCAAACAACCTTTGGTCATCGCCTGCATGCTATCAGGGTGGGGCGCCGCGGAAGGCCGGGCTTGGGGGTTAAGAGACATCCCCGTCGAGCCGGGCATGGTCATTTCCGTGGGGCCAATCTCAGGGCCAGCGCTGTTAGCAGGCTCCGGCAGCGACGCGGCACGCCGCTCCGCCGCGCGGCGTTGGCGCATGACGCGGAAGTAATGAGGTGCGCACGTGGCTTTTAACTCGATGCCGCCTTCCTCCGCACGATCGTAAAACCAATTCAAAATCTTTTCGTATTCGTCGGCGGGCACCATCTGCTCTTCCGCGATGCCCACACCGCAGCCCACCGGAACCAGCAGGAAAGTGTGGAGGGCGTCGGCGCCCAACTGGCGCGCCATTTCCAGTACGGCGGGAAGTTGGTGGGCGTTATGCCGCGCAATGGTCATGTTGATTTGCACGGACATGCCGAGGTCTTTCAAATTACGCAAGCCGCGCAGGGCCTGTTCAAATGCTCCCGGGATGCCTCGAAAGGCATCGTGGGTAGCGGCGTCCGCTCCGTCCAAACTGATGGAGACGCGGCGCACGCCGGCATCCACGATCTTGTGGGCTACTTCCTTGGTCACCAGCGTACCGTTGGTCGCCAGGGCTACGCGCAACCCGCATTCGCGCGCATAGCTGGCCAATTCAAAAATGTCACTTCGAAAAAGAGGTTCGCCACCGCTTAGAACTATTATAGGTAGGGATAGCTGTGAGATTTGTTTTATAATGTTCAGGGCTTTGATACTAGGTAGGTCATTTATGGATGAGAGTTCAGTAGCGGTGGCGCGACAATGAATGCAACGCAGGTTACACCCCTTTGTCACCTCCCAAAAAATGAGCCGCGGTTTGTATGCGAATGTTTTCATCAGATAATCACGACTCAGTACTAAAAACTGGCTGTTTTACGCAGCCCGCTCTGATAAGAGCACGTCGTCTTCCATTGCTGCGTATCGTTCAATAACTTCTTTGCTGATTTCTTTGTTCGTTAAATAACACGCCGGGTCTGACATCCACGGGTTACCAAAAACCTCATCCGAGCGAACCCGCAAATTTCCCCCACAGGTTTGTTTCCATTGGCAGTTTCCGCATCGGCCTTTTAACAAAGGAAGGCGGTTGCGCAATCCCTGCAGCAGCGGATCAGACGATTTTCCCCAGATTTCACTAAAGGGTGTCTGCCGCACATTGCCGAGAAAGTAGCTGGTCCAGTAAGGATCAGGATGAACATTGCCCATGGAATCAATTCCGGCAATGCCCACACCCGCGCCCTGCACAAGAGCTCCATAGGCCGGCAACAACCGGAAGGCCGCTGCCGCGCGCCGGGGATTTTCGCGGGCTAATCGCAGGTAAAAGTAAATCCCGTCGGTGTGGTTTTCATCCGTGGCAATACGGATGTCCACTCCGCGGCGATGAAAGTCTTCCGCGCGCTCAAGGATCAGGTCGAGGGCGTTGCGCTTCTCGTCGTGAGTCATCTCGTCCCGCGGGTTATGGCCCCGGACGGTGTTGACAAGGTGGGCGAAAACGACCTTTCGTATTTTCCTGCGCTCAATCAAATCCAGGATGCCGGGGATTCCGGGATAATTCCCACGGCTGAGCGGGATCCGGACCTCCGCCGCAATACCGGCGGCTTCACAATTCGCGTACCCTTCCAAACTCGCGTTGCCGGCCCCGCACGTTCCCCGGCGGAAATCCACCTCACCCCCGATTCCTTCCAGCATGATGGTGGCGGAGTGCAACCCTGAACCCTTCAGCGCGCCGGCCGTTTCCCGGGTGAGTAGCGTGCCGTTGGTAAGAATCGACGATTCGATGCCCTGCTCACGCGTGTAGGCCACCAATTCCAAAAGGTCATGGCGAATCAGGGGCTCGCCGCCTGCGAACTGCAAACGGGCCACGCCCATCCCCGCCAAGTCGCGGATCAACGCCTTGCCTTCCAGCGTGGTAAGCTCCGAACCGGAGTTATGCGGCTGCGAGTCGTGCGCACAGTTCAGACAATTCACATTGCAGGAGCTCGTCACCCGCCATGTCACCTTGGGCAGGGCATTCCCCAGGGCAAAGGGCAAGACGGAATCGGCGGGCGTAATAACCAACGGCATCCCGAACCCGCTGGATCCTGCCACGACCGGCATCGACAATGAACTGTTCAGCTGTGTGATGTCGAACATCACTTGCCTCTTAACTTCCCAGATTGTCTGCTAAGGGTTTGCCTGAGTACTGCGCCTACAATTTATTATGGGGGCTGAAGATCCCGGTTCGTCCGATTTCCGTTATCCCCAACCCCCAACCTGGTGTTACCCAGGTTCCTAGGACCCGAAGTCCCTCGCACCCTTACTCAGGGCAAACAGTATGCCAAACAGTCCTGTTTGGCGACGCTTCCGATGCCTTTCAACAACATATTGAAACTAAACCGCTTAACAAATTCAACATGAACGACGCATGGTGCAGGACATACAAATTTAATCCGATGTCATTGCGTAAAATGACGGTCATCATGTCCGCCATGGTGTGAAAAAGCGCATAGGGCGGCATGCAGCCGGCATTCGTTGGGGAATCGGAGCCATGGGAAGGGGTTTTAGCCGATTCATTGCTTATAATCCCAACTTATGGTTTGTAAAGTGAATCAATAGGGACTCGCAGGGCCTCGGGTGGAAACTAGTGCAGGTGATTCTTTTCGCACGCACACCGAATTCCATGCGAGGGGAGCCGGCCGGTGGGGTCGTTCAAAAAGCGGAGCGACAGGCGTTCGTTCTTGGGAACATCATTATAGGACCCGCCGCGCAACACCCGGTCCTTGCCGGTGGCGGGGCCGGGAGGATCCTGCGCAGGGCTATGCAAATAATAGTTGTTCTCATGCCAATCATTTACCCACTCCGACACATTACCGAGAACGTCGAAAAGGCCAAAGCCATTCGGCTGCTTCTGGCCTACGGAGTGGGTGACGGCCCCGCTGTTATTCTGGTACCAAGCTGTCGCATTGAGGTCGCCGTAATACGCCTCCGTGCTTCCTCCCCGCGCGGCGTATTCCCATTCCGCTTCGGTGGGCAGCCGCCCACCCGCCCAGGCACAATACTGGCTGGCCTCATCCCAGGTTTCATTTAAAATCGGCTGGTCGTTGTCCGCCCAGGCACTGTTGAAATTCGGTGCGGGGGGCATGGCCACTCCGTTGGCAGCGGAAAACTTCTTAAAGCTGCCCGCCGTGACCTCTGTTTGCCCAAGCCAAAAACCCCGTGTAAGGGTCACCTGGTGGCGTGGGTTCTCGTCGTTGTAGCAATCAGTATCCCCCGGCGAACACCCCATCATGAAGGTTCCGGCGGGAACCCAGACATACTTGAGCCCATCCTTGGAATTTACCCTGACGGCGCCCGCCACAACCTGAAGTTCCGTGGTGTGCGCCGGGCTTGCGGCGCGGACTGCGGCGATCATGGAGTCGTCCGCTCCCGCCACGCGCAGGGTTTGGATATAGTCGTCGTCGGCCACGAAGTTGATGCCGTGCTGTTTTACCAATGCTGCGGCCCGCTGGCTCGGCACGCCACCCGCCACCAGGGATAGAACCTGCTTTTTGCTGAGAGGCTTGGGATTGGCTGCGCGCAATGCTTTGATGACCACCTCCTGCGCGCCTGCCTTGGTGAGGGCCTGAAGGTATTCGTCCGTAGGTGTAAAGTCGATGCCGAGTTCTTCCACCTTTTTGGCCAACTGGGTGTTGTCCATTCCGGCCTCAACCAGATTCCTGATCTGTTCCTCGTTCAGAGGGTGAGGTGTGGCAGACGGAGCTTGCGCTCCCATGAGAGTTATGGACATGAAAAACGACAACAGAAGGAATGCCTTCAAATCCCCTCCTCGATCGGCAGAAAATGCGGACCCAAGTGCGGGGCCGATTATACCTCACGGCGTAAGTGCCGGCGCCCGCCCTTCGGCTGGTCCGCAAAGATGTTCCAGCAAGGCGAGAAATTTGGACTGGAGGCCTTCAAGGAGTTTTCGGCTCCCACACGCATCGAAAACCGAAGTAGTCCGAACGGGAGTCGGGCCTGATACTGTAGCGGTCGGAAGCCCGAAGCAATTTGGGGTCGACAATCCAAGCCCCCCCCCCGCAACACCTTTTCCTGGCCGGTGGCTGGCCCCGAGGAATTCAGGGCTGGGGCGCTTTGATAGTAATTCGGATCGTACCAATCGTTCACCCACTCCCAAACATTCCCCAGCACGTCATAAAGGCCATAGCCATTGGCCAGCTTGGTTGCGACTGAGTGGGTTTGGTTCCCAGCGTTCTCCTTGGACCAGGCAATTTCGTTGAGGGTACCGTAGCGTGCCTGCGGGCTTCCGCCGCGTGCGGCGTATTCCCACTCGGCCTCCGTTGGCAACCGCCCTCCCGCCCACGCGCAGTATTGTCTCGCCTCATTCCAGATCACGTTTACCATGGGAAGCGTACCATTAGCCCAACCCCGGTAAAGTTTGGGGGCGGCCGGCGGCATTTGCGCTTTCGTTGCCTCAACAAAATGTTTGTACGCTGCCACGGTCACTTCCGTCTGTCCCATCCAATAGGCATTCGGCAGAGTTACCCGATGAGCTGGCTTTTCCGGAGCCGAACAGTCATTGTCTCCCGGCGAGCAGCCCATCATGAAATCCCCGGGCGCAATCCAAACATATTTGAGCTCGTCCTGGGGGTTCGCGCGCACGGCGTCGGCCAGCGCCACTTCCATCCGCTTTTCCGTACCGGCAACCACCACGACGCTTTGCGAATCATCCACGGCGCCCCGTGCCGTGACCCGCAGCGCATGCACTCCGGGGGATATCCCGCTGAGCAAGAACTCGCCGCCGGAGTCCACGGTTCCGCGAATGGAATTGTCGAGCCAGACGGAGGCGCCGGCGGGGGCTTTTACTCGTATGCTTCCGGCGATATCTGCAAGGGGCGCCATGACGCGAGCGGGCTGTCCATCCACGATGGTCACGCTCTGCTCAAAATCATGTTTGCCCGCCAGCGAGACCTTCAGCGCGTGAGGGCCAATCTTTGAGCGGAAAACCAAAACGCCCCGAGCATCCGCCAGACCCTGGGGACTGCCATCCAGAAAAACCTGGGCGTTGGGCTCGGATTCCACCGTGATGCCTTCCATCGGCACGCTCGTCTTGCGCAACACGCCGATGAGCAGGTCCGTCGCTCCGGCCCGCCGCAAGGTGCGCACATAATCGTCGTCAACTTCGAAATCGATGCCGCGGTCTCTAACCAATTCCGCGGCCCGTTGACTGGACACGCCGGCGGTGATCAAATCCAGGAGTTGTTTCTGGCTTAACGGTTGCAGCTTCGAAGCGCCTGCGGCCTGCAAGGGTGCGGTGGGCGGCACCAGGCGGCTGCCGCGATCTCGCGCCCTATTCACCCCATGGGCACGGATTCCGCTCACTGGCATGGGGCTCACGCGGACACTCTCTGGCAAAATCCCCCGGGCGGCGGAGATACCGGGTGTCGATCCAAGAAATAAAACCATGATAATGAATCGTATAAGCGACGAGTGCACGGCCGCCTCCTCTCTAAGATAGAGTGTAAGACAGCATCGGTGGTTGATTATACGCCAGGACTGCGCGGAGCGCCCTCGATTGATGGCTGGACCCACACCACGGTCTTCGCGCGCTGACACTTCGGAGGATTTCGCCGCCGGGAACAAGTAAGGGTATCATCACCGCGAATTCACAACCTCATCGCCTACCGGATGCCACGTAACCTCTCGCAGTTCTTGAATTGCTTCCCAAGACTTGATACCTTACCCAACTCAACATCTTTGAAAGGATGGACCATGAAGCGTTTAATCATCATTCTTGTTTGCAGCTTTGTTTCGGCCGCTCTCATATTTGCGCAGACGGATTCAACCCAGACTCCGGCGCCTGCCACCACCCAAAAAACCTCCGCCAAAACCGCCAAAACCGGCGTATCCAAACCCACGTCCGTGCATAAGACCTCCACCACCACACCCAAGCCGGGGACCACGACCGCAGCCAGAAAGCCCACAACTACCACGACTGCCAAACCCGCCGCTACCAAAACGGGAACCGCCACTACCGCGACCCATAAGACAACTTCCACCACAGGATCCAGGACAAGCGCTTCCAGGACTGCCTCAACCGCGCAATGGATCACTACGGGCTCCGGCCTGAAATATCAGGACACGGTTGTGGGCAAAGGGGCCGTACCGAAACCCGGCGACGACATTCTGGTGAACTACACGGGCCGATTCACCAACGGCAAGGTATTTGACAGCTCCCTGGCACCGGGCAGAACTCCTTTTGAGCTCCACCTGGGAAGGGGCGATGTCATTAAAGGATGGGACGAGGGACTTGCCACCATGCATGTGGGTGGAAAGCGCAAGCTCATTATTCCTCCCAGCCTTGCTTACGGCGAGCGCGGATACCCGAATGTAATTCCGCCTAACGCCACCCTGACGTTTGATGTCGAGGTGCTGAAGATCAAGTAGCCTTCGGATATTACCGCCGGCCGTGTGATAGAATTGGCTTCTTCGGTTCAACGGGTCATGACGGAAATCAAATTTGCGCGCAATGAGTCTGTCGCGGACGTTATCATGCGTCTTATCCATGAGACGTCCAGCTCGATTGAGGGGGCACTTTACCGCTTTAATCATCCCGGCCTCGCACAGGCGCTGGAAGAGGCGGTGCATCGCGGCGTTCACGTTCGACTGCTTATTGACGGGAATAAATACAAAGAGAGCCGCACCACGCAGGAACTTCTGACCGGGGCCATCATTCCTTTTCGGTTGGCGTTCGGCCGGCAGGGACGCGGTTCCAAGATGCACCACAAGTTCGTCATCCTGGATCAGCAGACGGTAGTGACCGGAAGTTACAACTGGACGCACGAATCCGAAGACGAGAATCACGAGAATCTTATTATCCTGCGTGACCCGCACCCGGTCGAGGCCTACACCCTGGAGTTTGAAGCTTTATGGGCTGGAGCGGACCGGGACGATTCGTGAGAGCCTCTGAAGTTTTTGCCAAACTCTGCCTTGGATTAGTTAGGCGTTTTCGCGGCAATTTATACGGTACTTTATGAACGCATCGCGAGAAGATCGGGGTACGTTCCGCCGCCGCTCCAAATGACGTACTCCAAATCCTGTTCAGGAAGCAACCTATGACCAACAAGGATGCGAATCAGGGACGCGGGGCACGGCCTGCGGACTTTGACCTCTACCTCATGCGGCACGGTATTGCCGTGATGCGCGGCGTCACCACCATACTGGAAGATGCCAAGCGACCCCTCACGCCCGAGGGCAAGCAGAAAATGCGCGAAATTGCCTCCGGACTGGTGCATCTGGGGTTGGAAGCGGATTGGATCGTCTCCAGTCCCCTCACGCGCGCAGTGGAGACAGCAGAGATTGTCGGCGAGGCGCTGAGTTCCAAGCCTCCCTTGGACCTGTGCGAAGCGCTGCGCCCGGGCGGCGGCCCGGAGGATTTGATCACCTTTCTCGCCAAACGGTCCAACCGCCGGCACGCTTTGGTGGTGGGCCACGAGCCGGACCTGGGTCAACTTACGGCGCGGTTGATCGGCGCCGGGCGCAACGCCAACATGCCGCTCAAGAAGGGCGGCTGCTGCCTGATTACCTTCAGCGAATTCCCCCCGAAAACCCCTGGCCGCCTGGTATGGTGGCTGCCCCCCCGCGTCATGCGGAGATTGGCTTAACACCTCAATAGCACCAATCTTATTCATTACCCTTCAGGCAAAGTCTTTTGGCGTCAAGCCCAGCCGCGTGGTAGAGTAGCTAGTGGCCTCACGTACCCTCGCAGATGAGGCAAGGATGGAAACTCAATTGGGGGCAGCACCGTGCAAGCTCGCCGAAGAACCCCGGGCGAGCGAGAAACTGGCCGACCGCCCCTCGCGTAGACCTAAAATTCTACTGACGAGTATTTGCCGACCGCTTGGACCCAAGCACGGAGATGCTCCGAGCTGTGGGTATGAAGTGCTCCATGGACAAGTCACCCGCGCACAGGGCGTCTTCAGCCCTCGTTCCGTGAATTTCACCTATGGGCTTGATTACATTGCCGCTAACCTGGATGCACCCGCCGTGGTGCTGCAATACCCGTCGCGCCGCGAGTTGGTACGCGAACTGAAGAAGGCGCCGGACTACGTCGGAATCTCCTTCAACCTGGTTACGTACCACCGCATGAAGGAAGTGTCGGCTTTGGTGCGCAAATACGCGCCGAAGGCACGAATTGTTCTGGGGGGTTATGGAACGGTTCTGGACGATGCCGCGCTTCTCCCCTATGGGGACGACATTTGCCGCGGTGAAGGTGTGGCGTACTTCCGTGCCCTGCTGAACGAGCCTCCCCGGCCCATGCCCTACGATCATCCCCTGGTGACGCTGAACCTGAAGGTCTTTTCCATCCCTATGGACCGCACCGGCGTGATCTTTGCCGGGCTCGGCTGCCCCAATGGCTGCGACTTCTGCTGCACGTCGCATTACTTCAAGCGCAAGCACATTCGCCTGCTTCCCACCGGCGACGACATCTTCCGCGTCGTGGAGCGCTACCTTGAGATCGACGAACGCATGAGCCTGGCCATTCTGGACGAAGATTTCCTGCTGGCCAAAGACCGTGCCACGCGCATGCGTGAACTGGTATTGGCCCGCGGCACACCTCTTTCCATTTTTGCCTTTGCCTCCGTCAAAGCCCTGAGCCGGTACACTCCCCAGGAACTGCTGGAGACCGGCGTGGACGGGGTTTGGGTGGGGTTCGAAGGAAAACGGTCAGGCTACGCCAAGCAAGAGGGGAAACCCATTGAGGAGTTGATTCCGGAATTGCGCTCGCACGGGATCACGGTGCTCTCCTCCATGATTCTGGGCTTTGGGTATCACACGCCGGAAATCATCCGCGAAGAGTTGGCGGGCTTCCTCGCACTTCGACCCACCTATGGCCAATTTCTGATCTATGGTCCCACGCACGGCACGCCGTTCTACGAGCGGGTAATGCGGGAAGGCACGCTGCGCCCCGACATGTTGGCGGACCTCGACAACTATTACAAACACTGCGATGGTTTTACCTCCATGGTTGTTCATCCCACCATGAAGGCAGCGGAAATCGAGTCCTTGCAGCGCGAGTGCTTTGACACCGACTTCCGCGTCAATGGGCCTTCCATCCTGCGATCGGTGGAAGTTTGGTTTCAGGGCTGGAAGCGCTACCACAACTCCGATTCTCCTTACCTGCGCGCCAAAGCGGAGCGCTGGAAGGAAGAGATTCATTTCGCCTGGCCGCTTTTCCGCGTGGCGAGACTCTCAGGCCCGACGCCGGAAGCCGCGGCGCAATTGGAAGCCGAGGTTCGAGCTGCCATCGGCCCCCCACCACTGGGTCGGCGCGTTCTATCAATGCTGGCGCCCGCCGCGGCGGCCTGGACGGGCTTTACCCTGCGCCACGACTTGTTCCAACACCCCAAGTTGGTCCGCACTGCCTATCGCACCACGCCCTGGGCGCTGCGCACCGGGGAAATTGGGGCGCTGCGCGTTAGCATGGAGCGGGCGTTGCACAGCACTTTGGTGAAGATCGAAGGAGCACTGGACCGTGCCAGCGCCAAACGTCTGGCCGCCGGCATCCGCGCCCAACTCCACCGCAACGACGCGGACCTCAAAGTGGTGGTGGCTGAGGGCACACAGGCCAACCGCCGGGACCTGGAGTTTCTCGCCCATGAACTCGCGCCGCTGCGCCACCGCATCTCCGTCACGCTTCCGTCCACTCCTGAAACCTGGACTCACCTTCAGGGTATTTAGAGCAAGAAGGTAGGGGCGGTTCGCGAACCGCCCTTTCCCTAATTGACTAACGCGCTGCATCTCGAACGCCGTTTCAGGCAAATCAAAGGTTGATCCTGCCCCTTCGGGGAGATCGGGTCAGTTGAAACTCCCGACGATGCGGGATTCCCCTTTGGTTTGAGTTGGAAGCACTAGGGTATCCCGCTCAAGTATTGGAGTCGAGGCCCCGTTGATAGTCGCGGAAGCAAGCGACCGGCCATCGCCAGACCGCAGCCTTACTCGGATTTCCTTTGGCGCCACCACCAAGTCAAGATTGGCGACAACTTCCACTGAGTTTCCGTCTTTTGCCACGTGAGCGGAAAGGTCCACGTGTCCGCCGAAGTGGGAACCCATGCGGCTGACCGCCAGAGTGCTGCCGGGCTTGAGCCATGAGCGCGGTATTGCCTGCAGCAGCCACAGCGATTGCTGCGACCCGTCGTATCCTCCGCGCTCGTTGACGAACATACCTCGCATCGCCTGCCAGCGTATGCCATCTCCCGGCGGGCAGGAGGGTGGCCCGTCAAATGATTCCACCCCAACACGAAAATCACGGTGAATGGTGATGGCCAGGCTATTGAAGAGCCATTCGAAGAACCGCGGCAAATCGTCGCGCTGAAGGAACAAGTCGAAGAAGATCGGAAACATCGTTTCGTATTCCACGTAATGTCTGCACAGGTAGTGCCTTGGAGCGTGGGGGTTGCCGATGTCGCGAAAGTTCTCGTCGGCGTTGGTATGCTGGAAATCGTCGCGGCGAATCCGCATGTAGTACCCCTGGCCCTGGGGGAAACCGGCGTCGATAACTGCCAGCGTCTGATCCACCAGCTCATCGTGCGGATCGAGAGCCCCCCAAGCTCCCGCACGGGTCGGACCAACGCAGGTATAGGTCCAGTCCGTCTGGTCCCAGTCCAACTCATAAACATCGCGGGGGACATAAGGAATGTCAGACCCGTCCGGCATTGGAATGCGTCGGGCGCGGTCGCGAGCTTCAACGTACCTGTCGCGCAAGCAGGCGCGGTACTCATTCAGCTCTTTGGCTATTTCCCCAGCCCGGGGATGATTGATCTCCCGTAGCAGGCGCACGGTCTCAATCATTCCATAGATGCACGTGGAATCGTTGGCGATGGTGTTGCCCTGCAGCCAATCGTGCGTGGAAGCCGCCGGCAGCAATCCCCAGTGCCGAACCTTCTGCCCTTTTTCTTCCCGCATGGTTCTCCGGCGCTGCGTTAGCACCCAGTCGCATCCGTCCACCATCGCCTTCAGCGGCGGCCGCGGCCCCTTCTCCAACCATTCGCGATCCCGTGTGATGCGGTAGTGCGAAGCCAATGCCCAGAGTTCCAAGCCGTGGCTCAACAGCAGGGTGTTGGCGGTCCAATCACCAAAATTGCCCATGAATCCGGGCCGCTTCTCAAAGCCTTCCCCTTCCACAATTTCACCCTTACCCATGTTCTTGCGATTCAAGCCGCCGATGTCGTCGGTCTGCGTGTCGATAAAGCTTTGCAGCACGGGGCGCGAATATTGCGATAGTCCACGCAGGTCAAGAGTGGGCAACGGCCACGCGGCGCTGACCGGCCAATAAATCTCGTACCAATTGGCGCTGGTCTTATACATCCAGATCTTCCCGACGTGGCGAAAGGCAATCTGCTCCGCCATCTGACCTACCACGGCGGCCAGGTAGTCGTTCACAAAGTTGTCGGGAGTTGTGATGGCGCCCCCGGGAGTACCGACGATGTTTTTCCAGAAGCGCTGCACATCAGTCCACAACTTGGTGCGGTCAAGTTGGGCAATCTTTCTGCCCGTAGTTCGGTCTACAGGCCCGTAGGGAAAAGAAACCCACAGTTCCGCATGCTCGCCGGGGGCCAGCGGAATGCGCCATTCAATCAAGCTCTCCGCCGGATTCCGCATTCCGCGGGGCGGGGGAACCTCCGCGTGCCACTGGATTTGCCCTTTTTCCGGCTTGGGAATGACGTAGCGCACGTCCTTCTTGAAGCTTCCGTATGGCGCATTGAGCCACATATTCTCAAGGATTCCCAGCGGCGCTTCAAAGTGTTGGGGATACACCGAACCGAGTTCATCGCCGCGGCCAGCCTTGTAACCGAAGATGATGTCGGTGGTGTCGCCAAAGTGCAGCCAGAGATGTCCCACGGACGGTGCTGAACCACTGTTTCGAACCTTAAACGTCGCCTGGACAACCAGAATATCGTCGAGCGAAGGTTTCATACCTTCTTCCAGGTCGCGGTCTAACAGGTGGGAAAAAACCGTCTCATCCCAAAGCAGATTGCCATCTTTCGTCGCGATGTGGGGAAGAGGCAGGCGTCCCGCTTCCAGGCTGCGCTGGAATTTCGCATCCTCAATTCCCGAGCGCTCTTGAAACCGTACGGGATCGCCATAGCCAACCGTGACGTTCAGCAGGTTGCGCCCGAGCGGCGCACATTCCTTCGCCAAGGCTGGAGTGTAGCGGAATTCATTCAGGGGACCGAACAGGAGAGAGCCATCCCAAAAGACTCCGGCTTGCCATTGGTAGCCGGGCACGCCGACATGTTGAACTGCCCTGGTCATCGGCTTCCACAGCTTCTTTGCCTCTTCCAATGTCCATTCTTGGTTGTCCCGTCGTCCCGGATCCGTTATAGGTATCGCGCTCGCGAAGGAATCTCCATTAATGCTGCATCCGGAAGTAAGTCCGGCCCCGCCTATAAGGGTTCGTTCAAGGAATCCCCTGCGATTAATGATTGCCACGGTAAAACTCCTTTTTACTTCTTAAAGTCAGAATCAAGCCGCCTGAATTTTATCCTATGCGGTCCACTTCGACCTCATGCTTCTCTTGCCCATGGGCACAGCTTTACTTGCTTCCGAAATTTCATTTAGACTCAATTTCATTGCTGCTGATCCAAGCTTGACGCACGGGAGCGGCAGGCGTATGTTTCTGGCGCGGGGATAGAGTTGAAATCGGAATCTGCGGTTCAGTCTTTATTCCGCCGCCCCGCGTAGGCGCAATGAGAGGCCTCATTCCGATGTTTGTCAAATCCACCAAGTCAGATAGATAAGGAGTCGCCATGAAAAATGTCTTACCACGCCGGAGCTTTTTGCAAGCCGCGGGCTTGGCCGCCGCAGGTTCCCTTGTCATCAGTCCAAGTGCCGGCGCCCACCCGGAAGAGGGTTCCGCCCACGCACGCCCACGCCTCCTGAGCGGATGCTGTGCATACTCTTATAGAAAATACCTGGAACCGGGCAAGATGATCATGGCGGACTTCTTTTTGAAGGCCGTGGAGCTTGGGGTCGATGGTGTGGACGTCACCAGCTACTGGCTGAAATCAACCGAGCCTGAATACCTGCATGGATTGCGCCGCCTCGCCTACAAGCACGGTCTGCCTTTTTCCGGCGTCGCCATCAGAACCGAGATGTGCCAATCTGATCCTGCCAAGCGTGAGGCGGAACTCGCCAATATCAGGAAATGGGTTGATGCCACGGAGTTGTTGGGGGCGTCGCACATCCGCGTGTTCGGAGGCAACGTCCCGGACGGTGGAACCGATGCGCAGGGCGTGGAGTGGGCCGCGGAAACCATGAAACCGGCATGTGATTATGCCGCCCAAAAGGGAATAATTCTGGGCATTGAGAGTCACCACGGGATCACCTCCAAGGCTTCCAACATTCTCGCCATCCTCCACCGTGTCGATTCGCCCTATGCGGGATGCAACCTGGACATCAGCAATTTTGATGAAGACCCTTATGCGCAGGTGGAATCACTGATTCCCTATGCCACTCACACCCACATCCGCGACTTTTATGGGACGCCGCATAAACCGCTGGACCTGGATCGCATGTGGCAGATGTTTGCCAAGGCCGGCTATCAAGGATTCATGTCGGTTGAGTACGAGGGGGAAGAGGATGAGATGACGGCTGTCCCCAAGATCGTTAACAGAGTCAAAGCGCTTTGCAAGAAGTATTCGAGCGTCTGAGGCTGGCAAGCATCGCGCGCCAACAATTCCAGCCCGGACTTCTTACCATCCTCAGCGGTTCTCTTTGGGCGGTGCTGTCTTCAAACCCCAAAGGGGCGACCTAACACCACTGCTATCCAAATTAGCAGACGAGCCGTGTGGCGAACACGGTTCTGCTCGTGAAAGATCACGAATACGATGCCAAATTAACGATTCATTTTCCCTCGCCCCCTTGGGGGAGAGGGGGGACCGCAAGGCGGGGGGGTGAGGGGGTCTTTGCCAAGACGGATACATCGTGTCGAAGCCGCAGAAACAAGTCAAAACTCAAAAGGCAAAAGGGAGAACCGAGACCTCTGGCATTGTCTCAGTAGGCCCCGGAGTTTTTGACCCCCTCACCCGTCCCGCCCCGGCTGATGAAAACGCCGGTTGCGGGCCACCCACACACCCAAGGGGGCGAGGGCAGTGAATTTCCTCGATCTCCGCTGGAAACAGGTTGGCTTGGCCGCCAGCGTGACAAAGAGCCCCCGCTTCCCCGCATAGCGAGCGCTTATGCTGCACCTCATTCCCAA
>Ga0182027_10006976_pt1 | contig 16773 bp, 16 predicted proteins | sample 712E1DmetaG_FD_121300 | JGI IMG/M metagenome (GOLD analysis project Ga0182027, IMG submission 121300) | Permafrost microbial communities from Stordalen Mire, Sweden - 712E1D metaG (Illumina Assembly) | ecosystem: Environmental > Terrestrial > Soil > Wetlands > Permafrost | place: Sweden... | reverse complement strand
CTCGGAGCGATCGAGGAGGTGATGCCGCAAGCCAAATGATCACGTAGCGCGGTCGGTGACCCGAGACGGGGGGTCAGTTTTCGACCGATGGAAGGGGGTCAGTTTTCGACCGGTGTTGACACTCCTCACCGAACCGAGAAGTCTCGAGTTCGCGGTCACAAGGTGATCGGTCGTCCGAATCGCTGCCAGCGCTCGGCGGCTCGCCGTCCGGAAACTACGAATCACATTGCCGGGACCGGAGGACCTGACCGCGCCGACCGGTTCTTCGGAGCTGACGTCTGGAGCTCTTGAGCGTTCCACCAAGAGCGCGATGCGTGCTCTTGACGTCAGGTAGTCCACCCAAACCCGGACGGCGGGATGCACGTGGCCGCCTTGACGCGGCGATCAGCTCACTGGTGCCACTGACTGTGTCAAATTGGCTAACGCCTGCGGCCTATCAACTCAAATCGAAATCACTGCCTTGTCGTGCCCTCTCCCCGCCGCATATGCAGGACTCGCCAGCCGAACCGTCTGACGGAACTAGAACCGCTCGTGACTGCACTGGCCATTTGTCGGCTACTGGCGGGCGGTGCTCTCGGCTCGGGCGCGAACCACCGCGATGGCACCGGATACGGTCTTCGCCTGAATGAGCAGCTCTGGGCCGTCCGGCTCTCCTTGCCTTACCGGAGGACGGCTCGGCTCGACTTCGATGTCGCTGGACACGCGCCCTGATAGGGACCCCGCATCCAGACACACGAGCGAACCAGGAACAACTGCTACCAAGATGTCGCCGCTTACTGCCCGCATGAGGCACTCGCCAGCGGTTGCCCGCTCGATTCGCTGATCGCCGGATACGCTCTCGACGTCGATGCCGCGCAACGCCTCGGAGATTCGCACCTCGCCTGAGGCGGTGTGAATTCGCGTCGGCTCTCCCGACCGGCCGAGATCGATGTCGCCGGACACAGTCGAGATCTTCCCGCCCGAGGCCGCGACGCCTATCTTGACGTCACCGGAAGCGGACTGGACATCGACGACGCCGTCGACCGCCTCGAGGGCGACATCACCGCTCATCGTCCTGACCCTTGCCTCGCCGGCTACCTCTCCAACCGCGATCGCACCGGAAGTGGTGCGAATTGTGGCCGCCCGGTAACGGCCGGACGCGTTGACCCAAGCCGAAGCGGTGGAGATGTCGAGCTGGGCATCGCGCGGCAGCTTCACCGATACTGAGACCGCTGCTCCGTTGCCCAGCCACAATCTCGCCTTTCCCCGACTCTGCGGTACCTCGACGATCACCTCGTGCCCGAGCGCCGTCGCCTTCTCGTTGATGCGCGTATGTTCGACGACCTCCCCAGCGGCGGGGCTCATCGCGACGAGGACAATCTCAGTCGTCGCGATGTCATGGGTGTCTATCTCGACCTTGCCCGAGTAGTTCTCGACCCGCAGGCTCACCGCGCCAGGCGTAGCGAAGCTGCGTTTCAGCGATCTGGCGCGTACTGAGCCTTGTCCGGGCTCGGAGGTTGCCGCGACGTCGGTCATGAATACCGCTCCGTTCCCGTCACGCCCGGCCGTAGCCGACGAGACGCTTGCGTGATTGTGTCGATCTTCCGGTCGCACCGGCTTGGCTCAGCATCCGCACTATCCACGAATTGGTCGAAACGCCGTCCTGCGCCGCAGCTCGGTCGATATGGATCTTCAGCTGCTCGGGGAGCCTGAGGCTGATACGCGCCAGTTGGTCATCGCCTAGATCCGCGTCGCTCGGCGCGCCCGGGTCCAGGAGGTAAACGAGCTCGGCATCGCGACCGCTGATGCGCAGCTCCACCCGTCCGGCGGGCAGCTGACGGCCCAGCTCCGCGGCAGCCTCCCCGAGCAGCTCGAGGAGCCTTATCGTCGCAGGCCCGTCCATGGCGCCCACCAGACGAGTTGCCGCTTCGGTCACCGCATCGTCGCCCAATCCGGCCAGCCTGATGAGGTCCTCTCGGAGACCGTCCACCGCGTTTGACAGCTGCATGACGTCATTATGACGTCATTTCGATGTCAAGTCAAGCGTTAGCTATGACATCAGCGATGGCGCGATGGCTCGCGAGACAGCTCGCGATGTGTGCGCGCTAGTTGAGGCCAACGGAGAGGATCCTCGCCGGGTTGAGTACAAGCGGAGCAAACCAGGCAGCACCGAAAGCGAGCTCATCAGCAAGATCGAGTGCTGCGGCGCCCAGAAGACCGAGGACGGAAGGTCCAACGCCAACATGACACCGACGTAGGCCGACAGGAACGAAGCGGTCACCCTCGAGCCGACCCCTCAGCACTTAGGATCGAGGGTGGCTTCCCGGGTCTCGGCGTGAGCTCCCGCGTGTACACCGCAAGCCCTAAAGCGCGGCTGTGTTCGTCCTGTGATCCGCCTCCAGGGCTCGGAGCTCTCGCCGCTAGCGCCGCCGCAAACCTTCCACCAGGAATTGAGGTTCGGTCTTCGTAGCGAGCTCCATTGGAAAGCCGCAATCGGGCGAGGGCACTTCGCGGCCGATGCGCACCGCCGCTTCCCAGATGGCCTTCTCCCCGTTCGGGTGTTCGACGAGAAGCTCCACGCGGTCGCCTCCGAGTTCCGCACCTCTTCTGGCCATGTCGAAAAGCGGCCAGCCGACTTCTCGGAGCACTGCGCGTTCGAGCACCTGAATCACCGGCGACGCCATTCCCCCACAACCTCGGTAACGCGCCAGTAGATCTTCGAGAGGCCCGCTCTTGCGCACTATGCGGGCGAGCGCGGCCGTGTCGCAGAACGCCCATGCGGTGCCTTGCGGTAGCACCACTGCCGTCGCAGCAAAGCGATGCCCTCCCGTGTGACTCGTCCGCCATATCCGCACGTCTGTGCCAAGAACGCTCCGGTCCGCCAACAGCTCTTGTGCTAGCGCTGTGCCGAGAGACCCGCAGCATCGGTCGCGCCTTCCGTGGGTGCAGACGAGAACATCGGTGATCTCCTCGGCGGTTGGCGACTCGTCGAGGACGGCCAGAGCCGCGGGGACGACCTCGAGCGGATCAACGGCGAGCTCGGTCCGCTCGAACCGCGCCCCGATGCCGGCTGGCCACCGGTAGGCCACAACATGTCTCGGCCCGTCCGCCAGAGCGGGCACGAGAGCCTGCAGGCGAATCTTCTCTCGCTGGACGAGTGCCACGACTTCTGCGAGCCGCGGATCCTCGCTCAGGTCCCGTGGCCAGGGAAGCGGCCACTCGAGGAGCATGTATCCCGTGTAACAGCCTGCAGTCCCGATCGGATCGAGGCGATGGTCGCGGGCCCAGGACGAGCAAGCCAGCCCAGGGCTGGAAGGCCAACCCGGGTCCTTCGATCCGACGCTTGTGGTCACCCAGCGGGACCCTATCGCCCCTCGGTCCTGGCCGATCCGGCTCGCGCGCCTCCGGATCACAGCTGCGAATCCGACGAAGGTGACTCGACGCGTCCCGCCAATGATGCGAGGATTCTTGGCCATGCCAGCCGTCCACCGTCGCCAGATACTGCAAGCTGCAGGGCTTGCGGGACTCGCCGCCTTGCTGCCTTCAGAGCTGCTGACAGCCTGCAACACAACTGGGGAGGCGACCGGCCACACTTTCCGCGTGTTCGACCCGCATCAGGCCCGGGTCGTCGAGGAGGCAACCGCTCGGTTGATTCCTGGTCCCCACGACGAGCCGGATGAGGCGGGACACCCTGGCGCGAGAGAAGCCAACGTGACTCGGTACATCGACACGATGCTCGGCGCCCTCACGTTGAACCCGGCCAAGATCTTCGCCGGTGGTCCGTTCAGCAACCGCGCCGGATCCAAAGTCGACGACATGGCGACCTTCCTGCGACTGACGCCGGCCCAGGCCAATGGATGGGCTGTCCGACTGGCGGCACTGCGAACTCGGTACCGCAACGGCATCAAGACCCTCGACAAGATGGCAGGCGGGGACTTCTCGACCGTTCCTGCCTACAAGATGGACGAAGTCCTCGCCCAGGATCCCGGCGGCTTCATGACGCTCATGTTCGCTCACGCGATAGAGGGCATGTACTCCGCTCCCGAGTACGGGGGCAACGCTGGTCTAGTCGGCTGGCATGAGATCGCCTGGCCGGGCGACCGCCAACCTCGCGGCTACACCGACGCGCAAGTCACCTTCTCTGACGGACCGGACGTCTATGTGCCCAAAGGCATCGGTGCGCAGCTGCTCCAGCTGCTGGCCACGTCGCCTTGATGAACCGGCGCGCTCTCGTCGTCGGCAGCGGCCCCGGCGGCTCGGTCGCCGCGATGGTCCTCGCTAAAGCCGGCTGGGACGTCACGATCTTCGAGAAAGGCCCCAACTACTTCACCGATCTCAGCTCGGACCTTCCTGGAACGGTCTTCTCGAACGACGAGCTGAAGATGAACCGGGCATTCTCGCGTCCGGACGCGACCTCCGAGCCACGCGTCTACCGCGCGTCGCCTACGGCTCAGCAAATAACCGGCGCTGTCCAGGACCTTCCTCAGACCGTCGGAGGGGGAACGGTCCACTGGGACGCGAAAACGCCGAGATTCTGGGACATCGACTTCAAGAAGCTTTCGATGCTCGGCCCTGTCCGTGGAGCCGAGATTGCTGACTGGCCGTTCGACTACGCCGAATTGTCGCCCTACTACGACAAGATCGAGGAGCTGATCGGAGTCGCGGGAGACATCAACCTGTTCCCCAAGGAGCCGACCCTCGCGCACGCTCCGCGCACCAAGGCGCTCCCCATGCCGCCGGGGCCGCCCGAGTACTCGTCTCTGTTGGTCTCGCGAGGTTGCAGCCGAGTCGGACTGCACCCGTTCATCGCCCCCATGGCGATAAACAGCCGCGTCTACCAGGGACGCCCTCGGTGCGACAACTGTGGGTTCTGCTCGGGCTACGGATGCCCGATCCTCGCCCGCGTGGGAGCGTTGGCACCTTTGCGCGAAGCCCTCCGCTCCGGAGCGGAACTGCGCGCAGGCTCGATGGTCGTCAAGGTCGAGACCAAAGGTCGCAAGGCGACCGCCCTCAGCTGGCTCGACAACGAGAACAACCAGCACAGCGAGTTCGGCGACGTCGTCATACTGGCTGCCAACGCAATCGAGACCTCCAGGCTGGTGCTGCTGTCGGGACTGCCGGACCCTTATGACCTAGCGGGTCGGCGGGTGATGTTCCACTGGTTCTCAGAGGCCTCTGGGATCTTCTTGTCGGAGCGGCTGCACAACTATCGCGGTCGCGACCACACCCACGACATCGACGATTTCGCAGACCCGGACTTCCCTGGGGCTCGAAAGGCGGCGCTGGCTGCGGGCTTGCCTTATTTCCGTGCCGGCAAGGTCGAGCTCGGCGGGACCCAGCTCCCCCTCGACGAGGCGAGCAGCTACCAGGAGATACTGCGTCTACTCGCGCCGCAGAAGCCATTCGGGACCGATTTCAAACAACTGATGCGCTCCAGCCTGTTGAGGGACCGGCTCTGTGGCATCGAGCTCATTGGAGAGGACCTCCCTTATTCGACCAACCGTGTCGAGCTCGATCCCAAGGTGCGCGACTGGCGCGGTATCCCGGTGGCGCGCATCACCTACGGCCCAGGTCCGTCCGAGATCGCCGCTCAGGCCTTCTACATGCCCTGGATGGTCAAGCTCCTCAAGGCTGCCGGTGCCCACGTCGCGATCGCAGTTCCGCAGCTCGCTTCCTCCCGTTACCCCATTGCCCAGGACCAGGTGCCGGCGACCGAGCACGTGATGGGGGGCATGCCGATGGGGGCCGACGCCAGAACCAGCGTCACCGACGATCATGGACGGCACCATCACCTCGACAATCTGTTCGTCGCTGACGGCTCGGTGTTCCCAACCTCGGGTGGCCACAATCCGACCCTGACGATCATGGCGACGACGCTCCGTCAGGCTTCGGGCTGGATCGGCACCTAGACATCGACGCCAGGGGACTCGCCAGACACCAACGCCTAGACTGGGCTTTACAGGTCTTTTGGAGGAGCTGCCATGCATTACACGGTTTCGGGTTGTTTCGCGAGCCCGATCGCCTCGTGGAACCTGGCCGCACCCACAAGACATGAGAGTCGGAGCGTGTGAGAACCGACCGGCTCTTGACGAGCGACAGCCAGCTCGGCCACGACAGCGGGGGTCCTGAGGCCGCGGATCTCGCAGCGTGCTCTTTCGCCATGGCGCGCAGGTTCACAAGCGGAGGCACCCTGTGGTGCGCGGCGCCAACTTGGCCCTGGCACGCCCAGCACGTGGCAGTCGAGTTCGTTCACCCGGTGATCGTCGGAACCCCTGCGCTCCCCGCGGTCATGGTCCCCGGTGACCACTTGTGGGAAAGCCTGAGACCGATCGCTCTGGCCGGCGACATATTGCTTGTGGTCTCGAGATCAGATGACCCGGCGGTCGTAGGGCTCAGACAACGAGCTCAGGCATGGGGACTGATGACGATCTGGATCGGTGCCGGCCCGAGGCCCGAGCCAGGTTCGGCGGACTACGTGTTGTGGGTGGACGACGAAGTCCTCTCCGCTTACGGCGGACGCTTCGTCCTGCTGTACCACCTGCTATGGGAGCTGACCCACGTCTGTCTCGAGCATCCTGGGCTCTTGACGCCCGAGCAGGAGCTTTGCGAAGGCGAAACCTGCATCACGTGCTCGGACGAGGGACGGCTCGCCGAAGTCGTCGCCGTGCAAGCTGACCGACGTGCACAGGTCCGCACGCCAGCCGGAATCGAAACCGTCGACACGACCCTGCTCGAGACCGTCCGACGGAACGACCTAGTACTGGTCCACGCCGGCACCGCCGTCACGCTCGTCCAGGGGTCGACCAGATGAGCCCGGAGAACACCGACTTCCTTTATCCGTTCATCGACTCCGCCGAGCACGACGCCGACTCGCTGCTGACCGACCTCGCGGAATCGGCGAGTGCCAAGGCAACAGAGAACAGCCGGTTGTGCAGGTCGTGCCTCGAAACCCTAGGAAACGATCTCGAGCAAGTGGCTGGCATGATCGCGGATCGCTTCCGCGTTGGCGCCTGCCTCTACACCTTCGGCAACGGCGGGAGCGCTACTGATGCAGCCTCTACAGCGGCACTGTTCAGCCGCTCTCCGGGCCACACCGGGCTTGCGGCTCGGTGCCTTGTTGCCGATCAGGCCGTTTTGACCGCCATAGGCAACGACGTGGGCTACGAGCTCACCTTCTCCAGACAGCTGATCGCATTCGCTCAACCGCGTGACATTGCTATCGGTTACTCGACCAGCGGGAACTCGGCGAATGTCGTCCTGGCTTTCGAAGAGGCCAAGCGTCGTGGCCTTCTGACCGTGGGCCTAGCCGGTTACGAGGGCGGTCATATGGCCGCGAGCGACGCGGTCGATCACTGTTTCGTCGTCCCGTCCCACAGCGTTCATCGGATCCAGGAAGCCCAGGCGGCACTCAGCTACCTCCTATGGGAGTCGGTGCACACAAAGCTCGCTTCGAGCCGAGCACCGGCATCGGCGGGCAGGTGGCAGATGGTCGTGGGCCAGGCGTCAACAGAACCCGAGGAGGCACGTTGAACGAGGAGGATCCGGGTCAGGAACAATCGGAGAACCCTGCTGGACCAAGTCCACAAGCCGGGGAGATGCGCGGGCGTGAGGCCGCGGTGCTCGAACGGATCGAGGCCTTCCGCCGTCACCGGCCCCGGTTCCGGGACGACTTCGTCACCTTGGCGCACGGCGCCGGAGGCAAAGCATCTGCTGCCTTGATCGATGCCGTGTTCTTGGACGCCTTCGGTGGCCTCGAAAGGCCGCCACTGACAGACGCGGCGCTTATAGAGCTGCCCGGCGGCGAGACCCTGGCGTTCACCACCGATTCGTTCGTGGTCAAACCCCTTCGGTTCCCAGGTGGCTCGATCGGTCATCTCGCCGTCCACGGAACGGTCAACGACCTCGCCGTCATGGGCGCGCTACCCCACTGGCTCTCGGCCGCTTTCGTGATCGAGGAGGGCTTCGCGATCAGCGAGCTTCGCAAGATTGTCTCCGACATGTCGCAGGCTGCGGCGAGTGCCGGGGTCACAATCGTGACCGGCGATACCAAGGTCGTAGGCCGGGACGCAGCCGACGGGCTCTATGTGACCACGGCTGGGATCGGCGTGATCCCTTCCGGACGCCGACTCGGAGCCGACCTGGTCGAGCACGGCGACCGCATACTTATCTCCGGCACCATTGCTGATCACGGCATGGCGGTGATGCTGGCAAGAGGTGACCTCGCCCTCGAGGCGGACCTCAGGTCCGACACGGCCCCTTTGACCGAGCTCGTCGAAGCGTTGTTCGCCGCAGCCCCGTCGACCCGCTGGCTGCGTGACCCGACCCGAGGCGGTTTGGGGACGGTCTGTAACGAGCTCGCACATGACACGGGCCTCGCGGTCGTACTGAACGAATCGGCGCTGCCGATCGACCCCGCCGTTGCCGGGGCTTGCGACCTGCTGGGGATCGACCCCCTTTACGTCGCGAACGAAGGCAAGCTCGTGGCGGTCGTTCCCCCAAGGGAAGCCGACGCTGCTCTCGAGGCGTTGCGCAGCCATCGTCTCGGGGTCGATGCAGCCCTGATCGGCGACATTCGCGCCGAGCCTCAGGGCATCGTCGTGCTTCGCACCTCGTTCGGAGGAACTCGGATCGTCGACATGCTGGTCGGCGATCCCCTGCCGCGGATCTGCTAGGAGCCGGTGAGCGAGTTGAGCCGGTTCACCGAGCGACGGCGTGTGAGGGTCACCGGCACGGTCCAGGGCGTGGGCTTTCGTCCTTTCGTATTCCGCAACGCCGTTGCTCTCGGGCTCGTCGGCTTCGTGAAGAACGACTCCCTCGGCGTCCTCATCGAGGTCCAAGGTGAAAGCGCCGGTGTGACAGAGCTCTGCCGCCTGCTCTCAGAGTCCGCCCCGCCACTTGCCCGCGTCACCTCGGTCGAATGGGTCACAGTGCCCGACGACGGTGCCTACGACAGCTTTCACATCGTGGACAGCACAGCCGGCCGCGTGCCGAACGCGGCCGTCAGCGTCGACAGCGCCACGTGCGCCGACTGTCTGTCCGAGGTGGACGACCTCGACGACCGGCGTTACGGCTATCCCTTCACCAACTGCACCAACTGTGGTCCGCGCTACACCATCGTGCTCTCTGTCCCCTACGACCGGCCTGCCACGACCATGGCGGGTTTCAAGATGTGTGCCGAGTGCCAGTCCGAGTACGACGATCCGCTGGATCGGCGCTTCCACGCGCAGCCGAACGCGTGTGGAGTATGCGGCCCGCAGATCGCGTTTTACGACCCGGCGGGTCACCTGCTGGCCGATTCCGTCACTGCGCTCGACGCCGTGGCCGAGGCGCTCTGCACGGGCCGGATCCTGGCCATAAAGGGAATCGGGGGTTATCACCTGGCCGCGGACGCGACCGATCACGACGCCGTGGCCGAGCTGAGGCGGCGCAAAGCGAGAGACGACAAACCCTTTGCCCTCATGGTGGCAAACCTCGACATGGCGAGGTCCCTGTGTCTGCTCGACGCGAGCGCCGAGGCTGCACTGTGCAGTGTCGCGCGGCCCATCGTGCTCGCCCGGCGCCGGGCGGGGACCGCCATAGCCGAGGGTGTAGCACCCGGAATGCCAGACCTCGGCGTGATGCTGGCCTATACCCCACTCCATCACCTGCTCATGGCAAAGGTGGCAAGACCACTCGTCATGAGCAGCGGCAACCAGTCGGACGACCCGATCGCCCATACCGACCAAGACGCGTTCGCCCGTCTCGGGCCGATGGTCGACGGCGTGCTGGCGCACAACCGACGGATCCAAGTTCGCTGCGACGATTCGGTCGTGCGAGCCTCAGGGCGGCGTCTGCAGATGGTCCGCCGTTCTCGAGGCTACGCGCCAGAAGCGTTGCCGCTTCCACGCGGGGCAGCTCGCCAGGTGCTCGCCGTGGGTGCCGAACTCAAGAACACGGTCGCGGTTGCCAAAGAGTCCTTCGTCGTGTGCAGCCACCACATCGGAGATCTTGAGCATCTCGCCACCTACCAGGCGTTCTTGCAGGCGACGACTCACCTTTCCCGCCTGTTCGGGATCGAGCCGGAGGTCGTCGCCCACGACATGCACCCTGAGTACCTGTCCACCAAGTACGCCCTCGAGCTCGATCTCGAGCCGTGGCCAGTCCAGCACCACCACGCGCACATCGCCTCGTGCCTGGCAGAACACGGACACACTGGCACCGTCCTCGGGATCGCCTTCGACGGACTCGGCTACGGCACCGACGGGACGATGTGGGGAGGCGAATTCCTCGTCGCCGACTTCGGCGGTTTCGAACGAACCGCACATCTGCAACCCGTTGCGCTGCCCGGCGGGGCCGCGGCCATCCGCGAGCCGTGGCGGATGGCGCTCGTATGGGCGGCGCACGCCGCGGGCAGCGAAGCCGCCGAGCGGCTCGGCGAAACACTCGATCCTCGATGGCGCCAGGTCCTAGCTTTAGCCCTCGCCGACGAGGACCATCGCCGCTCGGTGCTCACCACCAGTGTCGGCCGTCTCTTCGATGCGGTCGCCGCCCTGGTCGGCCTGCGCTCAAAGGTCACATACGAGGGCCAGGCTGCGATCGAGCTCGAGATGCTCGCCCGTTCGGTGCCCCCGCAATCCGCGGCACGCTATCCGGCCGACATCGTGGAAAAAGCGGGCACCGACGGGCTCGACACGCTCGATCCGTCGCCTCTTATCGCCACGATTCTGCAGGAGGTAGAACGTGGGACCGAGCCGTCGGTGATCGCGGCCGGGTTCCACGAGGGGCTCGGGCACGCGACAGCCGAGCTCGGCGCGCGTATGGCCCGCAAACACCACCTCGACACCGTCGCGCTGAGTGGAGGCGTGTTCCAGAACGTGCGTTTCAGTGACATCGTCGAGGACGCGCTCACAGCCGAGGGGCTCACGGTCCTGGTGCACGAGAAGGTGCCGCCAAACGACGGCGGCATTAGCCTCGGTCAGGCGGCGATCGCCGCGCTCGGCGCGAACCGGGGCTGACGCGGCCCTTGGGCAGTTTCAGCGGGCGCGCATGGTGAGCGCCACTTCGCGGTGCAGGCGACCGAAGTTGTAGTACGCGGCGCACGCGCCTTCGGAAGAGACCATGCATGTCCCGATCGGGGTCTCAGGCGTACATGCTGTGCCGAAAACCTTGCATTCCCACGGCTTTAGGGCCCCTTTCAGCACCTCGCCGCACTGGCAGGCCTTCGGGTCCGCAACTCGTACTCCTGGCACCTCGAATCGGAGCTCCGCATCCCATTGGGCGAACTCGGGCCTGAACTTGAGGGCACTCTGGGAGATGAAGCCCAGGCCGCGCCACTCAAACTGGGGCCGAAGCTCGAAGACCTCGTCCAAGATCGCGAGCGCCTTCGGATTGCCTTCCTCACTCACGCAGCGCGTGTACTGGTTCTCCACACAGCACCGGCCCTCTGTGATCTGGGTCAGCAACATCTCGATCGCCTGGAGGATGTCGAGCGGTTCGAACCCTGCGGTCACGAGAGGCTTGCCGTATTCCTCGGGTACGAAGCGGTACGGGCGTTGGCCCACCACCGTCGAAACGTGGCCTGGCCCGATGAAACCGTCTAGGCGAAGGTCGGGTGACTCGAGGATGGCCTTAATCGGAGGCACGATCGTGACGTGGTTCGAGAAGACGCTGAAGTTCGTAACCCGGTCTTGCCTGGCCTTGAGCACCGTTGCCGCCGTCGAGGGAGCCGTTGTCTCGAAGCCGACGGCGAAGAACACGACCTGGCGGTCCGGGTTGTCGACTGCGACCGCCAGTGCGTCAAGCGGCGAGTAGACGATGCGGACATCGGCTCCCTGTGCTTTGGCGCCGAGAAGACTCCCGTTCGAGCCGGGAACGCGCATCATGTCGCCGAAAGAGGTGAAGATGACGCCCGGCACTCTGGCCACTGCAATTGCATCGTCGATCCGACCCATCGGGATGACGCAAACCGGGCAACCCGGGCCGTGCACCAGTTCGACCGAGGTCGGGAGAAGGTGCTCGAGTCCGTGACGGTAGATCGTGTGAGTGTGGCCCCCGCAAACTTCCATGAACTTGTAGTGCCCGTCCCCAGCCAGTTCGGTGATGCGCGCCACCAGGGCCCTCGCTGCGGCCGGGTCCCGATACTCATCGACGAATCGCATGATGCTCCTCCTGTTTCGCAGGCGATGGCCCGGCAAGCTGCGACCAACGACGATCGCGGTGGCTACGGCCGCAACTGCCCGTGGTCTTCTCGCTGCTAGGCGATCTGCGACGCGACGACTGCTTGAACCTCGTCGGTGTAGGCCTGACCCATCAACTGCAGGTCCTCGAGCGCCCGTTGCGCCTCCTCCTCGTCGATCTTCGCCATCGCAAATCCGACATGGATCAGCACCCAGTCGCCGGGCACTACTGACTCGTCCTCCAACAGGTCGATGTTGATGTTACGCCGCACACCGGCGACGTCGACCTTCGCCAAGTGCCGGTTGGAGTCGAGAAGCTCGACCACCTCACCTGGAATCCCCAGACACATGGCTTCCTTCCTCCTCACGAGCTAGAGGATCAGGTCGTCTCCGACCCGTCCTCAACGAGACTACCGGTCTCAGCCAACGGCGCTGACTGGGGTGGCATCCCCGCGAGCGGCCACTCTTCACCCGGGCGTCGAGCTGGCTCTCACTTTCTGAAGCGGTGCGGGCACTATCCGTGCACTACCCCGGTATGTTGCTAGTACCATTTGGACAGGCACTTACCTGCACGACGCGGGAGGACAGCATGACCGCCGACCGTGTTTTTCGATCCGGGCGAGCCGTCGGAGCCAGCCGTCGGCCAACCGGGCCGGTCGCTAGCTCCGTGCTCGTGATCGGAGCCTGCCTGCTCGTCGCCTCAGCAATCATCCACCTGCACCTTTGGGCGCACGGCTACAGGTACGTACCGTCCATCGGTCAGCTGTTCTTCGCACAGGGCGTCGTGGGCATCCTGCTCGCGATAATCATTTCGCTGATCAGGCGAATCTTCGTCGCCGTGCTGGGAGCTCTGTTCGCCGCCGGGACCATCGCCGGGCTGCTCGTTTCGGTTCATGTCGGACTCTTCGGGTACCGGGAATCGATGAGCGCTCCCTGGGTGACGACCACAATGGTGATCGAAGCCGCGGCAATCGTGATGCTTGTTGTCGGTGGTGTTCTCGCGGTCTCGATCGAACGATCGCACATCCGTCGCTGGCGATCACTCAAGTTGCCGACATCGCCCTGACCCGTCAGCTGTTGCCGCTGATCCTCTCTGACGTGATGAACACCGCCGTCCGTCCTTCTGCTTGCATCACGCGGTCGAACTCGTCCCAGTCCTGATGACTGCCGCCAGCTGCGACAAAGACATGTCGGAGCAGCCTCGCAAGCTGGGCCGCCCCGAAGTCCTCGGGCGGGTCCTCAGGGCCGATGAGATCAACTGCACCTTCAACCGCGACCCAGTCAGCACCGCAGCGGAACACGACCGTGGCCCGTCGGCTCGCACGAAGATAGCGGAGCTTGCGCGCTCCCCCGCCTGCCACGAAGCCGACGCAAGGCTCGCCTGACAGCGGGGACTCGAGGACGCCTGCGTTTACGACCGACGCGTGGATGCTCTGCTCCGAGCGGATCGTGGTAACCACGGCAAGGGAGTCCTTTGCGGCAACTCTCCGGACATGGTCTAGGTCGTTCGACATCTCTCCTCCAATATCGCTCGATGCATGATGCCCCAGCAGAGCTGACGGCGTCGGATCGCCGGGCCGTCGACCAGTCCGGGTTGGTCGCCAACCGACCACACTGGTCTGTGGACCGCTAGCGTCCGACAACGTGGCTGCCACCTGGAGCGCTCCGGATGTCGAGCGCACAGAGCCGACGCTCACCTCAAGCGAACGAGACTCTCTCGAGCAATGGCTCGACTTTCATCGCGAAACACTGCTCATGAAGTGCGCGGGTCTTAGTGCCGAGCAGCTGAAAGCCCGGCCCGTACCACCATCTGGCTTGTCGTTGCTCGGCCTTGTCCGCCACATGGTCGAGGTCGAACGCTGGTGGTTCCGCATGAACGCGGGAAGCGAGCAGATCGAGTTTGAGTACTCGACTGATGACAACGAGAACGCCGAATTCGACGACCTCGACGATGCAGACGCGGCAGGCGACCTTGAGACCTTCCGTCGAGAAGTCCAAGCAGCAAGAGCCGCCATGCGCGACAAGGGCCTCGACGAGCTGGTGGCCGGCCGCGGTCATGATCGCCTGAGGACGCGCAACATCCGTTGGATCTACGTTCACATGATCGAGGAGTACGCGCGGCACAACGGTCACGCCGACTTGATCCGCGAGTGCATTGACCGAGCCGTGGGTGACTGACCAGTGACGAGGACCGAGATCGGTGATCACCGCTCAGCACCAGGGCCGAGAGTGCCGCCGGGAGCTCTTGGCCGGCACATGAGCGTCCTTGTCCTCCTCGCCATGGCTGTGGTGGGTTCGGTCACTGCTGCCGGAGCGGTGCCGAAGCGAGCGGGCCATGTGCACCTGGCCGACTCGGGTCTGACCGGGGTGGTGGTCGAGCCCTCGAGGCTGGGCTCCACGAGCGGGATGACGCCGATCTACCAGTTCGTGAAATCGGCGAAGAAGTCGGTCGACATGACCATGTACGAGCTCGTCGATCCGACGATGGTGAACGACCTCGTCGCGGACCAAAGGCGTCGGGTGAAAGTGCGCGTCATCCTCGACACCAATCGCGAACGAAGCCGAAACCTACCGGCTTTCCAAGCCTTGAGAGCAGGCGGCGTAAGGGTCGTCTGGGCAGACACAAGTTACGAAGCGACGCACCAGAAGACGATAACGGTGGACGGCGCCAAGTCTCTGGTTCTCTCGGGCAATCTCACCTCCGAGTACTACGCGACAACCCGGGACTTCGGCGTATTCGACATCAACCGCGCCGATGTCGTGGCCATAGAGACCGTCTTCAACGCGGACTTCGCACACCGATCCGTAACGCCGTCGAACGGCGTGGACCTCCTCTGGAGCCCGGGCTCGCAGGCACAGATGGTCGCTGTGATCTCCGCGGCAAAGCACACGCTGTCGATCGAGAACGAAGAGATGGGCAACAATGCAGTCACGAGTGCGATCGTGGCGGCTGCCCGGCGCGGGGTGAACGTCGAGGTAACGATGACCACCGACAGCGACTACTACGACGACTTGACTTTGATCGTCAGGGCAGGCGGACACGTTCACCTTTACCGGGACAGCTCCTCAGATCTCTACATCCATGCAAAGACGACGATCGCCGACGCCGGATTCAGCACCGAGAGGATCTACATAGGAAGCATCAATTTCTCGCGAGCCTCGATGTCCGACAACCGCGAGCTCGGCATCATCACTTCGGATCCGGCGATCGTCAAGGATGTCAACACGGTGGTGACAGGCGATTACTCGAACTGCGTGGCGGCGACAGACTGCGCGAAATACGACTGATCCACCCAAGGGGCCCAGGGCGGCTGGGCCTCGAACCCGTAGCCATCGGAGCGACATGAGAAGAGCACAAGGGTGGCAAAGTTCCCTCCGCCGCTTGGCTAGGCTGCCTCTGACTAGCCCCCAACAGGGCGTCCTCGGTGCCGGGTTGGCGCGCATCGCAGCGCTCAAACCCAGATGGGGCAGTCTGGCCACGACCGCTAGAGGATGGGTCGGGGTACCAGCCGAGCAGGGCGCAACGATCGTTGACGCGTTGACCGCGAACGGTCACCGCATCGCTGACCGCGCGGCGATGAGATACTGCCCGGCCGAGCGCCCGACCCAAGAAGAGTGGAAAGCCATCACGTGGGCCGAGTACCTTTCGGCGGCCCACCAGGTGGCTGGAGGGCTGGCTGAGCTCGGCATGGGCCCCGGTAGCCGCGTCGCGATCCTGTCGACAAACAGGGTCGAGTGGCATCTCGCGGACCTGGGAACCCTTGTCAACGGGAGCGTGACCGTGCCGGTGTACCCGACGAGCGCTCCGTCTCAGGTCGCCTATCTGCTCGCCAACGCCGGGGTCGAGGTGTGCTTTGTCGACACCCGCGCCCAACTGGCCAAGGTATTGGAGATTCGCGACCAGCTGCCGGCGCTCAAGCGGGTGATCATCGCCGATGGCGCCCGGCGAGTCGGCGACTCGTTCATCGTCGGCTTCGACGCGTTGCGCGACTGCGGCGCGGCCCGGCTAAAGCGCGACCCGGCCTCCGTTGACGAACGGTCCCGCCAAATACGGCCCGAGGACCTCGCGACAATCGTGTACACGAGTGGAACAACCGGCATGCCAAGGGGGACCATGCTCACCCACTCGAACATCATGTCGGCGCTGCGAAATGTCACGCCGGTCTACGGCATCGGCGAGGGCGACCGCTTCCTGTCCTTCCTTCCTCTCAGCCATATCGCCGAGCGGATGATGAGCGACTTCCTGCCCATCGCCGTCGGCGGAGAGACCTGGTTCGCCCGCAACCTTGCCACCGTCGCCGAAGACCTTCCGCAGTGCCGGCCAACGGTCTTCCTGGCTGTGCCCAGAGTGTGGGAGAAGCTCCGCGAACAAATGGAGAGCCGCGTGCGAACCCGGTCACCCCTGGCGCGCGCGGCGGTCCAGCGTTATATCAGCCTCGGTCTGCGCAAGGTCGCCGCCGAGCAGGAGGGCACGGCGATTCCCAGCTCGACGCTGGCGCTCTACAGGGCCCTCCACGCGACGATCGGGTCAGGCCTGCGCCAACAGGTCGGCCTCGACGCGGCTCATGCCCTGATCACCACCGCCGCACCCGCACATCCCGAGCTCATAGGGTGGTTCCACGCCATAGGGCTGCCTCTG
>Ga0182027_10006975_pt1 | contig 16773 bp, 15 predicted proteins | sample 712E1DmetaG_FD_121300 | JGI IMG/M metagenome (GOLD analysis project Ga0182027, IMG submission 121300) | Permafrost microbial communities from Stordalen Mire, Sweden - 712E1D metaG (Illumina Assembly) | ecosystem: Environmental > Terrestrial > Soil > Wetlands > Permafrost | place: Sweden... | reverse complement strand
GTAGAGCGCGTCAAACGCATATTCGGCGTCGATGAGCACCGCGATGCCGCCGGCTTTCTGGGCGTTTGCAATGGCATGCAGCGCGAGCGTGGTTTTTCCCGACGATTCCGGTCCGTAAATCTCAATGATCCTGCCCTTGGGCAGCCCACCCACGCCCAGCGCCATGTCCAGCGAAATGGATCCGGTGGGGATCACCGGAACGTCAATGGCGAGCGATGCGGTGCCCAGGCGCATTATGGCGCCTTTGCCGTGCTGTTTCTCGATTTGACTGACCGCGTGTTCCACTGCGGCAGTCTTATTTTTGAACTCCAGGTCCACTTCAGGTTTCTTTGCCATGGCCGTTCTCCTTGTTTCGTAAGGTGGGTGCCGTGTCGCTGCGGAGGCACCGGTGGAGTGAAAGATGATGCAACATGTGAAAATACGAAATTGCACCACGCTGGAAGAGATAAATGTTGTTGGAGAACATGCGGGCAGTTTGGATGAATTTACAGAAGGCGCGAACCTGAATCTGGCATGTTCTTTTGCCCTTGGCCCGCTTGCAACGAATAGAGAGCGCTAGTTGTCTGGCCACTATTCAATTGGGGGCGAAACACCACAGAAACAACGATACTCCACTCAACCGCTTGATAATCAGCGGGATACTGAAGGCGCGGAAGATTCACTTTCGCTCCTTTTGAGGCTTTGCGACCCCAAAGTTGAAATCGAAACAGCAGATCAATGTTGCGTAATGCCCTGATAACAAATAGAATAAGTTCGGTTGGCGTGAGGTTTGAATACTAGTACAACCACTTGGAAATGTGCTATATTTAGCGAAGGTGGTTTTCAATGAAGAAAATGACCGTTTGTCTGAGTGCAGTGGCTGTCGCCGGCTTTTTGACTTTTGTCAATGCCCAGCCCGCGCCCTCCGGTTCGGTTGGCGGGTTCGACGATTCCAAGAACACCATTCAGGCAAACTACGACGAGCTTTACAAGTCGCTTCCGCAGGACCTTCAAACACGGATCAAGAGCGCTGCCACGACCATGGAGAATATCCGGATGATGGCTCCCCTGGAATCACGCACCTATCTCGCGGCACAGCGGGACAGAGCCGAACAGTTCGCAAGTTCCACAGTTTCTCAGCTCCTTTTGACCGATGAGGCAAGGACTCAGCTCGACAATGCCAGAAAAGAGTCGTGCCAGCAAATCAACGACAGAATGACCGAGCTCAAAGCGCGAAGGGCTGCACACCGGTAACGGTGAAAACAAAAAAAAGGATAATGGCGTGATTCAGTCGCGGATGGTGATGGGTACGAAAACAGGGGGTACGCCCCTGTTTTTTTTTGCGGCTGTTCAATTGAGCCGTTGCGGACGAGACCGGACCGGCAAGGAAATGCGCACTCGTAGGACATTTCCCCTTCTGATTGCGAGCGTGATTGTCTCGGCTTGCATGGGGAGTGCGGCATTCGCCGACACGCTTGTTATTTCGGGAGTTGTCACAAGCGAGGGAAGCGCAACGGTGATCCGCAGCGCGCTCGTGACTGCGACGCTGGGCGGACCTTCCGGGGTTGTCGCCGTGGACTCCGGCCGCACCGATGCGCTGGGCAGGTACGCCATTGTTTTCGCCACGTTCGCCCCTAAAGCAACCATCACGGTGAGAGCGCAGGGGTTTCAGACCGCTCAGAACATCCTGAACATTCCCATTCCGTCAATCGGTATTCCAGACACGATACGCGCGAATTTCGAGTTGCATCCTGCCGTCGTGGCGCCGAGCGACACGGTAAGAATCACCGGCATCGTGGCCGACGCAGGCACCCATGACCCGCTTGCCGGCGCGGCGATAATTGCTCAGGGAATCGCAGGGATCGGAGGCACCGCGGTCAGCGACACGGCTTGGACGGATTCGGCCGGGCTTTTCCTTCTGCGCCTGCCGACGGCAAACCAGTACTATCCGTCGCTTGAAATAGAAAAGATCGGATACCGGCCGCTCGATCACGATCTGCCCTCGGGCAGCCACAATATTCAGCTCGACACAGTACTTATTGTAAAGTTGCACGCCGGCGACAGCGTTACCTACGTAATAAGCGGCGCAGTGTGCGATTCTCTCGGGACGGGAATCAAGGGGGCCATTGTCCAGGTGAGAATCAGCAACGCGGCTCTGCTCCTGTACTCGGGAAAGGACACCACGTCCCAGCTGGGCGGTTACTACAAACTGAGCACCAGGCAGCCCTATTACGCCGGCGTGATTTCCATCGAGGAGCATATCGAAAAGTCAAAGTACTTTTCAAAGGACACCCTGCAGACTATTCCTTCGAGCAGTGACGGCGCGGTCATTAACGTCGTGCTATTTTCAACCGCTTCGTCGGTGCTGCCCCGGGTTCGCGTGCAGACGGGGCGCCCCGCAGCAGCGGCGGTTCTTTTTTCGGTGGACGGCAGGCGTATCGGGCGGACCGCGGCCGGGGCGAGGCGGAGCTTTGCGAGCGGCGTTCTTCTTTACAAAAGTGACGGCAGGTCTGCACAGGCTGTTGTGCAGTTGAAATAGCCGTGTGTCTCTCTACTGGGGACATTGCTTTCGCAAGAGCCGGGAAGGGCATCCTTTCCGGCTCTTGTTATGGGCGGCACAGATACCCGCGGAGCCGGGCATACTCTTCGGGATGAGGCGCAAATGCTGGGTCGCCGGCCTCGGCAAGCCGGCGGAGTTCGCCGCACGGAACATACTGCGCGTCGGCCACTTCGCTTTCCTGCAGGGTCAACTCCCCGATGCTCACGTCGCGCTTCACCGCATACACGTAGTTGAATTCATTGTCCACGAATGTCCCCTCGCGCTGGACCGACGATGTTTGCGTGGTGAACAGGAATTCCAGCTCGGCGTGGGCAACGCGTATGCCCAGCTCCTGAAGAACCTCGCGCCGGGCGGCCGCGACCAGCGGCTCGCCCGCGGAAACATGCCCAGCTGCGGAAACGTCCCACAACCCCGGAAACGATTCCTTGGACAAAGACCGCTTCTGAAAAAGCAGCATTCCCATGCCGTTGACAATCCAGATATGCGCGGTCCGGTGCCAGAGGCCGCAGTGGTGCGTTTCGAAGCGGGGTTTTGCACGGTGCAGAGGATGGCCCGACGAATCGAAAATGTCGAGGAGCTCGTCGGTCATCGCACACAGGGCTTGTTGGATACCACAATCAATGCAGGCGGGTCGCCGTCACCTGCGTAAGGGACAGAAATGGACGCGGCTGGGTACGCCGTGTTATTGAGCAGGATCGTATTGTCTTTGACTTCGGAAATCGACTCGACCCTTTCCATGCCGATTACCGTTTTCCCTTTCTTGACGAGAATGGAATAGCCCGGCCAGCACACCAGCCGCGCCAGAAAGTCTTTTCCCACGGTGAGCCCGCCGCAGGCATAGAATACGGCCGTGTCGAGTATGGTGAAGCGCGCCTTTGCCTGCAGCGTGAGCACGGTCTCGCCCTTGACATTGTCGGCAATAAAGGCCGGCGTTGCGCCGAGGCTTCGCGCGGCCGAAAAAACGGTCCCGGTATTTGCCGGAAAATGGCCGCACGAAAGGATAACGTACTGTGAATCCGTTATGGAAAGGATCGACAAAGCCATGGGCGTAAGGTACCGCTGGGCAATCTCGGTGACTTCGGGAGCGGATTTGTCTTTGTCAACGAGGAGTTTCATTGAGAACTCCCGGTCGGCAGCCGCCACCCCTGCGAACCCGCTTATCTGCCGGGAAAGAAGGTCCATCTGGTTCGCAAGCTGCTGCTCCACGGCTTGCTTCACAAAGGCGAGCTCCGGGGAAACCCCGTCCGCCTGGCTCTTGGGCGATCGGCACCCGAGCAACAGGGCCGCAAAGGCAAGAGACAGCCCGAAGACAAAATGGATGATGTTGGGTTTCATGGTACCGCGTCCGTTAGGATCCGGGGGTGCGCCCGAGCGCTGCGCTTGGATCACCCGAAAACCTTTCGTATCCGAGCGAACACCTCGTCTATGGTGCCGACGCCGTCGATATCGCGTACGATCCCTTTGGGACGGTAATAGTTGATGCAGGGCTCGCTCTGGTTCTTGTACGTATCGATGCGGTTTTGTATCACCTTCGGGTCCGCGTCGTCGGCCCGGCCTTCGATGGTTGCCCGCTTGAGCAGTCTGGTGCGTACATCGTCGTCGGCAACCGCGATATTGATGACGTGATCGAGCTTCGTTCCCAGATCCGTGAGAATCACATCCAGCGCCTTTGCCTGCGGCACGCTGCGCGGAAATCCGTCGAGGAGAAACCCCGACTTCATGTCGGCCTGGCCCAGGCGGTCCTTGACCATTGCGATGGTCACCTCGTCGGGTACCAGCTTGCCTTTGTCGGAAAAACTCTTTGCGGTCTTTCCCAGCTCGGTATTGTTTCTGATGTGGTAGCGGAACATGTCGCCGGTTGACACATGGGGAAGCGACAGCAACTCGACCAGCTTTTTCGCCTGCGTACCTTTCCCGGCGCCGGGAGGGCCAAAGAGAACGATGTTTTTTCCTGCCATGGCGGGGTTGCCTTTCTAGAAGGTTTTCCGGTGCAAGATCTGTGAAGACGGTTAAAATAGTTCAAGGGAAAATAAACGGGGAAGAAACACATCCCGTGATCAGCGCGGAACCAGAACCGAAGCGCAGAAGCCCGAGTCTCTGCCCCACGGTGAGGCCGGCGGAAAACCGGCTCGCGGGATCTTTTGCCCCTGGCTTCTTGCCTCAATAGTCAGGTTACGAAACCAGCCGGCTGCTTGCAGCAGTCAGCGAAAATCGCGTTTGGCGCGCGGAAAGTATTCCACCCTGATCTTCTTGTATTCCTTCAACGTCGTAAGTTTGCGGTAATTGTCAACCCCTGATTCCTGCGCGATGAAGTGGATGACCTTTTCGCATTCGGCAATTGAATGTCCGTGTATCATGGTGTACACCGAGTACGGCCAGGTGGGGAATTCGGGCCGTTCGTAGCAGTGGCTCACGTTCTTGCTGGCTGCGGCGATCCGGCCCAGTTGATCCACCTGTTCCGTCCTTGGAGCCCACACCACGAGGATATTGGCGGGAAAACCGGCATTGACAGGACGTAATACCGATGCGACCCGCCGAATCGCGCCGGTCGCTCTATACCGCCTGAGTTCGCGGGTGACTTCCCCTTCTGTCCAGCCGAGCGCCAGGGCTGCCGGGGAAAAGGGCCGGGCCATAAGCGGCAGGTCCTTTTGGAGTTCGCGCACGAAGTTCCGGTCAACCGCGAGCGGACGCGGGGATGCGCGGGACGGTTTGCGCCGCGGCCTGCTGTTTCCCTCCATGTCCAGCTGGAAGCTGATCTTGAATCTTCTGATAGTCGGCAGGAAAAGCCATTCCCGTATTCCTGCCCGCTTGGCCAGGGCGGTCGCTTCTCTTTTCAGGTCTGTCTCCGATGGCACGGTGAGGGTGAACCACAGATTGAAATCGTCCGCCCTTGCATAATTATGGCTCACGCCCGGATGCACATTCACCAGCAGGGCGACTCTGTTGAGCCTGCGCTGCGGCACCTTGAATGCGATTAGAACCCCGCGGTACCCGATTTTCGACGAATCGAAAATCGCGCTGATCTGGCGAACGATTTTCTTCCGCTTGAGCAAGGCTATCCGTTGCAGGACTTCCTGTTCCGTGATGCCGACGGTTTTGGCAATGGACAGAAACGGCCTTGCCACAAGGGGAAAATCGAACTGCAGTGCGTTCAATATCTTTTTGTCAACAGCATCCATTACAGGCATTTCTTGAGCGCCTTGCCGCCCGCCTCGATTGCCGCGTCGATGTCGGCATCGGAATGCGCGGCGGATACGAAGGCGGCTTCGAATTGAGACGGCGCAAGATATACGCCGTTGTCCAGGCAAGCCTGGAAATACCGCGCGTAGCGGCGGATGTCCGCAGTCTTCGCGGTGCGCCAGGACGTGACGTCTTTTTCATCCGTAAAGAACAGAGTCATCATGGAGCCGACCCTGTTGAGCACTGCGGAAATGCCCAGAGTGCGGCATTGGTCAACCAGGCTTTTGGCGAGGCGTTCGGAGTGACTCTCAAGCGTGGCGTAAAAATCCTTGGTGTCCCGGATGCAGCCGAGCGTGGCAAGTCCGGCGGCCATTGCCAGCGGATTCCCCGACAAGGTGCCTGCCTGGTAAATGCTTCCCAATGGCGCAACCTGCTCCATGATGTCCCGCCTTCCGCCGTAGGCGCCCACAGGAAGCCCGCCGCCGATGACTTTTCCGAACGTGCTGAGATCGGGTGTGATGCCGAACCGCTGTTGCGCTCCGCCCGCGGCAACCCGAAACCCGGTCATCACCTCGTCGAAAATGAGAAGGCTGCCGTAGTTCGTTGAGATATCCCGCAAACCCTGGAGGAATCCCGGGATCGGCACGACCACGCCCATGTTTCCGGCAACAGGTTCGACAATCACCGCGGCGATTCTTTCCCCGAACTTATCAAAAAGCAGTTTGACTGATTCGATGTCGTTGTATTCCGCAAGAAGCGTGTCCTGCGCCGTGCCCGGCGTGACGCCCGGACTGTCGGGTATGCCGAGTGTCGCAACGCCCGATCCCGCGGCGATAAGAAAGCTGTCTCCATGGCCATGGTAGCAGCCGGTGAATTTGACAATAAAGTTCCGCTTCGTAAAGCCTCGTGCGACCCGAACCGCGCTCATGGTCGCCTCGGTGCCGGAATTCACCATGCGCACGAGTTCCACGGAAGGAACCATCTCGGTGATGGCGCGGGCAAGCTCCGTCTCCATAAGCGTGGGAGCGCCGAAACTCGTTCCCTTTGTGGCAGCCTTGCCTATTGCTTCAAGCACGGCGGGATGCGCATGACCGAGAATGAGCGGTCCCCAGGAACCTACAAAATCGAGGTATGTGTTACCGTCGATGTCGGTGACTTTGGATCCCTTGCCGGATTCGATGAAGAGGGGTTCACCGCCGACGCTCTTGAATGCCCGTACCGGAGAGTTGACGCCGCCGGCTATCACCTTTTTGGCTTCTGCAAACGCAGCAGCGCTCTTTGCCGCTTTACGCACGGGCATTCTCCTGTTGCTGCACCAGCGGTTCGTACACACAGTACGGTTCCTCGGCAAGGTAATCGCCTGTGGTGGCATAGGCGCGCGCCCGGCAGCCGCCGCACACTCGGCGATATTCGCACCTGCCGCAGCGTCCATGGTACTTGTCGAGGTCGCGCATCTCGCGGAACAGCGACGAGTTATCCCACACCGATTTAAAATCCAGACCGTTCTCCCGGAGGTTCCCGGCCGCAACATCCAGAAACCCGCAGATCTGCACCGCGCCCACATGAGAAACAAACGCGAATCCCTGGCCGCCCAGGCAGCCCTTTGTCATTGCGTCCAGGCCGTGGGTTTCGGGAGAAACCGTTCTCCCGGCTTTCCGCTCGTTCTGCCGGAGGATGCGGTAGTAATGCGGTGCGCAGGTCGGCTTGAGGGAAATGCCTGCGGTCGACCGGTGGTCGTAGATCCAGGTGAGCACTCGCTCGTATTCTTCCGGCGGAATTTCCTGGTCTGCAAGTTCCTTGCCCCTGCCGGTGGGAACGAGCAGAAACGGGTGGAACGATACGGCGCCAAGCTTGATGGCTAGGTCGAAGATCGCAGGAAGCTCAGGTATGTTCAATTTTGTCACCGTTGTATTGATCTGGAACTCGAGGCCGGTGCTGCGGGCAGCGCAAATTCCTTCCATAACACTGTCGAAGGCGCCATTCACGCGCCGGAACGAGTCGTGGCTAAGCGCGGTCGCGCCGTCGACGCTGAGGCTGATGCGCCTGATTCCGGCGGCTATCAGTTTCTTGCAACTGTCTTCCGTCAATAGCTTGCCGCAGGGCGCCATCACCATGCGCAGGCCAAGCGACGTGCCGAATTCCGCGATATGGTAAATATCCTGCCGCAGCATGGGCTCGCCGCCGCTAAGGATGATGATGGGTTTTGCAAAAGCGGCAATATTGGTGAGCAGCTTTTCGCATTCGTCGGTCGACAGCTCGCCCGAATACGGGCCTTTTTCCGCGGCGGCGCGGCAATGCCGGCAATTCAGGTTGCACGACCGCGTCACTTCCCAGGCGACAAGCCGCAATTCGTTTTTAGAACGGGCATGAGAATGAGGAGCGTTCATTTCTGCAGATATCCTTTGGCAATGAGTTTAGCTGCTTCGACTGCATGGTAGGTGATGATAATGTCCGCGCCCGCCCGTTTCAAAGACACGAGTATTTCCATCATTACCCGGTCATGATCGATCCACCCGAGTTTCGACGCCGCCTTGACCATTGAATACTCACCGCTCACGTTGTACGCTGCTACCGGCACATTGAAGGTGTCTTTTACCCTCCGAATGATATCGCAGTAACTGAGAGCCGGTTTCACCATCACGATGTCCGCGCCCTCCTGGATGTCAAGAGCCACTTCCCGCATTGCCTCGTCGCCGTTTCTCGGGTCCATCTGGTAGCCGCGCCGGTCCCCGGATTTGGGCGCGGAATCGGCCGCCTCGCGGAACGGGCCGTAGAATCCCGACGCGTATTTCGCGGCATAAGCCATGATGGGCATTTCGGCAAACCCGGATTCATCGAGCCGCTCGCGTATGCGGCCCACCCTGCCGTCCATCATGTCGCTGGGCGCGACCATGTCGCATCCCGCGCGCGCATGCGACAGCGCCTGCTTCGCGAGCATTTCGATTGTCCGGTCGTTGTCGACGGAGCCGTCTTCGGCAAGCGGACCGCAGTGGCCGTGCGTGGTGTATTCGCAATTGCAAACATCGGTGATGACGAAAAGGTCCGCGCACTGTTTTTTGATAAAGGGTATCGCGCGCTGAATGATTCCCTGGGGAGAACAGCCGATCCTGCCTTCATCGTCCTTTTCGGAGGGAAGTCCGAATAGGATAACGGCGTTGACGCCGGCTTCCTGCGCCCGGCCGCATTCCTTTGCGGCTTCGTCGACGGACAGTTGAAACACGCCCGGCATCGATGACACCGGCTTTCGCACCTTAGACCCGGTGCACACGAACAGGGGAAGAACGAATTTGTCTGCGCTTAGGCTGGTTTCCGCGACCATAGCGCGTATTGTCGGATTGCGCCGAAGCCGCCGCAGCCGTGTCTGGGGAAACTGCATTGTCACCTCCCAAAAAGACGTTCCTATTACTCGACGCGGGTCGAAATTTCCTCTTCTGTCAAAAAACAAGCGGGATCTTCAGCCCACACGTCGTTGTAAACAGCCTCGGCCCGCACCCGGAAATTGCCGTTGCAGATGTCCTGCCACACGCAGCGTCCGCATTTGCCGGTGAGTTTCTTTTTGCGGTCCTTGAGCCCTGCCATGAGCGGTTCGGATGTGTCGGTCCAGATGTCCTTGAAGCTGCGTTGCTTGACATTTCCGAATGAATAATGCCGCCAAAACTGATCGGCGTACACCGAGCCATCCCAGCTGACGCACCCGATGCCGATGCCGGAACTGTTGCCGCCGTTCATTTTCAGCAGGTCAAGAACGGCTTTTGCGCGGGGATTGCCTTCACGCTTCATGCGCAGGTACAGGTACACGCCGTCCGCATGGTTGTCGACGGTAAGGACCTCCTTCTGAACGCCGCGCTTGTACATTGTCGCGGTCAGGTCGATGATCTGGTCCACGGTTGCGCGGCATTCGGCGGCATTCAGGTCTTCGTCGCGAAGCTTGCTGCCCCGGCCCGCATATACCAGGTGGTAAAAACAGACGCGGGGGATGTTTTCGGATTCGAGCAGGCCAAAAATGCCCGGAACCTCGCCCACGTTCCGCTTGTTGATCGTGAATCTCAACCCCACCTTGACACCTGCCTTAATGCAGTTGCGGATGCCGGCAAGGGCGTTGTCGTATGCACCCGAAACCCCGCGGAACTTGTCATTGACATCCCGCAGCCCGTCGAGGCTGATGCCCACGTACGACAGCCCGATGTCCTTGAGTTCCGCGGCGACGCGTTCGGTGATAAGCGTGCCGTTGGTGGAAATCACGGCCCGCATGCCCGCGCTTCGCGCGCGCCGCACGAGCCGGTACAGGTCCGGCCGCATGAGGGGTTCGCCGCCGGAAAAAAGAAGGACCGGCGCCTTGAATTCGCCCAGGCCGTCTATGAATTTCTCAGCTTCTTCTGTTGTCAATTCCCCGGCATAGTTCTCGTCGCGCGAATGCGAATAGCAATGGACGCACCGCAGGTTGCACCGGCGTCCGACGTTCCAGACCACAACGGGCTTTTTGTCAAGCGAGAACTGCAGAAGATGCGAGGGCATCTTGCCGGAGTCGCGCCCGTACCGGAGCGCGTCCGACGGCTCGACCGTTCCGCAGTACAGTTTGGAAATGCCGATCATGGATGAAAATACTCCTTTATCGCGGAAACCAGGCCGCCAATGGTATGTTCTTTGGCCTCGACGAGCGGCGCAATACCTCTCGCCTTGATCGCAGCGGACGTCACGGGCCCAATGCTTGCGGCTTTGAGGGCCGGAGCGACGCGAGCGAATTCCTGTTTGGTAAATAGTGACACAAAATTGTCGAACGTAGACGAGCTTGAAAATGTTATGATATCGTAGTGCCCGCCAAGAACAGCATCAATAACGGACTTATCGGACATCCGCGGCCGCACCGTTTTGTAGGCGGTTGCCACCGTCACCTTTGCTCCCCATGCCGTGAGCGCTTGAGGCAGCACGTCGCGCGCTTTCTCCGCGCGCGGAAGCAGCACCCTGCATCCTTTCCACGGGCCAAACGCCTTGAGCGAACGGGCTAGTCCCTCTGCGACGGCGTTTTCGGCCGTGCAATCCACTCGCACCCAGTATTTTCTGATGGTTGCGGTCGTTCCCGGCCCGATGCTTGCGATCCGGGCCTTTCCAAGAGCGCGCACGTCTCCATTTTTGCGAAGCAGGAGGTCGAAAAACGCAGACACGCCATTGGGACTGGTAAAAACGACCCAGTCGTATTTATCAATCTTCGCTATCGCCCGGTCCAGCACGCCGCCCTTTTTCGCCGGTTCTATCTGAATGGTGGGCATTTCGACCGTTTCCGCTCCAAGCTCGGCCAGCTGGCTCGACAGTTCCGAGGCCTGCTGCCGCGTGCGGGTGTTGATGATCCGCTTGCCGAACAGGGGCCGCTTTTCAAACCATGCAAGACTGTCCCGCAGTGAAACCACCTCGCCCACAACGGTTATTGCAGGAGGCCGTATGCCCGCCTTTGACACGTTTTTCGCAATCGTCTCAAGTGTGCCCGTCACCGTCTCTTGTGCCGGTTTGGTCCCCCACCGGACCACGGCAACAGGAGTCGTTGGCGGTTTTCCCTGTTTAATGAGTTCGGTTGTGATGGCCGGCAAATTTCCAACACCCATATAAAAAACAAGGGTGTCCACGCCTTTGGCCAGGTACTCCCAGTGGATGGCCGTTGACGGTTTCTGTGGATCCTCGTTGCCTGTGATAAACGCGACCGACGAAGCCATTGTGCGATGGGTAACAGGGATTCCAGCATATGCCGGTGCAGCTATGCCCGAGGTGACGCCGGGAACTACCTCGTACAAAATGCCTGCGGCACGCAGCGCCTCGCATTCCTCTCCGCCGCGGCCGAATACGAACGGGTCGCCGCCCTTGAGCCGCACAACGATTTTCCCCTGAAGTCCCTTTTTGACAATAAGCGCGTTTATTTCATCCTGCTCCATGGTGTGCTGCGAAGCGGATTTGCCGACATATATCTTTTCCGCTGCATCGGGTGCATGGGTAAGCAGCGATGGATCCGAAAGGTAGTCGTAAATGACAACATCCGCCCTGGAAAGGACATGAGCGCCCTTTACCGTGAGCAGTCCCGGGTCTCCGGGGCCTGCGCCCACAAGGTACACTTTCTTCAGGGTCTTTTCCGTTTTTGCCTTTCGTACGGTCATCGAGCTATCCGTATGTTGCTTTTTGCGCATTCTGCAATCATTCGCTCCGCGAGTACGGCGCCGGCGCCGGTGCTTTCGGATACGCGCACAAACAGGGAACTCCGGACCAGCTTTACGGTATCCGGGTCTCCGATCATTGCCGAAACCGTGAAGGTCTCCCCGTTGATTTTTGCATACACGGCAATGGGGGTCTGGCAACCGCCGCCCACGGTCTTGAGAAATTCCCGTTCTTCCGCGATCTCCGTTCTTGTGACGCCATGGTCGACAGACCGGGCGACCCGGCGCGCAGTCTCATCCGATTCCCTGCATTCCACTGCCAGGCATCCCTGTCCCGCTGCGGGCAGGCACACGTCAAAAGGAAGCACTCCGTTTTCGTGATACGACCTGCCCAGCCTACCCATGCCGGCCGCGGCGGCGATGATGCCATTGTAAAGACCTTCTTCGAGTTTTCGTATCCGCGTGTCCACATTGCCGCGGAGATCCTTGAACGCCAGGTCCGGCCGCGCCGACCGGAGCTGGATAAACCTGCGGGGGCTGCTGGTGCCGATCACGGCGCCGTGCGGCAGGTCCGCAAACCGCACGTTGTCTTTTGTCAAAAGCACGTCAAAGGGCTGCTGGCGCGCCGGAAAGGCCGCCAGCATCAGGCCGTCCACCCGTTCCACGGGGACGTCCTTGAGGCTGTGGACGGCGAGGTCTGCCTCGTTGTGTGCGAGCGCCCGCTCGAGCTCCTTGACAAAAACGCCTATGCCCCGGAACTGCGACAGCGGCCTGTCGGTGACCCTGTCCCCGGTTGTGGTAAGCGTGTGAATGGTGAACGCAACGTCCGGGTTCTGCTTCTTTAGAATGTCAACGAGTTGGGTCGTCTGCGCGACGGCAAGCGCGCTGCCTCTGGTGACGACACGGATCTGCGGAGAAGTCATTACCGGTGCCGGTCCTTCCGAACCCCAATGGGCATCTTCGCCTTTGCCGTGCAGCGCAGTTCGGCCCGCAGCCGTTGCTTTAGCCGGCCGGGCTTCCCTTTGAAAGACGAAACGCTCAAAGCGCCCACGGACCGCCAGAACCGCTCCTTGTCGGGTGCGCAGAGCCGCTTGATTTCGGGCCGCATTTTCCTGAGTTCTGTCGCCAGACAAACGTGTTCGTCGGATATGGTTTTCTCTATTTCCCGACGGAGTTTGGCAGCAAGCATCGGCGCCGCCCCTCCGGTGGAGACCGCGATCTGAATGGGGCCCTTGGTGAAAACAGAAGGCACAATAAACGTGCAATGCGCCGGATCGTCGACGACGTTGACCGGGAGGCCGGCCTTGCATGCGTCAAGGAATACCCGCTCGTTGACAGCAGGATCGTTTGTCGCGCCGACGACAAGGGTGGCCTTTTTCAAGTGTGCGCGCCGGTATTTCTGCGCTTCCCATTCGATTGCTCCGCGCTTTGCCAGTGCGGAAAGCCGCGGCGTCACCTCCGGACTCACCAGCGTTATTGTCGCCCCGGCACCCAGCAGGCTCTCGGCTTTTCTCTGAGCCACAATTCCGCCTCCCACAACCAGGCACCGCAGGGATGAGCCCACCATGAAGACGGGGACATAGCGCTCATTCATCGTTTTTCACCTTGAGATCGAAAACAGCGGCGATTGACCGCGCGTACAGGCCGCCATCGTCCTCGGAGGCTGCCTCCTTGAGGATCCTGGACGGATTGTTGAGAAACCTGTTTGTCAATGATGTCGCAATCTTCCGGACAAGCTGGCGCGAGGGCTCGGGAAGGGTGTTGATCTGCGAGCTGTAGCGGGCGAGCTCCTCGTCGAGGATTTCTTCGAACTGCCGCCGCAGGGAAACGAGGGTAGGCAGCACTTTCTGGGATCTGAACCAGGCATAATACTTTTCGAGATCCTCCCCGATGATCGTTCTGGCTTTGCCTATTTCGTGTGCCCGCGCCTGCGAATTCTGCGAGACCACCTGGGAAAGGTCGTCGATGGTGAACAGAAAAACGTTCGGGATGCGGCCGACGTCCGGATGAATGTCGCGGGGCGCGGCGATATCGATGCAAAACAATGCGCGGTGCTTGCGGAGCGCCATCACCCTTTTTATCTGGTCCGGGGTGATGATGAAATGCGGTGAGCAGGTGGAGGATATCACGATGTCGCATTCGGGCAAGACGGTTTCCCTCTCGTCAAAAAGCAGCGCGCTGCCGCCGAATTGTTCCGCCAGGGGCTGGGCGTTTTCGATGGTCCGGTTGGCGAAATACATCTTCTTGATCCCCGCCGCGGCCAGATGTTTCGCGGTGAGCGTGCTCATTTCACCGGCGCCGATTACCATTGACGTGGCGGTCGAAAGATCGCCCAGAATCTTCTTGGCCAGGTCGACGGCTGCGGATGAGATTGACAGAATGCCGTCGCTGATCTTGGTTTCCGCCCGTACCCGTTTGCCGGCCTCGATCCCGATGTGGAAAAGCTTGTTCAGGACGGTGCCGGTATTTCCCATTTCAACCGCCGTGCGGTACGCGTCTTTCACCTGAGCCAGAATCTGGGTCTCGCCGATTACCATTGAGTCAAGGCTGGAAATGACATGAAAGAAATGCTCCGCCGCCTTTTCGCAGTGGTAGAAGTACAGGTGTTGTTCGAATTCCTCAACCGGGATGCCGTGGAAACCGGAAAAAAAATCAAGCAGGCGCCGGCGGGCAGCGGCGGGATCGCGCGCCACGGCATAGATTTCCACGCGGTTGCACGTGGAAAGAATCAGCGATTCGAGCAGTTCCGGATCCTGCGAGATCTTTTGGAGCCCCGCCTCGAGTTTGGGTCCGGTAAAAAGCAGCCGGTCACGCAGCTCCGCCTTGGAGCATGAGTGGTTCATTCCCAGGAGGACCACATGTTTTCCGGAATCGTTCGGTTTAGTATCCATGTCTTCCTGCCAGAAGCGTGACCAGGACAAACGCAAAACCAATGACGGAAATCAAGCAGGCGCGCTGGCCGTTCCATCCTTTGCCGATTCGCAATAGATGTTCGGTGAGGTATGCGATAACAACGAGGCTCGACAAACCGATTTTCAAAGAAATCCGTGCGGGAACTCCGACGACAATTTCCATCCAGAGGAATCCGGTCGCGATACCGAGAATCAACAATCCCAGCCCGAGCGCATCAACCCGCATGACCGATTCATCCATGTCCGAGAGTGATGGGAGACGTTTGAACAGACCGCCTAAATGATGGGATTTTATCTGCCGGTGTTGAAGAAGGTACATGCTTGCAATGACAAAAGACAACAAAAAACAGGAATAGGCAAGGAAAAGAAGCGTGGCATGCACGACAAAGTAGAAAGAGAGAAGCTGCTTCGGCAGGGGAATTCCCCGGTTGAGAAAGGCCGAGGCCATACCGGTGACAGCGAAAATCACCGGGAAGAGAAATGCACCGTACCGTATTTCACCGAGGAAATGGTCCATCCAGAAAAAGAGAAGCGATACCATGAAGGCGACAAAGAGAAGGCCCTTAAATCCCGTGTCGTACGGCAGCCTGTTTTGAACCAAGAATAGAACGAAGAGAAGCAGGAGATGAAAGGCAATTCCGATGATGAAAAATATGGTTGTCCAGGAAAAATGTCTGTCCCTGTTCTGATAAAACTCCACAACATAACCGGCGGCAACCGCGCCGTAGAGCAGGGGAACCAGTATTCGCAGCGCCTGAGCCACGATGTGAAGGTTTACCATATGCATGAAACCCTCCAACCGCAAGATTGGCAAGACATCCAAAATTTCCGGGATCTAATGGAACCCAACGCAACTGCGCGGATTTTCATTTTGCCCGTCCGGAACCAGAGCGCCTCACAAGGACGTTTTGGGAAAGATACCTGCTCGAAATCAAATGTAAAATAGTTCAATTCGACTTTCGGGCTACCGATTATTGATTTGGATCGATTCATTTCCAGCTACCTGGAAAAAAGGACAGCGGGTGTGCCGATGGCCGTGATTTCAAGGGCGGCTGGTAAGCTCAATGGAACCCTCCCTTTTGCGGCGGCGGTTTTCACTTGCCATGACGCTTTCAACATGACAAATGTCTGCTCGTTCTGTTTCCGACAATTTCACCCTTGCAAGATCGAATACCCTAATCTGATTGCACGCCATGATTTTGGAATTATTTTTGTTGGGGAAGCAAGAAACTACCGGCAAAATCCTATGATAACACGACGAGAACTTCTTCAATCCTCAGCCGCGATGCTTGGCATGGCCGCTGCGCCGGCCTGTTTCGCCAAACCAGAGGCCCCGCGCAAGACGGCAATGTACTGGCAGGCCATGGGCGACAGCGCCGTGTCCTGCGAACTGTGCCCCCACCAATGCATCCTGCAGCCGGGCGCAACCGGCATCTGCCGTGCGCGGGAGAACGTCAAAGGAACGCTTGTCAACGATGCATACGCAAACCCGTGCGCTGTGCACGTGGACCCCATCGAGAAGAAACCCGTCTTTCACGTGCTGCCGGGATCAAAGTCTTTCTCGCTGGCCATTGCCGGGTGCAACTTGCGGTGTCTCAACTGCCAGAACTATACCATAAGTCAACAATTTCCCAAGGATACCGAAACTACCTACCTGCCGCCCGAAAAGGTGGTGGAGGAAGCGAAACGCCAAGGCTGCACCTCGATTTCCTACACCTACTCGGAACCGATTGTCTGGTACGAATACGTCCTCGAAACCTGCAAGCTGGCCAGGCAGGCAGGCCTCAAAAACATCTGGGTGACGGCGGGCTATATCAACGAAGCGCCGCTTAAAGAACTCGCGCCGTTCATGGATGCCGCAAATATCAACCTAAAAAGCTTCAAGAACGAGACCTACCTCAAGCTCAACAGCGCCAAGCTCCAGCCCGTGATGGACACGATAACCAACGCGCTCAAGTTCGGGATATGGGTTGAGGTCACCAACCTCGTGGTTCCCACCTGGACC
>Ga0182027_10006974_pt1 | contig 16773 bp, 13 predicted proteins | sample 712E1DmetaG_FD_121300 | JGI IMG/M metagenome (GOLD analysis project Ga0182027, IMG submission 121300) | Permafrost microbial communities from Stordalen Mire, Sweden - 712E1D metaG (Illumina Assembly) | ecosystem: Environmental > Terrestrial > Soil > Wetlands > Permafrost | place: Sweden... | reverse complement strand
CTGCCAAAAGAACTGGCCCTGCCGCCACACAGAATAGGGAAGGGCGGGGGGTCTCCCAGAAAAATCCGTTACCCAGCCCATCACCCATCCGAATATGCACTGAATGAAAAGGCGGATTCAAAATCAACTTCCGCTCCGGCAAAACTCCAAAGGAAGGGCGTGGTTTCAAGGCGAAATTCCGCCGCTAAATAAAGTCTCACTTTTGTCCGCCTCACTTGCCGGTTGATTCGAGTGGATTTTCCCGTTTCCCACTTTCCCGCTTTTAGCGTATTTTCCACTGTATGACATTGAATGAGCAGATGACGCGATTGGCCAAACAAGCCAAGGCTGCGTCGCGTGAACTCGCCAAATTGACGACGGGAGAGAAGAATGCCTGTCTGCTGGCCATGGCCACAGCGCTGGAACAAAACGCCGCCGCGCTCAAACAGGCCAATGCGCTCGATATGGACGCTGCCGCGAAAAACGGGCTTCCATCCCCCATGCTCGACCGGCTCAAGCTGGATGACAAACGCATTGCCGCGATGGCGAAAGGTTTGCGCGAAGTTACGGCATTGGCCGATCCGGTGGGAAGAATTCTGGATGAGCGCATCCGGCCAAACGGATTGAAACTCCAAAAAATTTCCACGCCCATCGGCGTCGTGGTCATCATTTACGAATCGCGCCCCAACGTGACGGCGGATGCGGCGGGCCTTTGTTTCAAATCCGGCAACGCGGTGATTTTGCGCGGCGGCAAGGAAGCCTTGAATTCCAATCAGCTCATCGCCAAAACGATGATTGAGGCTGGCAAAATCGCGCTCAAACAATTTCCAGAACACGCGATTCAAGTTGTGCCCGTGGCCGACCGCGAGGTGATTCCCATCCTGTTATCACTTACGCAATACATTGACCTGTGCATGCCACGCGGCGGGGAGAGGCTGATTCGCGCTGTGGCGGACTGCTCGAAGGTGCCTGTCATCAAACATTTCAAAGGCGTCTGTCACGTTTATGTGGACGCCGACGCGGATTTGAAGATGGCCGAGGAAATCGCAATCAACGCGAAACTTCAGCGTCCCGCCGTTTGCAACGCAATGGAGACGCTGCTCGTGGATAAAAAGATTGCGGCGCAATTTTTGCCCGTCATTGGCCAGCGACTTAGCCAAAAAAGAGTGGAGCTGCGTGCGGACTCCGATGCTGAAGCTATTTTGAAATGTTCGATGAACAATACCCAATCCGCCATCAAACGGGCGTCCGAACAGGATTGGTTCACCGAATACAATGATTATATCCTGAACGTGCGCGTCGTGGACGGTGTCCAGCAGGCGATTGACCACATTAATTACTACGGATCGGCGCACTCGGACAGCATTGTCACAAAGAACGAAATACATGCGAAGCAGTTTCTGAACGAGGTGGATTCGGCAGCGGTATATTGGAATGCCTCGACGCGGTTCACTGACGGCGCTGAATTCGGCATGGGCGCTGAAATCGGCATCAGCACCGACAAAATCGGCGCGCGCGGCCCCATGGGGTTGAATGAACTGACCAGCTACAAATGGATTGGCATCGGGAGCGGGCAAATCCGAACCTGATTACCGCCGCAACAACTTCATGCGGAAATTCATTTTGAATCCGGTGTCAGGTTTGCTCCTGCTGACAGGGCTGTTTTTACTGCCTCAAACTTTTGCACAGACAAATCAGACTGTTGATGTGGGCTTCGTGGGAGATCCCAAAACACCAGTAGTCACCAATGCCGTCGTCACGGTGATTGTGGATGCTGCGGCAGATCGTCATCGAATAAGCCCGGACATTTACGGGGTTGCATTCGCTTCTTCGAATCAATTGAACGACTTGAATGTGCCTCTAAACCGTTCCGGCGGCAATGCCGAGACGCGCTACAACTGGCGACTCAACGCGCACAATCACGCGGCCGATTGGTATTTTGAAAGTATTGATGATGGGGATCCAACTCCCGGCGCGTCGGCGGATGATTTCGTCGCCAACAGCCGGAATGGCAGAGCCCAAGCGATGATCACCCTTCCCATGATCGGCTGGATGCCCAAGCTGGGCTCCGGCCGCAGCAAACTCGCCAGTTATTCCATTGCCAAATATGGCACGCAAGCCAGCAACGACTCGAAATCGTTTCCGGATGCCGGTAATGGCACCGGTACCAACAGCACCACGCACACCCACTGGCTTATCACCACCAACGATCCAAACGATGCTAATTTTCTTACCAACTCCGCTTTCCAGCAAACCTATGTACAGCACTTGATCAACCGTTGGGGATTATCCACCAATGGTGGCGTGCGCTATTACCTCATGGATAATGAGCACAGCATCTGGTTTGAGACGCACCAGGATATCCATCCAGCAGGGCCGACCATGCAGGAAATCCGGGACAAAATGTTTGAATACGCCGAACTGGTAAAATCCAATGACCCCAACGCGCTGGTTTGCGGACCGGAGGAATTTGGTTGGTCCGGTTATTTCTTCAGCGGGTATGATCAACAATGGGCGCGCCTGCACAATGATTTCAATACGGCGGATTATCCGGACCGCAATGCCAACGGCGGCTGGGATTATTTGCCCTGGTTGCTCGACCAGTTTCACCAGCGCGCCACCAACACCAACCAGCGGCTTTTGGATTATTTCACCGTTCATTGCTATCCGCAGGGCGGTGAATTTGACACCAACGTGTCCGTTTCGATGCAATCCATTCGCAACCGTTCGACGCGCGCGCTCTGGGACACAAATTACACGGATGAAAGCTGGATCAACGACAACGTCATGCTGATTCCACGCATGAAAAAATGGGTCGCCCAATATTATCCCGGCACCCACATCGGAATTACCGAATACAATTGGGGGGCGGAGAACCATATTAACGGCGCCACTGCACAGGCCGATGTATTGGGGATCTTCGGGAGAGAAAATGTGGACATGGCTGTACGCTGGACCGTGCCTGAAACCAACACACCGGTCTACAACGCCATAAAAATATATCGTAACTACGACGGAAAAAAGTCCGCCTTTGGCGATACCAGTATCTCTGCAATCGCACCCGACCCGGACACGCTTTCAGCCTTTGCCGCAACCCGTGTACAAGATGGCACCATAACCATCATGGTCATCAATAAAGTGCTCACCGGACTGACATCACTGTCTGTGGAGATTAACCATTTTGCCGGAACCAACATGGCACAAGCCTGGCAACTAACATCGAATAATTCCATCACGCGTCTTGTGGATATTCCCTGTCGAAATGGAACATTAAAAAGCTTGTTACCAGCCCAAAGCATCACTTTATTTATTCTGCCGACTGCAAAAAATCCTTCTTCCGGTTTTTGACGATTGATTTCATTTGCAGTACCCTCCGGCTGATTAAGTGAAAACCAACCCGACTATCGGCACTCCAGAACAAGCCCGCTTCATCCGGAGCCAAATGCCAGCTGGCGGACTTTTCGCCGGACTTGATTGGCGTATTTCGCCGGCACCATTTCCGATCGGTGAAAATTTGGCGAAGGAAATCGAGTCGCTTGGCCGCGTGCTGCTGCAATTCTATCGGGCGGTCAATTTGCTTTATCGCCGCAGTGCCGAAGGCAAACAGCCGGCGTGGATTGCGGAATTGCTGGATTGCGGCAAGCCGCGCGAATTGATCGAACTTCAGCGCTCGCCCGGCTTCAAAAACGAGGTGCCACGCGTCATTCGTCCCGACATTTTGCTGACGGAAACCGGCATCAGCATCACAGAACTGGATTCCGTCCCCGGTGGCATCGGGCTGACGGGCTGGCTCAACCAGACATACTCAAAATCCGAAATTTTGGGCGGCGCGGATGGAATGATTCGCGGGTTTGAATCCATTTTTGGCGGCTCAAAACAGGTTCACATTGTCGTTTCGGAGGAATCGGCCACATACCGACCGGAGATGGAATGGATTTCCAAACAGGTGCAAGGCGCGAGGTGCGAGGTGCGGGACGCAAAGTTTACGGATTTCAAGGATGGTGACGCGGTCTATCGTTTTTTCGAGTTGTTCGATTTGGCGAATGTGCCGAATGCAAAGAAGATTTTTGAGCTGGCTGCTGCAAAAAAAATCCGGCTCACACCGCCGCCAAAACCGATTTTTGAGGAAAAATTGCTTTTTGCGCTTCTGTGGAATCGAAATCTCCGGGATTTTTGGCGGCAGGAATTGGGCGAAGCATTCTTCAGCCGCTTGCGCAAATTGATTCCTTACACCTGGGTTGTCGACCCGACCCCGCTGCCACCCCACGCGGCGATTCCCGAATTGGATCTCACGGACTGGCGGCAGCTCAAAACGCTTTCGCAACGCGAGCGCGAATTGATTTTGAAAGTTTCCGGATTTTCAGAACACGCCTGGGGCGCGCGCGGCGTTTATCTCGGCAACGATTTATCGCACGAGGACTGGAGTGCCGCGGTGGACAAGGCGATTTCGAGTTTTCAAAATTCGCCGTTTATTCTGCAGCGTTATGAAAAACCAAAAACGGTCGAAACGCAGTGGTTTGACTTCGAAAAGAATGAAATCGTGCCTATGAAAGGTCGCGCCCGTCTGTGCCCGTATTATTTCGTTTCCGGAGAAGCCGATTCCATGCGACCGCAACTTGGCGGCGTGCTGGCAACGATTTGCCCGGCGGACAAAAAAATTATTCATGGAATGACCGATGCGGTTCTCGCGCCATGTGCGGTGTAACCGGACACGTTGACTTGCCAACCATGGCGCGCTGCGTAACAATAACATTGGCAGCCAGCTTAGCTCAGCGGTAGAGCAACGGTTTTGTAAACCGTGGGTCGTCAGTTCAATCCTGACAGCTGGCTCCAGTCTTCCTTGAGCTTGTCATTGCGCCATAGATAGAATTCGGAAACACTCTCTCGCAGGAAAAAAATCATGCCACGCAAAACGTCAATGCGGCAAAGTCCGGCGCCATCCGTGATGATTCTCGGTGTCGGCTCGTTTGCGCACAGCATTGGACAAACCTTGGCAGACACGGGCGCGAGCGTCTCAACGTATCTCACGCGCAATTACGGCCATTTCCCGCCATCGCTCGCCGGACCGACTTTTTCACGCGAGGCATTTCCGAATCCAGTACCGCTGATTCGGGAAAAGGGCGTTGATGTCGTCATTCCGCAATCCATTGACTGGGCACAGGCACCGTGGGCAGGCGAACTTTTAAAATCGGGCGTCGGCATTTTCAGCCCGACGCGCGAGGCGATGCGGATTGAGCGCGAACGCGATCTTGCGCGAAAGCTGTGCGCCGATTTCAGAATCCCGTTTCCACAATCCTATATCGCGTCGAACCATCTGGAGGCCGAAAGAATTCTGGCACAGCATCCGCAGCCATTCGTCATCAAAAATCCGCTTTGTTCACCGGCAAGCCCGATTCACACAATCCTGTGCGAAACGGTCGAGGACACCCGCGCATGGCTGCGGCATGTCAATTACGACGAGGGCGTATTTTTGCAGGAATATCTTGGTCGTGCCGAAGTGGGGCATATTGTGCTGGTCAGCGGAGGTGAAATTTATTCGCTCGTCACGAATCAGGAATATAAATATGCCTTTAACGGCAACCAAGGCATCGTCGCCGGCGCGCCGCTCGGCGGTCTCGTCGAACGCGATCCGAATGACAAATACGGCCTGGCGCGACAACTTATCCATCCGCTGCTGCCGTGGCTGCGCAGAACGAAATTCAACGGGCCGCTGCAAGTCACCGCCGTTAAACGCGACGGCCAATGGCATGTCATCGAATACAATATCCGCATCGGCGTCACGTCCGGCCCGATGATTTTGCGGATGCTGAAAAATCCGGCTGAAATTGTTTTACGAACTGCGCTCAACAAAAAACTGGAGCCGCAATTCAACGATAAACTCCATTTTGGCTGTTCGCTCACGCTGGCCGGTTACGGTTACCCGTTCATCCATGTGCGCAGTCCACATTTGCCGCTCGAAGTGAATGGCAAATTTAATTGCGACGTGTGGTGGAACGAGGTCGCGCGCAACCATGATGGCCGGCTCATGTCCACCGGACATCGTATCGCCGATGTGATCGCGCTCGCGCCAAAACTCGCCGCGGCGATTGCGAAGGCTTATGCAAACATCCGCAAAATCCGCGTTGTGGGCAGTTATTTCCGCACGGACATCGGACAAAGCTTGTGGCCGCCAGGAAATGAATGAGGAGCTCCTGATTTTTCGTGCCATTTGGCTTGATTCGTGGTTAAACAGCTTTGACATCTGATGAATTTCGATTCGACAAATTTTCCGCTGCGACCGGCATGGATCGAGATTGACCTCGGCAAACTGCGGCGTAACTTGCAGCTTATCCGCCGCGACCTACCACGTCATGTGCAGTTAATGGCGGTCGTAAAGGACGAGGCTTATGGTCATGGCGCGTTCGACGCAGCGCGTATTGCGCTCGAAGAAGGCGCATGGGGTTTGGGCTTGAGCACGCTTGAAGAGGCGATGGCGCTACGTGACAACGGTATCACCGCGCCGCTGCTGTTGCTCGGTGAACGACAGGAAGCCGAACTTCCGTGGTGTATCGAGCACAACCTGACCGTCTGCGTCAATGAATCCCACACTGTCCGCAAGCTTGCACAGATCGCCGCCAAGGCCGGCAAATGCGTGCCGGTTCACGTGAAAATTCACACTGGCATGAGCCGCTACGGCGTGCGCTGGGACGAGGCGTTGCCACTTATCGAACAGATTTGCACCGAGAAATCACTGCTGCTCGAAGGAGTGATGACGCACTTTGCTCAATCGGATGAAATCGACAAGACATTCCCCAACCTTCAATTCTCACGCTTCAGTGAAGTCCTGAAAGGTATGGCTGAACGCGGCATCAAGGTGGAATATCGCCACACCTGCAACAGTGGCGGATTCCTCGATTTGCCGCAGGCGCATCTCGACATGGTGCGTGTTGGCATTTTGTTATACGGCGTTTTTCCGTCATCGGTCTGCCGCCGGATTCCCGGCATTGAACCGGTGATGTCCGTCAAGGCGCGCATCGCGGCAATTCAAAAATTGAAGCCGGGCGAAGTGGTCGGGTACGGCATGCGTTACACTGCGCCATCGGAACGGCGCATTGCGATTCTGCCCATTGGTTACGGTGACGGTTTTCCACGCGTGCGCAATCAGGGCGGCGCACTCATTCACGGCAAGCGCGCCCCGCTCATCGGTGGTATCGCAATGGACGCGTTGATGGTGGACATCACGGACATTCCCGAAGCACAGATGTGGGATGAAGCCGTCATCATGGGCCGCCAGGGCAACGAGGAAATCACCGTGCACGACATTGCGAAGCTGAAAAATTCCGTGAGCTACGACGTGCTGACAGGCTGGCGGCTGCGCCTGCGGAGAAAATCCGTGAACGGCAAAACAAAACCGGAGAAAATTGACTCCACAAAATGAAACTCCTTTTTTCCGAACAAAAGTCCGATTACGAGCATTACCAGTTTCCCTATGCCATCTGGGCTGTGCCGGAACCCGGCGACGTCCCGTCGGACATTTTTAACGCGGGATTCCTGCCGTCATCGCGTGATCTTGACCGCTTTTACATCTGCCGCCAAGTGCGCGTAAACCTGGCAAAATTCAAGCCATCATCCGAAAACCGTCGCATCCTACGCAAGGGCGCCGGCATCGAGGTGAAGCTCGTGCCACGCGACAAATACGATTATACGCCGGAACGCCGGCAGTTCTTCAAGACCTACGCCGACATCAAATTTGGCAAGGACGTGATGACGGCCGAACGACTCGATGCGCTGTTCGGTTCCCCCATCATTTCGCACCTGCTCGTGTGCACGGACGCGGAGCACGGCGGTGAAATCGGCGCGGCAACGCTTTATCTCGAAAGCAAGGAACTCGCGTATTATTACTATGCCTTTTACGATTTGAATTATTATGCGCGCAACCTTGGTATGTTCATGATGACCTCGGCGGCGGCGCTGTTCACCGAACGGGGATTCAAACACCTTTATCTTGGTACGTGTTATTCACAGAACGCGCTCTACAAAACGCAGTTCGCCGGCGCAGAATTTTTCAACGGCTTCCGCTGGTCGACCGATCTGGATGAACTGAAATTCATCATCAAGCGTGATAAAAAGGAACTCTACCAGCATCTGCTCGAGAGCGAGGAATACCGAAAGGAATTTTACAAAGGCGATCTCGACAAGATCAATGATGCCGGCGTGTTTCGAATAAAGGTAAAATAAAGTGAAACGCACGTGTTCCATTGGCATTACAACTGTGCTGCTTCCAGAAATGCCCGCATGTTTTCGGTTGTCACGCCGGGCGGCACGCCTCCACCACACGAAAGAATGAGCCGTGAGGGATCCTTGGCTTCGGCCAGCAACTTTTTCACCGCGGCACGCACGTCGTCCGGCGTGCCTTGGGCCAACACGTCGCGCGGCGGAACGTTGCCGAGAATGACAAGACGGTTGCCGGAAAGTTGTCGCATCTCCGTCAGCGAAGTTTGAATGCCGGGATTGTAAAGGTTGATGCCGATTTCCGAATAAAACTTGATGGATTTGGCGCACGGCGCGTCGTTATGAAAGAATTTCACTGCGACGTTCACGTCATATAACTCGCGGAAGTAGGGCAGGCCGAACTCGATAAAGTCCTTTTCGCCCATGAAACCGACGATGTCGTCGAGCATCAGAATGCCATCAATCGTCGGAAACGTCTCACGCTGCAATGCGTGCCATTGCTTCAGAAAATCCGTGATGACACGCAATAGACGGTGCGCCGGTTCCGGATCGGTTCTGATTGCCATCAAAAATTCGGTCGCGCCCATCAGAAACGTCGCCACGTTCAACGGCCCGCGCGAAACGGAAAACCGGATTTTGTGGCCGAGTTCCTCGATTTGCGGACGCGCCCAGCGCAGGCGGTTGAGCATGAATGGTAACAAACCATCCGTGCGCGGATTGGGAGTCTTCAGTTCGGCAATCTGATCAACACTGGCAATGACTTTCTCCGCAAAAGGGAATTCGTTGCGCGGGAAAACACAACGGGCGCCAAACGCGGATGGCTCGGTGCACATGCCGAATTCGGACCAGAACCCCGGCAGAAACCAGGCCTCGGGAAAAGTCTCTATGGCCTTACGGTTCGCCTCGAACCACAACGTTTCGCTCGACAGGTAGTCGGCAACTTCCATTCCGCACCAGCCGGGCAGCCACGGGCAATCGATGATGAAGCCCACGGGGAGCGGGCGCAGGACCTCACCGCGCAACACGGCAAGCAGGTCGTTCCATTGTCGGTCAGTCATGGTGTTATTATTTGTTTGCGGGTTTGGATCAGCTCATGACTCTTTTGGCCAGAGGAACGGCACCAGAGGCCGTTCCGGCATAACCATCAGCGCCAATTTCGTCGGCATATTTCTGGGTGATTGGCGCGCCGCCGATAACCACCCTTACCTGGTCGCGCACACCCGCCTGTTTCATGGCGTCAATGGTCGTCTTCATGGCGGGCATGGTGGTGGTGAGCAACGCCGACATGGCGACGATATTGGGAGTCTTTTCCTTGATCGTCTGAATGAATTTTTCCGGAGGAACGTTGACACCCAGATCCAACACTTCAAAACCGGCCCCTTCCAGCATTGCAACCACCAGGTTCTTGCCGATGTCATGTAAATCGCCTGCAACAGTGCCAATAACGACGCAACCCGCTGTCTGAGTGCTCTTGGCGGCAAGCAGGGGACGAATCGGTTCAAGGGCATTCTTCATGGCGCGCGCTGCAAGCAACAGTTCCGGCACAAAATATTCGTTGGACTCGAAGCGACGGCCTGCCTCGGCCATGGCCGACATCATAAAATCCTGCACGAGCTTCAGTGGATCTCCCCCGGCACTCACGACCCTTTCGGCGGCTGCCTTTGCAAGTCTTGGCATCGCCGTCGAGAATGGATTGATAGAGCAGTTGTTGGTCGTCCATAGTTTTTGCAGGCTCTGCCACAATGACCGCCACCCCTATCCGGCACGATTGGTTGGGGCCCAAATTAATTCTCAATTAGCCAATCGCTCTCTCAACGTCAAGCCGCGCCAGCAGGAGAATGCTATTATGCAGTGCGATGAATTTCGCGATCCCTGTTGCCTGTGGCAAACAAACTTGCGGGAAGGATGGTTTTGATCATCATGGTTTCCGAATTTGTGCTCACGTCACTGTGCTTTTCACCGCGCATCATACCGACCCGAGGCGCATCTGGTGTTGGGACCTTTGGTGACCGAAACAACTTGAAATAATATCTGTTATGCGAATTCTCTGGAAAGCCAAGTCATGAAGAAACTGCTTCAAGAAGCCGCGCTTGAACGCCGCCTGGTCTGCGATGGCGCAATGGGAACTCAACTGATGCTCGCCGGCCTCGAACACGGCGCCTGTGGCGAGCTCTGGAACCTGACACATCCTGATCGCGTCCTCGCCATCCAGCAACGTTATGCGGAAGCCGGTGCGGATTGTCTTATCACCAACACTTTCGGCGCCAACCGCATCGGGTTTGCGCGACATGGTCTGACAAATGATGTGCGCGCCATCAACGAGGCAGCGACCCGGATTGCGCGCAAGGCATTCGGTGATCACAACGGCTATGTGCTGGGCGATATCGGCCCGCTGGGCGCCATCTTGGAACCCTATGGCGACCTTTCGCGAGCTGACGCCAGCGTTGCGCTCGAGGAACAAGCCCGCGCTTTGGTTGAAGCTGGCGTGGACGCGATCATCATTGAAACACAAACATCGCTCGACGAACTGGGTCTGGCCATTGACGCTGCCAAGGCTGCAGGAGCGTCATGCATCATCGGTTCACTTGCCTACGATCGGTCGGCATCCAAGACCTTTTTTCGCACGATGATGGGAGTTTCACCGCAGGAAGCCGCTCAATTTATGGAAAAGAAGGGCGTTGATATTGCGGGATTAAATTGCGGCACTGGCATGGATATGTCGGGCGCGGTGGAAGCCGTGCGACTTTATCGCCAGCACTGCAAGTTGCCGACCATGGCACAGCCCAATGCCGGGCTTCCCGTGCTGGTCGAAGGGCATTCTGTTTACAAACAGACTCCGGCTGACATGGCGGGTGGCGTGCCGGAGATTCTGTCTGCCGGAACCAACATTATCGGCTCATGCTGTGGCAGCACCCCCGAACATACGCGTGCCATTCGCCAAGCCGTCGAGAAATTCAACCAAGGCAGGTGACTATTCTTTCGGATATCCGACTGTTTGAGCGAGGATGACTTTCTGATCAGGCCGCAATTTCATTGTCTTCGCCAGAGCCGCCTTGTCAACCGCTCCGCGCACCACCGTTGCCAATCCTTCGGAAGCGCAAAACAGGTAGACATTCTCGCTGATAAAGCCCGTATCTGCTGCGGAGTAGACATTCTTTTCCTCCTCCGCCCCCTTGCCCATCCGTGAATAATCCGCCACATAAATAAGTTCCACCGGTGCATCCTTCACGAACGGCTGCTTCCCCGTTTCAGCCCGGATGTCTCCTGCGAAAACCGGCTGCAATGTGTGGCCCTTTGCTTCATAAAGATAAAGCCCATCAGCAGTGGCAGCGTAAATATCAATTTCCTGCCAGTTCACCGCCGACGGTGCGGTTCGATGACCGTTATCCGGACGGTTGATTCCGAATGCCGCCCAAAGCAGGTTGCCAAGCACCCGCTCTGGCAGCTTCTTTGTGCTGAAGGCGCGCGAAGATTTCCGGTCTTTCAACACCTGCATGAGGGGCTTGCCTCCCTCCATTTGTGGTTTCGGAAGTTGAATCGGTTTAAGATCCTCTGCGGAAACAAGTGTGGAGAAGGCAAGTAGAGCAGCCAATCCCCAACGCACGTCAGGAAATGATTTTGCATTCATAATGGTTCTTATTGAATTTGTTGACGGCTTACTTGACCACTGATTTCAAAAAGCTCTACCCAAGGTAAATCCCGTCGGACCGGCAAAGTCAAGAATGCATCTGCACCAGTGTAAAAAACAACAATGCATTTTTAAGAAATTGAGGGATACCACGAGGAATTTTGTAACACCGATCTAAAAAACAGCGTCGCAAGCGGGTTTCGCGTTAAAACGAAACGGCAATTCCCGCTACTGCTGCGGCATTGGATCCATTTCTGGACATTCCCAACTCGATTCCCAGAACGACAAGTTAATCAATGATTTTCTCAATGTTCAACGAGCTGTGGGTTGGCTTCCTCTTTATGAGGGGATTTGTTGGGTTCCGGTTCGGATTTTCTCCGCGCTTTGGAAGATGTCCTACCTCGAAGCAGTTTGTCCACTTTTGAGACAAGTTCTTCCACATTAAAAGGCTTCGTAAGGAACTCGTTGGCACCTGACTCCAACCCCGCCAACCGGCCAAACTGGCTGCATAAACCCGTCAGCATGATAATCGGCACCGTTGCCGTCAGAGGATCTTTTCGCAATGTTTCGCAAATGTCGAATCCGTTCAAGCCGGGCAACATCAGGTCCAGCACAATCAAATCCGGCGATATTGAGCGGGTTTTTATAAGGGCATCGGTGCCATTGGCAGCTGTACCAATCGCAAAACCCGCTTTTTCCAAAACCAAACGGATTAGATCAAGTTGATCCGGATTATCCTCTACAACGAGTATTTTTCTTCGCATAAGACAAGTATTTGTTAAAAAACAACCGCAACTGAATAGCAGGAATAATGCCTTCAAGAGCCAACACTATCCCTTCAACCAATCTTTCTCTTCGCTCAAGATGAAATTGGTTTGATGACCATGCTCAAGAAAGTAGCAAGAATAATGCCGCTATATTCCTCAATCACAATTACTTACCCAACCGATTTCATGGCATAATCGTCATTGTCATTTCTTTCACGACGATTGCCGCCAAATCGCGCCCTTGAATTTCCATCGGGCATTATTGCTTCACACAAAATCCGGCGATCCGAGCGGCATCGGCTGGTCGTGGGCGAGAAATTCTTCGCAGATGTGGAAAAGGTCGGCTTGTGTCGTCACACGGTGAATTTCGTGCAGGAATTTTTCGCCCACCCCTTCGCCGATGAAGTTCATGAATTTTTTCATGCGCCGCACCTGTGCCGATTTGTGCACGCCGGGCGTGACTTCGGTGTCCCAAATTTCTCGGATGTAGGCCAGCACGTCGCGACCCGTCGGCAGCCGGATTTTTTCACCGCGATGGCGCTGGCGGATCTGGTCGAACAGCCACGGATTGCGAATCGCACCGCGACCGATCATCAATCCACGCACACCGGTTTCAGCTACGAGCGCCAGTGCCTGGTCTGGACTGTGAACATTGCCGTTGGCGAACACCGGACAGCGCAATTCATGCGCTGCTCGTGCGATGAGGTCGTAACGCACACCAGGCCGATACATCTGCGTGACGGTGCGTCCGTGAACGGTGAGCAGGTCAATCGCGTGTTTCGCAAACAGCGGCAACAACGCATCGAACTCGGCGGGCGACGAGAATCCGATGCGTGTTTTCACGGTGAACGGAATTGTCACCACGTCGCGCAGCGCTCCGAGGATGGCGTCGATTTTTTGCGGTTCGCGCAACAGACCACCACCCGCGCATTTGCGGTAAACGACCGGCGCGGGACAACCGAGGTTCAGGTCAATGGCCGCCACGGGAAACCGCTGCAACGCCTGTGCCATGCGCACGAGCGCGGGAATGTCATTGCCGATGAGCTGCGCAACGATCGGCCGACCGGTGGGATTTTCTGTGACGGACCGGAGAATCCATTTATCCGGGCGCGACTGGCCGCCGTGAACGCGGAAGTATTCCGTCCAATAAACATCCGCGCCACCGTAGTGTGCGATGACATGCATGAATTCCAGCGTGGTCACGTCCTGCATCGGCGCGAGCGCCAATACCGGCATTGGGCTGCGGAGCAGATTCAAAAATGTTTCGGACGGATTCAAGTGCCCCGGAAGTTTGCCGGACGAACGAGGTGTGGCAAGCGCTCAGTCGCACAAACGGTTGAAGTTGTCCCCCACATCGACTATTCTTACAAGCTATGACGTTGACGGAAAAATTGCTTGCGCGCGCCGCTGGAAAACGAGGCGTGCAAGCCGGTGACAATATCTGGGTGAACGCCGATGTGCTCATGACACACGACGTTTGCGGGCCGGGCACCATCGGTGTGTTCAAACGCGAATTCGGCAAGGACGCAAAGGTCTGGGACAAAAGCAAAATTGTCATCATCCCCGACCACTACATTTTCACCGCCGACTCACTCTCAAATCGTAACGTGGACATTTTGCGCGATTTCGTGCGCGAACAGGGCATTGCCTATTTTTATGACGTGATTGACGATCCGAACGGCCATTGGGTTTTTGACCCGAAAAAGGGCAACCTTAAGCGCCAATTCGGTTCGCGTTATGCCGGCGTGTGCCACACCGCGTTGCCAGCCAAGGGCCATACGCGCCCCGGCGAAGTGTTGTTCGGTACAGACTCGCACACGTGCATGGCTGGAGCATTCAATCAATTCGCCACTGGCATCGGCAACACCGACGCGGGCTTCGTCATGGGTACGGGCAAGTTGCTCATCAAGGTTCCTGAAACGATGCGTTTCCGGCTTGAAGGCAAATTGCAGCCGGGCGTGATGGCCAAGGATGTGATTCTTCATTGCATCGGTGAAATCGGTTTTGACGGCGCCACGTATCGCGCGCTGCAATTCGACGGTCCAGGTATCACCAGTCTTTCGATGGACGACCGCATGACCATCGCGAACATGGCCATCGAGGCGGGCGGCAAGAACGCCATTTTCCCGTTCGACGCGCGCACGACAGAATACGTGGATGCGCGCACACGGCTCAACGGCACGAAACAAACCTACGAACCGGTCGAAGCGGACAAAAAAGCAAAATTTGTTTACGAACTTGTTGTCAATCTCGACAAGCTCGAACCGACGGTTGCGTGCCATCCCAATCCCGGCCAGCGCAAAAAGGCAAAGGAACTCGGTCACATCAAACTCGACCGTGCCTATGTCGGTTCCTGCACCGGCGGCAAGACGAGCGACTTCGTCGAGTTTGCCCGCGTATTACGCGGCAAACGGGTAAGCATTGACACATTCGGCGTGCCGGCAACGCCGGAAATCGTGCGCGATTTGCAGACAACGTATTGGGGCAACCAGACAATCTGGGATATTCTTGTCAATGCTGGCGTGCAGATGACGGAGAATGCCGGTTGCGCCGCTTGTCTTGGCGGACCGGTGGACACGTTTGGCCGCATCAACAAAGCCGGCATCAAGTGCATCAGCGCAACAAACCGCAATTTCCCGGGACGCATGGGCAACAAGGAATCACAGGTGTTTCTCGCGTCACCGGCCACAGTGGCCGCCAGTGCGATTGCCGGCAAGATTGTTGATCCGCGCGAGTATTTGGGAAATTAGTTACGAAGGTTCAGCGTTTTACCGCCTGCTGAACTTTTCCAATTCAGAGATGAAAATGCCTGGGTCGCCTTTGCCATAGCCAACCTGGCGGCCAAGCTCATTGCCTGCGTAATCCACCAGCACAAACGTTGGAAAACCGTTAACATTGTACCGCTTGGCGAGCTCCCGATTGGCTTGCTTGAGCGCGTTACTTTGTGGTTTGGCACGCGGGAAATCCACCAAAACCAATTCCAGTTTGTTTCGGGCATAGGCGGTAAATTGGGCTGTGGACAGCACATCATGGTCAAATTTGATGCACCAGCCACACCAATCGGAACCAGTGAAGTCGAGCAACACCATTTTACCATCAGCCTTTGCCTGCGCCAACGCTTGGGGAAAATCGGCGCTCCAGCTTGAATCCGGCGCATGCGCGACGGCAGGCGATCGTGGACGGCTTTCATCGGGCGGCGACACAACGGGAGCATTGACAATTTCCTTGTGATATTCGGCATTGGCCAAAGCTTGTCTTTGTTCAGTTTCACCGGCTTTTACCGGATTGTAGTGAAAATGTTTTTGGAGTTCGGGATTGAGGCTCTTCAACTTCGCATTGGCCATGCCTTTCCCATCGTTGTAGGTGAAATAAACATCGGTGGTGGTGATGGTAAGCACGGTGACATTGCTATAAACATCATTGCCAGCCTTAAGCACCGGCAGTTTTTCATCACCCCAAACTGACACGGCACCAAGCAGGCCAAGCATTATAAAAACTGTAACACGCATGTTTGTCACAGCTCTGTAGCAGTCTATTTGCCAAATTTCAGGTCGAAGTTCGTTTTACTTCTCCAAATTTATCCCCGGCAGATAGATCGTGAACGTTGTCCCTTCGCCGAGCTGTGTGTGGACGTGCAATGCACCGTTGCCTTCCTTGATGAGGCGCTGAACAATGTTGAGGCCAAGGCCGGTTCCCTGTCGCGGCCCTTTGGTGGTGAAGTAGGGATGAAAAATATTCGCCAGCACTTCCGAGGGAATGCCGGGACCATTATCACGTACCCATAGTTTTACCAGTGGTGGAGTGTTGTCCGCACTTTCAACATTGAGTAGCCGGTCATTCGGGCCGTCTTTGAATATTTTAAGATCAAGCGGCGCACGGAGCAGTTCACCACCGATTTCGACGCGATGTTTGAGGGGCGCGCACTGAAAGGCATTCACCGCCAAGTTGAGTAAAATCTGGATAAGATCAGTGCCGTTGATTTTGACGCTGATATCCTCGGGCAGTGGTGTAATGCCAAATTCGTTTTCATGCACGCTGGGATGCACGCGCATGAGCTGCTCCAAGTCCTTGAGCAATTGATTGACACTGACGCGCAGGGTATTTTCGTCTGATTGGCGGCGAAGAAAGCCAAGGTAACGCCGGGAAATTTCGATGCAGTTGCTCGTCTGCCGGCCAATGATGCGCAGG
>Ga0182027_10006973_pt1 | contig 16775 bp, 14 predicted proteins | sample 712E1DmetaG_FD_121300 | JGI IMG/M metagenome (GOLD analysis project Ga0182027, IMG submission 121300) | Permafrost microbial communities from Stordalen Mire, Sweden - 712E1D metaG (Illumina Assembly) | ecosystem: Environmental > Terrestrial > Soil > Wetlands > Permafrost | place: Sweden... | reverse complement strand
ATTTCCGTAAGCTCTTGTTTTGCTTCGTCTACTCCGGCAACGTCCGAAAAAGAAATTCTGGGCGTATCTTTACTAAATACTTTTGCTCTCGATTGACCGAAAGAAAAAATACTTTCTTGTGCTCCTCTAGCCTGACGGAAAATAAAATAGAAGAATAAAACCATAAGAGCAACAGGAAGAACTGTTCCTAAAATTCCAACCCAATCATTAAATGCCGACTGATCTTGAACAACTACCTTAGTGCTGCTTAAGGAAACTCCCGCATCATTGAACAACTGATAAATATCCGAATTTGACTCTTTAAAAGCCTGTAATTGAACATTTCCTTTTTCTTTGGCTGTTATTTTTGTGCCGTTTATATCAAGCTCTGTAACTTTTTTGTTTTTTACATCATTTACTAGTTGGGAAACGGGGACGGTTTTTATTTGCGAGTTATTTGTGGCGGATTGATTAAAACCCATAAATAAAAAGGCCATAAATAAAAACAAAAAGAGGTAAATAATAATGTTTTTCCACGAAGTTTTAACTTTTGGCCTGAGTTTTCTGTGATTTCTTTTTCCGTTCGGCATTGCGGCCAAATTATAGCATAGAGGAGGCTAAATTGCTAGGGATTATGTTAATCCAACAACTTCTTTTACTTTTTCAAGCGTTATGGAAGATTTTTTAATTGCAAAATCCCGTCCTTCATCCAAAATTTTCCGGAGAGCCTTTTCGTCGCTTCGGATTGCTTGATATTTTTCTCTTATCGGAGTTAACTTCTCCACCAACAGGTCTGCTAATTTTTGTTTAAATTCGGAATATGAAACCCTGTCAAATTTATTTAAAGCTTCGTCAAAAGTTAAGTCTGAAAAGGCAGAATAGATTGTTAAAAGATTAGAAATTGCTCCATGCTGTTTATAATGCTTGTCTTTTGAAACGGCAGACTCGGAATCGGTTACTGCTTTTTTAACCTTTTCCCTTATCTCATCTTCTGTGTCTAAAAGATTAATCGCTCCCATTGGGTCAATATCGGACTTGCTCATTTTTACAAACGCGTCTTGCAAGCTCATAATTCTGGCTGTTTGTTTTTGAATTGCCGGATTAGGTAATTTAAATGTTTCCCCATAAGTTTTATTAAATTTTTCCGCTAAATCCCTGGCTAACTCTATGTGTTGCTTTTGGTCATCGCCTACCGGAACTTCGTCTGTTTGATAAAGCAAAATATCCGCCGCCATTAAAACCGGGTAATCAAAAAGTCCGGCCGTTGTTCCCTCTTTTTGTTTTTCGGATTTATCTTTAAACTGCGTCATCCGCTCCAATTGTCCGAAGGGAGTAACGCAGTTTAAGACCCAGGCAAGAAAGGGGTGATTTGGGTTTTCGGATTGTATAAAAATATGAGACTTTTTAGGATCCAACCCGCAGGCAAGATATAAAGCTGCAACTTCCAGAGATTTTTCTTTAAGTTCTTTTGGGTCCTGATAAACAGTAATTGCATGAAGATCAACTATGCAATAAATTGCCTCTGTATAATCCTGAAGCTTAACCCATTGATTTACAGCCCCAATGTAATTTCCGATGTGCATTTTACCCGTTGGTTGAAGTCCCGAAAAAACAGTTTTCATCTTTTTAATATTATCACTAATTTATGATTTACTCAAAAGCATTATTCCTGCAGTAAATCTACCCGTTGCTCTTTGTTTACGCTCGGAAAAGAAACTTTCCGTATTCTCGTAAGTACAAATTTTGGAAACCTCAATATTCTCTTCTAAAACCCCTGCTTCTAATAATTGTTTTTTATTTTCTTCCCAAAGGTCAATTCTTTCATAATGACAAGGCCCAATAGATGGCCCGATTCCTACAATTATGTCTTTTGGATTTGAATTGAAATGTTTTTCCAAAGCTTTTATTGTCTTTAAAGCTATCGATTTTTTAGTTCCTTTAAATCCTGCATGGCAAACTCCAATTACTTTTTTCTTTTCGTCAAAAAAAACAATCGGAGCACAATCGGCAACCACTATCGCAAGACAAATATTGGGTACGTTTGTAATTAATCCGTCACAATTCGGAATTACTTGATGTTTTGATGTTGCTTTCACGATTTTTGATCCGTGAACTTGATTTGCAAAAAGTAAATCTTCAAAAGGAATTTTTAGCGTTTGGGACAGTAATTGGCGGTTGTTGATCTTTGGAGCCAGCCTTGAGCCTAAATCCAAAGACTTTGTAGAAACAAAATGTTTTATTCCCTTTTTGCCTGAAAGATTTGTGAATAAATAGAAATAAAATTTGCCTATTTGTTTCTTAACCATTGTTTTTTAAAATTCATAAAAGAATCCGTTAAAATTGCTTCTCTAATTTTATTAGTTAAGTTTATTAGGAAATAGACATTATGATAGCTTGCTAATTGATAGGCCAGTATTTCACGAGCTCTAAACAAATGATTAACATAAGCTCTTGTAAAGTTTTTACAGACATAACAGTCACAATTTTTATCTAAAGGTAGCTTTGACTCTTTCCACTTTGCTTTTTGAACATCCATTCTAAATCCATTTTCAATATTCCCTTCTTCGGGAGAGACAAAAATAAAGCCCGTTCTGCCAAGTCGAGTTGGAATAACACAATCAAAAGTATCAACTCCCCGTTCAATAACTTCAAAAATATCATCCGGATCCCCAACTCCCAGCAAATGTCTTGGCTTGTCTTCCGGTAAATCCGGCGTTACCCAAGAAACCACATCGTAAATGTCTTTTTTTGACTCTCCGGCGTTTGCTACTCCGCCGATTGCAATTCCATCAAACCCTTCGCCGTCGCTCAGGGCAAGATCCACAATAAAATCGGTAGAAATTTTCCTTAATCTTTTAAAAGCCGCGCCTTGAATTACTCCATAAAGAAATTGAGAACCATCCGATTTTTTTTTGTGATAGACCAATGATCTTCTTTCCCAATTATGAATTCTGGGCAAAACTTTTTCGACCTGTTTTTCGGTTAAAAAATAAGACAAACATTCATCAAAAGCCACGATTAAATCGGCACCTAAATCATGCTGGATTTCAATCGAATCCTCAGGTGTAAAATAATGCATTGATCCGTCTAAATGAGACTGAAATTTTACTCCGTCGTCAGTTATTTTTATTAACTTTGCTCTTTCCGGGTTTTTTTCCTCCATCCTGTCTCCCAAAGAAAAAATCTGATACCCTCCACTATCGGTAATTGTTGGGCCATTCCAACTCATAAATTTAGCCAAACCACCCATTTTTTTAACAATTTTTTCTCCCGGTCTTAAGTGCAAATGGTAAGTGTTACCAAATAATAACTGAATGCCGATTTCCTTTAGTTCCCTTGGCGCTAAAGCCTTAATTGAAGCCTGAGTTCCAACCGGCACGAAACAAGGTGTGTTAATAACCCCATGGGGAGTTTTGAAAATTCCTGCCCTAGCTTTTGTTTTTTCGTCTTTTTTTACTATTTTAAACTCGAAGTTTTTCATTAATTGAGGTTTTCCCGAAGCTTTTTAACTTCCTTTTTGAATTGTTCTCCCCTGTCTTTATAATTTTTAAACATGTCAAAACTTGCGCAAGCAGGAGATAAAATAACAACGTCCCCCGTTTCCGCAATTTTTGAAGCTGCCTTAACAACTGTTTCCATGTCTTTTGCTCCTTCTATAAATAGTATTTTGTATTTAGGATTTAGTATTTGGCTTTTAAGCCTCTCCCATTCTTTCCCAATTCCAATAATTGCCTTTATATTTTCAGCCTCGGAGATAACTCTTCCTAGTTCTTCAAAGTTACTGTTTTTACTTGATCCTCCCAAGATTAAAATCTCCGGATCAGAAAACGCCTCAATTGCCGCAATTGCTGTCTCGGGAATTGTAGAAAAAGAGTCATCATAAAATCTAACACCACGGATTGTATCTACCAATTCCAGTCGATGCTCTAGCCCCTCAAAAGACTTTAAAACCTCAATTATATTTTTATATTTAACTCCCTCAATTCTTGCGACAACAACCGAAGCACAAACATTTTCCCAATTATGTTTACCGGGAATATTAATTTCGGAACATTCAATAACTTCCTCTTCCTCTCCTGCATCCCTAAACCAAACCGCTCCGTTTTTTATAAAACAACCCGGTCCTAATATTTCTTGTTCTCTGCTTACATTATAAATTTTTCCCAGAGTGTGTACGTCAGACTCGTTGCTTGCGGGATAGTCACGGTTAATAATTGCAAAGTCCGTATCGTTTTGAAATTTCAGAATATTTCTTTTCGCATCAATATAAGAAGCTGTGTCTTTATGATAATCAAGATGTTCGGAAGTAACCATTAGCATAACAGCGACGTGAGGGCTCTTTTCCATGTCGTGGAGTTGAAAACTGGATAGTTCAAAAACTACAATTGACTGAGTATCTAATTTATTCAATATGTTTAAAGGAGGATTGCCTATATTACCAACTAAATATACATCCCTGCCCTCTTTTTCTAACATTTCATAAATCAACGCAGAGGTTGTCCCTTTTCCTTTTGTCCCGGTTACGCCGATAATCTGACAAGGACAAAGATCAAAAAAGATCTTCGTCTGGGACGTTATTGGAACGTTTGTATTTATAAATATATCCTGGTCTTTCTTTATTCCGGGACTTCTAACCAACAAATCAAACTGATCCAAGCTGTCTAAATAGTTTGCTCCCAAAATAAAGTCTGCTTTTATCTTTTCTGCCCTATTTAGATATTCCGACTCAATTTGATTTTTTTCTTTTTGGTCGAGGATTGTTATTTTGGCTTCCTCTTTAAACAAAAATTCTGCGCTTGAAATTCCCTCAAGTCCTAATCCTAAAATGCCGATTTTTTTATTTTTAAATTGATTCATAAAACGGCGTCAAATAGGTACGCTTCATCAAACCCAGCTTGCACTGAGCTTGCCAAAGTGTACCAGGGGTGGGGATCGAACCCACGACCTCAGGGATATGAATCCTGTGCTCTAACCAACTGAGCTACCCTGGCTCGTCGAAGCTCGTTCTGCATTCTTGCATTAAAGCTCAAATTCCAATTTCGCGAACCGCTTCTCCTCTTCAAAATCCTTCGGATTTTGGACGATTGAACTTAGCCAACCGTGCAGATATTTTAACATTTCGACGAGTTTACTTCAATTCCGAAGCCAATTAAATCAATTCTTTCGTATTTGCGGATAGCTTCAAAACTTGCTATAATAGCTTCACGCGCGGGGTAGTGTACAGTGCACATGAGGCTCATAATCTCATAGGCTAGGCGCAACTCCTAGCCCCGCAACACAGATTTTTTAGCCTCTGATTTTTACACCACAGTTGGAATGGTCGCACCCTCTAACAAGAAGGTCATGTAATGCTATAATGTCAGCAATGGCTAAAGAGGATAGAAAAGAAATGAATGGTTCAATTGATTTAATAAAAGCAAGGGAATATGTCACAGGACTTATTCCTCAAGCTGGCGAAATACTCCGAAGATATTTTGCTTCTCAAGATTTTACACAGAGAAAGAAAGAAGGAGTAGATTTTACAACTCAAGCAGACGAAGAAGTTGACGCCTTTTTAAGAGAAAACATAAAGAGACAATATCCCCAAACTAATTTTTTAACAGAAGAAGCCGCACCGGAAGATTACTCGCCTCTTAAGCAAGTGGATAATCTTTGGGTTATTGACCCGCTTGATGGCACGATTAACTTTTCCCGCAAACATCCAAACTTTGCAATCTCAGTAGGCTTAGTTGATAAAGGAATTCCTAAATTGGGCGTGGTATATGTGCCAGTGACACAGGATATATATTATGCACAAGCAGACCAGGATGATGCGTTCTTTAACGGAAAACCCATTCATGTTTCTCTCACTGAAAATATTGGCGAGGCGGTTATTGGATGCGATTGGGCGTGGGGTCTTGAAAAAAGATTAAATGTGGTCAGATGGCTTGGCAATATCAGCACTCAGGTTAGACAAATAAAATCAATGGGAAGTGCAGTATCAGACCTTGCAAGTCTTGCTGGCGGGAGAATAGACGCTTACCTTCATTCGGGCTTGAAGCCCTGGGACGTAGCTGCGTCTTCTTTACTGATAGAGAAAGCGGGGGGAAGAATTACAACTCCAACTGGTTCAAATTGGGATGTTTTTCAACCTGATATACTTGCCTCAAATGGCATCTTGCACGAGAGAATACTGGATTTAATAAGCGAAAGAGGTGGGAAGACTAGCTAATTTACCCCAAATCCGGTATATATACATCCTCCAAGTTTAGGAAATAGGTTCTAATTTCTTCCAGTCCCCGCAACACTTCACTTCATTCAGTGTAAACACGTTTTTCTTTCCTTTGGTATAATCAACAAATGGAAAATCGGAAACCTATGCAAAAAGAGTCATTGGCTAAAACTCCCGAAACAGTTTGGATTTTTGACGTTGATGGAGTTATAACAAACCCTGCTGAAAAAAAAGTAACCGAGTTAGGGTTAATTGAAGCAATAGCCGGAAAATTGGATCAAGGAGAAATTGTTACCTTAAATACGGGTCGTTCAGTTTCATGGATGACAGATAGAGTAATAAAGCCGCTTGAGGAAGCCGTAAAAGACAAAAGTAATTTAATTAATTTTTTGGCTGTTGGCGAAAAAGGCGGAACTTGGGCATACTTTAAAAACGGTGAGATTGTTACAGAAAAAGATGAAAAGATCTCAATTCCCCAATCTCTTAAAGATGAAATTAGAAAAATAGTCGATAATGAATTTGCCGGTAAAATGTTCTATGACGAAAGTAAACTAACTATGCTTTCAACCGAAATGATTGACGGACGGCCCGTTCCTGAATATGCAAAAGAACAGTTGACTCTTGTTGAGAAAATGAAAGAAATTATTGAAAGACCAGAATACAAATCCCTTGACTTAAGGGTTGACCCGACTACAATCGCAACTGACATTCAGAACTCTCATGTTGGAAAACATTTTGGAGCACGAAGAATCGCAGGTTGGCTAAAAGAAAAAGGAATTAAACCAACTCGTGTTATAACTTTAGGAGACAGCCAATCAGATACGGAAATGGCCGAAGAGCTACAAGGAGAATACAACGTTGAGTTTGTTTTTGTCGGTATTAGATCAAAACTCAACACCAGTAAGCTTAAACAAAGACCAATCTTTACTCAAAACCAATACGGAGAAGGAACTCTTGAATATCTCCAACAAGCTTCAAATTAGCCTATTCTCTTCCGGAAATCTTTGTTATAATCAGAAAATTAAAATGAGAGAAAGATGGAATAATTTTGCTGAAACGTTCCAAGGAGAGATAAGAAGCCACGTTGGAGGAACAATTCATGCTACCAATGTTATGAGGTTTGAAGATGTGGACCTAGAAATGTATTATTTAAGAATTGACAAGCAAGGGTTTAAAGGATTAGCTGAAGGAATTTATGCGGTCGTAAACAAAACCCCTGAAGAATGGAAAGAAGACCAGGACATGTCAAGCATAGTTTCCTCAATAGCCACGGAACAGTTTTTTGGACCTAATCTTTTAGCAAGAGACGTAGTTGATTATGAACATGTAGTCATTCCTCTATTGATCGGCTCCGCAGATCACTCTAATAATAGTTGGTCAATCTTAAAGCTTCAGCGCCCAACTCCTGAAATCCTGAGCGAAGTCTTAAGAGCTCCTGAAAAAGGAGAAGAAGATGTGTGTTATATTGTTGAAGAAGACTTAAATTGAACTAACGAAGAAATAAATCCATCCACTTTTGCCAATTAGGTCTAGTATCAGGCTTGGAAGCGACTTTATCAGGCTGAATTAAGTTTTGCGGGATTAAAACGTCCTGTTCCCCGGGCTTTGACATAAATAATTTATCCCGTGCCTGTTCTTCTATAAATGCCTGGCTTTGAACGTAGGACAATTCAGCCTTTAGTTTTACATTTTTTTCTTTATCAAGCTCCAATCTTTTCTCCGAAGACGTTAGAAGATCCTGCTTGTGCCAAAGATCATAAATTGAATGAACTAAGTTATTAATTAAGACTAAAAGGATAATTACCGTGGCTATATAAAGAATCTTTTTCACACTTTGATCTTAGCAGAAATCTAGGAATTAGTCATTTTTGTCCTTGACACTTTTGGCCTCGAGTGATATTATAGGACACTAAAGATGAAACCTATAAAACTTCGTGATGCCCACGAACAGTTTAAAAAATTTTTAACGGATAAAAAACATTCAAATTCAACCGTTGTTGCATACGGTAAGGATATTGATCAGCTCATTTCTTTTTTGGAGGAATTAAAGAAAAACAATATTCATGAGGTAACTCAAGGTGATATTGAGGCTTTTTTGGCAAGAATGTCGGACAAAGGATATACTCCTAAGTCAATTTCCAGAAAAATTAATTCAACAAGAACTTTTTACAGATTTCTAAAGGTTAATGAATACGTAACGGACGACCCTTCCCTTTTAGTTTCCCATCCTGTTTATCAGCTGGCAGCTCCTAGAATTCTTAATCCAACCGAATATAGGGCACTAAGAGATGCTGCAAGAAACGATCTTAGAATGTATGCAATTATTGAGCTTTTGCTTCAAACCGGAATCAGGATCGGCGAACTTGCCAATTTAAGACTTTCCGATATTGTAAAAGACAGCCTGCATATTGCGCCGTTTGAAAAACACGAAGAAAGAAGCGTGCCTTTAAATAGAAGGGCAAAAGAAGCTTTAAATAATTACTTAAAAATTAGGCCGGAATCAAAAGATGACCACGTTTTTATTACAAAATCAGGAAAACAATTTTTAATTAGAAACATTAGAACCGCTGTTGAGAGGTATTTCAGGCTAGCGGAAATTAAAAACGCTAAGGTTAATGATCTAAGACATACTTTTGTCGCCCACCACTTAAAACACGGTGTTTCTTTAGTAATGCTTTCCAAAGTTTTGGGACACAAGAGGCTTTCTACAACCGAAAGATATCTTCAATACGTTCCGGAACGGGGAAAAGAAACCAACATCCTCACCGAACTCTAAAAACCTAACGGTGTTTTTCTTCGTAGATGAAGTCAAAAACCGTACCAGGCTCTATACCTCCCCAAAAGCTAGACAGAATAAACCCAGCATATTCATCGTCTGGATTATTAAGTAAATCGGTTAACAAGTTTGCCTCCTCTACTTTAACTACCTGCCATTTTATCTCTTCTTTTTGCTCCTCTCTCCCTTTCGGCAAAATCCTCCTATAAGCTGTCTTATAAAGAAGCGCGTATTCAACATCTGCTGCTTTTCCGAAAAATACGGAGGAAGATATATTAAGGGTTTTTCTTTCAGCTTTTTGCCCATACCCAGTTTTGCCTATCAGTCTCACCCTTGAAACAGATTCCAGGGGATTTAAACCTTCCCTAATCAGATTTATGGGACTTGGGTCTGTTTTAAATCTATCTAAGAATGCTTGCCTTAAATCGCAATATGCTTTTGCCCGATCGATTCTGACTCCGGGCGCTTCTTGTTTCATCTGCCTTATACCTTCTATAAAACTCATGGAGGGTAATCTAACAAATAACCTAGGCAATGTCAACAGCACAACGTAACAAAATGTGCGTCCGCTTGGATTCGAACCAAGGACATCTACTTTATAAGAGTAGCGCTCTGCCACTGAGCTACGGACGCAGACAATGCTAATTTTAACAGAAGTAAACTTACAGAACAAGAATTAGAGGCGGGCGCGGGAGGCAATTTCCCCTTCGATAGTGTGTACGTCTTTGCCGTATTTGAGTCTTGATAGTTCCCTAACCAACTCTGCAACTCTTGGGTTTTCCAGCGATTGTTCTCTTGTCATGTCTCTTGTTAAGTCCATAGAAAAAGGAGGAACAGGTTCTCCTCTAACAGCTGTTTTAACATAAGCATTAAATCTGTCTACGTTTATTAAATCCGCTTCCGAAAATACCGGCTGGAATTCGTGCTGCAGATAATTAGCGTCTGTTACTCCAACTCTAAAAGAAACTAATGTTCCAACATTTCCAAAAATTGCGTTTTTAACTTCCTCGTCCATTTGTCCTATAAACTGATTAGCAACAATTAAATTAAGTCTATATTTTCTTGCCTCGGACAAAATCTGAGCAAAATCAGGAGTAGCAAAGTTCTGGAACTCATCTACATATAAATAAAAATCGCGTCGCTTATCTTCGGGAATGTCCTGCCTGCTCATTGCTGCAACCAAGATTTTAGGCACAAGAATAAGACCTAAAAAGCTAGAGTTTTCCTCTCCGATTCTTCCTTTAGACAAAGACACTAAGAGAATTTTGCCTTGATCCATTACATCTCTAAAATTAAAGGCAGATTTTGATTGTCCGATTATATTTCTCATCATTTTATTGGTTACAAAACGCCCGAATTTCGAAACAATATAGTCTAATACCTCCGACTTATGGAAGTCGCTTGTCTGAGCAATCTGATCAGTCCAGTAACGCCTAACAATCGGGTCATCAACTTTTGGAAGAAGCTCTTCAACAAACGACGAATCGGTTAAAACACGCACTACTTCAATAAAAGTGCTTCCGGGCTCAGACATAACAGTAAGCATTGCATTTCTAATTGAATGCTCAAATCTCGGACCTATGATACCTGTTTTATTAGGGTCATAAAGTTTATACATAAGACCAACAATCGATGAAACAACATAATGTTTTTCCTCTTCGGTTTGCGCCTCTAACATATTTAACCCCATTGGTCTTTCTATGTCGGACGGATTAAAAAGAATTACATCTTCTGCTCTTTCCGGCGGAATAAGAGGTAAAAGTTTTTCGATTGTATCGTGAGGATCAATAAAACAAACTCCTTCTCCATTTCGGATATCCTGTAAAATCATGTCTTTTAAAAATTCCGATTTTCCAACACCGGTTTTTCCAACTACATACATATGTCTTCTCCTGTCGTCTTTTTCCATATGGATCGGCTTTGCCAAACCTCGATAGGTGCTTCTACCTAAATACAGACCTGACTCGGGAATTTCAGCAGGTGCCGGGGCTCTTTTTGAAGCTAGCCAATGAATGTGAGGAGTTGTTACGGATTTATTTGGGAAATGAAAAATAGTCGCTAGCTCTTCGCTTGTTAAAATAGATGTTTGTCCTCTCATCGGCATATACCGATAAATAAAGTCTGTTACAAAAAGATTTTTTAGACGATGTTTATTTTTAGTAAAAGAGTTGGCTCCGGAAAACTGGCTAAATCCACCAACAATATTATCAAGGTGAGCTTTGGCAACTTCCTGACTGCTGGAAGAAACAACAGCCCTAACAACCACGTTAAATGCCGGCTTTGAAATTTTATTTTCTATCCCTTCAAGTTCTTTAGAATCTGCAGAATATTTAGCCGTTTCAGGGTTAGCTTCTGATTTTTTTGTTCTGGAAATGTATGACCTGCCATTTTTCTTCCATTTAGAGTCTGCAGAACTAACCATAATTTGAACTGCCGCTCCCTCCCCTTCGGTCATTTTTGCCATTACGGATGTTATAGAAGACAAAGGATCGGTAGGTAAATCTTTAAAGACTTTGATCGGCATATAATTGGAGGTTTTAAGTTTTAGGCTTGCAAATGCAACCTTTCCGTTCTCGGAAAAAATATTATATTCATTTCCAAAAGTTCCACCGGGTCTTCCCGTTTTATCCGTTACCTCTATTATTTCCGCATCAGGATAAGCACCGTTTATTTGTTTTTCTACCATGTCCTTGTATTTATTTGGGGTATTAACGTAAAAACGGATATCTTGAGGCATTCCAACTATTTCAAAAGAAAGCGAAGGTTGAAGTTTTAGAAAACTGAATCTCCCACTCTTTCTCATAGAAGCGAAGCTGGAAAAAAGCTGTTCGGCGGCATCTATTTTTATTTCGTTGTCCCGAGGAAGTGATACTTGTAAAAGTGACGAATTTAAAGATTCTTTTTCACGATTACGGTTCCTGTAAAAAATAAGAAGAGTATAAGCTACGGCAATTAATACAACTATTAATACTGCTATTCCTACTAAACCTAAAACAGAAGCAATTAAAATAGTGTTAAAGTTTTGCGCTGTAATCATTTAAAGGCTCCCCTTTTTAAAAAACTTTAGAACTAAGTTTGCTAGCCAAAACCCTGAATTAACAACGTTTTTGTCTTTTTTCACTTCTTCCTCTGCCTTTTTCTGATCCATCGGTAAGCTAATTGATTGTGTTGGTTCCGTACTAACACTGGGCATTCTTTTAACAAGCCCTGCACTTAGATCTTCCGGCGTAAGATTAGGCTCTTCATTTTTATGAACCTCTGCTCCTATTTCTTTAATTTCTTGATGTAGTATTAACTCCGGTTCGCTTGCTTCAATGTGACCGGAAACAACTGGAGCTTCAAGCTCTTTATTCATTCCTCCAACAGGTTGAGCCGGCGTTGGATTTTGAATATTTTGCTGATCTTGATTTGCGTTTGGAGAATCCATACATAATCATGATATCACTATTTAGAAGTGGAGACAATTGAAGCTAAATTATTCACAAGTATCTTCGCCTGTTTCGGCTGCATATTGTTCTTTTGTTATTCCACACCCGGGACAACTATTCCCAACCGGACCGTCAGCCTTATAACCGCACTTTGGGCAAGTAAACCATTCTTCTGAAAAATCAGAAACCCGAAATATAGAATTATTTTGTTTATCTTTCGACGCACTGCCTGACGAGCCACATCCGGTCATAACCTGTCTAACGGGCTCGCTTCCCACCATTCTGATATAGTCTCTACTTGGTACGCCTACTTTCAAAATCTCTAAGACGAATTTCCCTTTATCTTCTACGGATTCTAGCTTTCTCCAAATTTTATCTGACTGATTAAGTACCGCATCGTAAGAGTCAATTATAAAATCCTCATTTCCTTCCAAAAGAGCCTCTTTGTATATTTCTATGAATGGACCAATTGCCGTTTTTAGGTGATAAAAGTCAAGAGGATTCATATATTCGTGATTTTCATGTAGTAAGGAATGAATTTCATCTGCCGTTCCCTTTTCTTGCCCTAGTACTATTGGGTTTGAAAGTAAAGAGACATCGCTTGGAAATGGTAATTCCATTATATTTAGTCCATCTCTTAATCTTTTAATAGTTTCTACTGGGGACAAAGCCGAGCTATATCTTCTTCCCTCAACATATCTTCCTTTTTCATCCTCAGTAAGAGTGAAAATATCATAAAAATTATGTCTGTAGATAGAACCGTTTTCTCCTCTTGGTGAAATTGATAAAACTACTGTTCCCAATTCCGTTTTTGGATCTACCAAAACTTTCTGAATTTTTTCAAAACCTTCTACTTCCGCATTTTCTCTTCTTCTATCAACTTCCTCTCCATAGATTTTCCTATAGTCTCTTCCTCTCTTAATAGTTTTTAAAAACGGCTCTTTTACATCCTCTCCATAAATTTGACCATCGACCAATTCAAATCTAAATGTGCTTAAAAGAGTATTAAATCTTTCTCCAAGATGTGTTTCAACTTGCCTGCCAATATATTGAAGCGCTTTTTCTTCTTTTCCGACTATTTTTCGGTCAAACTCTACTTTATAAGCAACTGCTTCTTTTCCCATAAAAAAACTCCTTCGTCATCCGAAGGAGTACAAATGTTGCTGCTTCTGCTTCGGAAGACTTTACGGGGATCTGACTTTACAGTTGCGGCACAGTATTGGAATTACACCAAATTCACCCCAATTTCCAGATTAATTCTTTTTCCTTGTCTATTTTATTCGCAAACCTTGCCATTGTAAATAGCAAATCTGACAGTCTATTTAAGTAAACTATTATATTTTTGTCTACGTCTTCACTTTCCGAAAGATCAACAACTCGTCTTTCGGCTCTTCGGCAAATTGTCCGGGATAAATGAATATAAGATGAGCTTTTCCCTCCGGGAAGTATAAAGTGTGTTAACCTTGGTAATTTTTTTGTCCATCCGTCAATTAAGTTTTCAAAATCTTTAACTCTTTTTTCCAAATATAAATCAAGAGTTTTATTTTTTTTAGTACTTGCCAACTGCCCCCCCACTTCAAATAGATCATTTTGAATTTTTAAAAGCTCTTTTTTTAGTTGATTGCTTTTAATATTTGTAATTGCAATTCCAATTGAAGAATTTAATTCATCAACAGTCCCATAAGCTTCAAGTCTTATATGTGACTTTAAAACTTTTGTACCGTCTTTTAAACTTGTTTTGCCTTTATCTCCGGCCCTTGTGTAGATACTCATATAATTTAATTCCGAAATCCGAAACTCTAAATCCTAAACTTTTTTTGAATTTTTATTTTAAATTTCGGTATTGTTTAGATTTTAGAAATTAGTATTTAGAATTTATTCTTAGCATTCAGAATAACCGCAGCTGTAGCATTTCCTGCAGCCTTCTTCGTAAGCGAGGCTTCCGCTCCCGCACTCGGGGCAGATATCAAATAGTCCGGTTGCCATTCCTTCACTTGCAGAGAGCTCTCCATGATCAGTTTGTAAGCTTAATTGTTCCATGGCAACTACTTCCTGCTTCTCCTTTGACTCGCCGGAGTTATCAACGAAGGCGGTTTCTTTTGGCTCATCTATAACATGCGTGTTTATGGCATGTCCGTTTGTTAGGCCGTTTGCGTGACCATTTGTTGCCATAGACAACCCATTCACATGACCGTTAGAGTGTCCGTTTAAATGACTCTTATTTCTGTCTTCCACTGCTCCATTAACCGCAAACTGAAAATGAGTCGCTAATACTTTTGCAACGGCGTCCGGCAAAGATCTAACCTTATTGGTTCCAAAGCCCACACTTTTTGCCCCACCAATACCAATTAACTGCGCCACTATTTGTCTTACTCTTTCTCTTGCCGGCAAATCTCCGTTTAACCTAAGTGTTACCGAAATCATTCTACCTAATGCATCCGCCATCGCCGCAACGTCGGATCCGCTTTTTCCAATAGTAATAAATACTTCAAACGGTTCTTCGTTTTCGTTATGATTAATGGTTATGTATGTTTTTCCAACCGGAGTTTCTGTTTGATAAGTAACTCCTTCTACCATATATGGTCTTGGAAGTTTTGGTTGGGACGTGACTTTTAGTTTTTCTTCTACTTTTTCCTCTTTTTTGGTTTCTTCTCTTGTTAAAACACCTTCTCTTGATCCCTCTCTCATGTAAGCTATTCCTTTGCAGCCCTCGTCATATGCCATCATGTATAAGTTTTTTACGTCATCAATCGTATTTGTTTTTGGAGCATTAACTGTTTTAGAAATAGAAGCATCAACATATTGTTGAATTGTTCCCTGAACTTTAATATGTTCCTGAGGAGTTAAGTCATTAGCGGAAACAAAATAATTAGGCTTTAATTCGTCCGGATGAGCCTTTTTCCAATCATCAAAAAGAGGATGGTACATTTTATGATCCCCAAGCCTATCATGTCTGGTAAATTCAAATTCATAAATCGGTTCTATCCCGGACGAAACACCGGCCAACAAACTGGTTGAACCCGTAGGTGCCTCCTGCAAAAGAAGTGAATTTCTAATCCCGTTCTTTTTAATTTTTGCTCTAATTTCCTTTGGTAGTTTTTTAATAAAATGTCCTTGCAGATACTTAACTGCATTAAATTTTGGAAACGCTCCTTTTTCTTTTGCAATCTCAGAAGATGCTTCATATGCCGCGTCCCTAATTGTTTTAAAAATCTTCTCAATTACTTTTAATGATTCTTCTGATCCGTAACGGATATTCATTTTTATTAACGCGTCTCCAAGCCCCATGGTTCCTAAGCCAATTCGGCGTTCTCCGTTTTGCTGTCTTTCTCTAATCTGGGGGAAAACATAGTTATCTATGTCTATTACATTATCCTGCAGTCTTACTCCTATTTTTGCGTGTTCGGCCAAATCTTTGTAATCCATTTCTCCGGGCTTATCAACCGAATAGTTTTTAACAAACATTGAAAGGTTTAAAGAGCTTAAATTACAAACTCCCCAAGACGGTAACCCTTCTTCTCCGCAGGGATTTGTACAATTAACTCTATTCCAATACCAATTGTTGTACCACTTATTGTATCTTTCCATGAAAACTATTCCAGGTTCTGCGGATTTCCATGCAGCCGTACAAATAAGATCCCAGATTTCTCTTGCTTTAACGGTTTTATAGACCTTTACTTTTTTCTTTAATAACTTCCATTTTTCCAAGTCTCCATCCCATTTTTCGTCATAATCTTTATCATCAATATCCGGAAAAACAAGATCCCAGTCGGCATCTTTTTTAACTGCTTCCATAAATTTGTCGGAAACACAAACGGAAAGATTTGCTCCGGTTATTTTTGTTAAGTTTTGTTTAATTGTTATAAATTCTTCTATGTCAGGGTGCCAGTCCCAAAGCATTAACATTAACGCTCCACGTCGGGATCCACCCTGCTGGATAATATCGTGAGTTGCAATTGAATAAAGCTCTGCCCAGTTACATGGACCCGAAGAAAAACCATTTACTTTTTTAACTCTGGCACCGCGGGGCCGAAGAGAGGAAAGATTTATACCTGCTCCTCCGCCCCGAGCCATTATTTCAATCATTGATTTCAAGTTATCTAATATACCGTCTCTGGAGTCGGCGGGGCTTGGTAAAACAAAGCAATTATAAAAAGTAACGTCAAAACCTGTTCCTGCGCCCGCAAGAATTCTTCCCCCCGGCACAAATTTAAAATCTTGCATTGCGTCAAAAAATTTCTTCTCCCATTTTTTCTGATCTTCTTTTTTCTCAACTTTAACAACTCCTTTTGCTACCCTCTTCCACATTTCCTCAGGAAGTTTTTCAGTTGGGTTTCCGTGTTTATCTTTTAATGAGTATCTGTCTAAAAATACTTTTTCT